>WNGQ01009514.1_pt1 | contig 15188 bp, 15 predicted proteins | sample 5407661 | NCBI WGS metagenome assembly WNGQ01 (sample SAMN13153382, study PRJNA577476) | soil metagenome | isolation source: 60 cm soil or saprolite under Garry oak tree replicate 2 | place: USA:California | collected 2016-06-15 | reverse complement strand
TAGCGCTCCGCACGGTGTCGAGGGCGTGAACCCGGCCTTCGACGTCACCCCGTACGACCTGGTGACCGCGATCGTCACCGACCGCCGCGTGATCCGCCTCGACAAGGGCGACCGGGTCTGACCTTCTCGGCGGCCGGTGACAAGATACTCGTCCGGGCTGGTGTGGTCGGTGTCGAACACCTCGGTCGTGTACAGGTACCGCGACGCGGGCCCCTCGCGCCAGGCACGGATCATGCCGATGCCACGCCAGGTCTCACCCGCGTCGGCGACCTCGGCGTCGTCGGTGAACAACGCCACGACGGCGTCGGTATCGCGACGGGCGTCGGCCCTGAAGTATCGGGTGATGGCGGCAGGTACGGGGCACGGGCACGGCAAAGATGACATGTAGTGGGAGCCTCCCCCGCTCAGCGCATGATTGATGCGAATGAGTGTCAGGAGCTAGAGGAGGCTCTGATGGCCAGTGTAGGAGCGTTCGGAGGCAGTCGGCCTGGGCATCCCGGTTGTGCTGCTGCCCTTCTTCAACAACGCCCTGGCCAAGCATCCAGCCTGGCATCACAGCGTCGAGACGTTGCGCGAGATCGGCGTGACCGTGCTGGTGGCACCCGAGGTCTACGAGCCGCACCCGGCCGGTGCTGCCGTGGTCGGGTTTCTTGGCAACCCGGGCAGCCTTCGCCGCTTCGGGATGTCGACTGAGACGTTCTTGAGGTGTTCTCCCTGGCTCCGCGTACCTCGATGACGTCGTGACTGTCCGCCTCCCCATACGATCGCCATCATGACAGAGCGGCTATCGGCAGGATTGTGTACAGATCAGCACTTGCCCGATATCGACGTGTGGTTTGGGCAGGACGGTAGACACTATGCTCCGCGTAACGTTCCAGACCGACCGATCACGTGGAGTCGAAGGGTTGCGTAGATGACCGGCAGCTCGGCCAACCCCGGCCAGGAGCCTGTGTCCCAGCTCGATACCAACATCCCGCACAGTGCCCGGATCTGGAACTACTGGCTGGGCGGCAAGGACAACTTCGCCGCCGACCGCCAGGTCGGTGACCAGGTCCTGGCGGTCTTCCCCAACATCGTCGAGGTCGCCCGGGCGCAACGGGGGTTCCTGATCCGGGCCGTCGAGTACCTGGCCGGCGAGGTGGGGATCCGCCAGTTCCTCGACCTCGGTACCGGCCTGCCCACGGCGGACAACACCCACGACGTCGCCCAGCGGGTCGCCCCCTCGGCCCGCATCGTCTACGTCGACAACGACCCGCTGGTGCTGGTACACGCCCGCGCCCTGCTCGTCAGCAGCGCCGAGGGCGCCACCGACTACATCGACGCCGACGTGCGCGAGCCCGACAAGATCCTGCGGGAGGCGAGGGGGACGCTCGACTTCTCCCAGCCGGTCGCGGTGATGATGCTGGGCATCCTGGGCCAGATCCGGGACTACGAGGAGGCGCGGTCGATCGTGAAACGGCTGCTGGACGCCCTGCCTTCCGGCAGCTACCTGGCGGTCAGCGACGGCACCAACACCAGCGAGGAGATCGCCGAGGGCGCGCGCGTCTCGGGCGAGGGCGGCCACCCGTACACCCTCCGCACGCCGGAGGAGATCGCCCGCTTCTTCGACGGGCTGGACCTGGTGGACCCCGGCGTGGTCGCCACCACACGCTGGCGGCCCGCGCCCAGCCCGGCCTGCCTCCCCGCCGAACTGGACGGGTACTGCGGCGTCGCCCGCAAGCCGTAGGGCGCTCCGTCGGCTTCGCGACACTCGGATCATGGCGCCGGGTGCGGGCCGTACCCTGTCGTCCGCCCCGTCGAGCCGAGGAGCTGGAACGCCATGACCATGCCGGAGTCGCAGCAGGTGCAGCCGTTGCCGGACAGTGCCCGCGCCCGGTTGGGCGGGGCCCGGCAGCAGGGCCGCTCGTTCTTCACCTCGGACCTGTCGGTCAACGAGTTCGTGCTCACCACGCAGGCCGGGTTCGAGCCGCTGGGCATGGTGATGGGTACCTGCATCTACCACGTGGGTATCCAGACCTCGCGGTGGAGCGTGAGCCAGGAACTGCAGGCGCTCAGCCAGGCCATGTACCACTGCCGGGAACTGGCGATGGCCCGGATGGAGGCCGAGGCGGACGCGCTGGGTGCCGACGGCGTGATCGGGGTACGCATCCGGCCGCTGAACTACCTCTTCGCCTCCGACGTCCTGGAGTTCGTCGCCGTCGGTACCGCGGTCAAGGCCACCAACGGCCAGCCCCTGCGTACCGCAGCCGGCCGGCCGTTCACCTCGCACCTGTCCGGTCAGGACTTCTGGACGCTGTGGCAGCACGGTTTCGTGCCCCGCGCGCTGGTCCTGGGTACGTGCGTCTACCACATCGCGCACATGAGCTTCCGGCAGATGCTGTCCAACCTGGGGCAGAACGTCGAGCTGACCAACTTCACCCAGGCCGCGTACGACGCGCGGGAGATCGCCATGGCGCGGATGCAGTACGAGGGCCAGCAGGTCGGGGCGGACGGCGTGGTCGGGGTGACCGTGGACGAGTCCGCGTGGGCGTGGGGCGAGCACGCCATCGAGTTCTACGCGATGGGTACCGCCGTGTCCCGACTACGCCCGGATGCCGAGCCGGTCAGCCCGACCCTGACGATGCCCCTGTCCGGATGAATCCGCGATCGTCGGAGACGCTGAGCCCCCGGTTGTGGCTGCTGTCCCGGGCGGCGCCGCCGTAATCATCTTTCGGCGGCTTCGGTCACCCGTTCCAGGGCGTCGCGGGTCATCAGGAACCAGTGCCGGTTCACGCACCTGACCCGCACGATGTCGACCGGTCCGTCGGTGCTCGCCGCCGTTCCGGTGTCGATCACCTCCGCGGTCGCGTCGCACTCCGGGCAGCCAATGATCTGCATACCGGGTAGGAGGACCGGGCCGGGCCGGCAGATGCGGAATGTCCGCCACCCGATCCGGACAGCGGCCGGTCAGCTCCAGATGGTCACGTAGACCGGCGGCCGGAACCGGGACGGCGGCACCCCGCTGCCGGGCGCGCACATCAGCTGCAGGGCGACCGGCGTGGTCAGGAAGTTCCGCAGGCAGCGGGCGGCCTCCGGGCGCCGGTCGAAGGCGAGGGTGGTGACGTACCAGCAGGCATTGACCGGGGTACGGTCGGTGTCGATGACGCACAGCTCGCCGCGGCGCAGCTGGCGGACGACCAGGCTCGCCACCGCGGGCGCCACACCGGCGCCGTCGATCGTTGCGGCCCACGCCGCGGTCTGGTTGGGGAAGACCCGGATCTGTGCTTCCGGTACCCGGAACGCCCGTAGCAGGCGGCTGGTCTCGCTGTCCGGGTCGGTTCCGGACGGATCCACCAGCCACGGCCAGCGACCCGGGCCGCCGCGCGCCTTGAACCGCGGCGACGCCACCATGACGATCCGGTACCGCAGCACGGGCTCGCTCACCAGGCCGTCGCCGGGATCGCCGCCCAGATCGGGCCCGAGTGCCGCGTCGGCCAACCGGTTGGGGAGCAGGACGCGCATCTCCGCCGTCGTCGCCACTCCCGACGTCGTCTCGAACGCCCCTGCCCAGCGCTGGCTGAACGCGTCGACCAGCGGGGCGGCGATGAACTCCGAGATCATGCTGGTGACCAGCAGGCGTACCTGCGCCGGCGCGCCCTTGGCGGCGCGGACCGCGGCTTCGGCCTCAGCGCCCAGCGCTACGATCTGCGAGGCGATGCCGAACAGGCGGTGACCGCCCTCGGTCAGCGCCATCCCGTTGCCGTTGCGTACCACCAGCTGGTCGCCCATGTGCCGGCGCAGTGCGGCGAGCGCCTGGGAGACGGCGGGCTCGCTGACGCCGAGGATGTCCGCCGCGGCGCGGACCGACCCGAGCCTCGCGACCAGCACGAAGGCCCCGAGCTGGGTGAGGGTCACACCTGAACCATGCAGCGCCGCGGGCCGGATGCCAAGGGGCATTCCTAAGCGTTCGGTTATTGATGCGTCGCCGGCCGGCCGCCCGGCGATCAGGATCACCGGTAGATCCGGTTCACGACGGTGGCGGCGGTGGAGGAGTGATGCAGGTTCCGGCGCATTTCGAGTACGAACGGGCAACCAGCGTCGATCACGCGATCGTGCTGCTGTCCCGGTGGGGGAGCGAGGCCAGGGTGGTCGCCGGCGGGCACAGCCTCATCCCGATGATGAAACTGCGGCTGGCCAGACCGGAGGCGTTGATCGACATCAATGATCTGGCCGAGCTGTCGTACGTCCGGCTCGCCGCCGGCGAGCTGCAGATCGGCGCGATGACCCGCCATGCCGAGCTGCTCGCCTCGCCGGTCGTCGGCGAGCACTATCCGATCTTCCAGGACGCCGAGCGGGTGATCGCCGACCCGATCGTGCGCAACCGGGGTACCGTCGGCGGATCGCTGTGCCAGGCCGACCCGTCGGAGGACCTGTCCGCAGCGTTCTCGGCGGTCGACGCGACGGCGGTGATCCAGGGCCCGGATGGGAGCCGCACCGTGCCGGTACGCGAGTTCCACGTCGGGCCGTACGAGACCGTGGTCGGCCCGGCGGAGCTGCTCACCGAGATCCGGGTACCGGTACGGCCCGGTGGCGGCTCCGCCTACGAGAAGGTCGAGCGCCGGGTCGGCGACTGGGCGGTGGCGGCGGCCGGCGCCGCGCTCTGGCTGGACGGCGACACGGTCGCCGATGTGGGGATCGGGCTGACCGCGGTTGGCGCGGAGCACTTCCACGCTCCGGAAGCAGAGGCGGCGCTGCGCGGTAAGGCCGCCACCGAGGAGAACTTCGCCGAGGCGGGCCGGCTCGCCGCGGCGCACTGCCGGCCGCACGCGGACCAGCGCGGACCGGTCGACTACAAGCGGCACCTCGCCGGTGAGCTCACCATCCGGGCACTGCGCCGGGCGGCCGCACGGGCGCGGGGTCAGGGGGCGTGAGATGCAGGTGACCGTGACGGTCAACGGCGTCGAGTACACCGGCGACGTGGATACCCGCCTGCTGCTGGTGCATTTCCTGCGCGACCAGCTCGGGCTGACCGGTACCCACTGGGGTTGCGACACATCCAACTGCGGCGTGTGCACAGTGTGGCTGGACGGTACGCCCGTCAAGTCGTGCACCGTCCTGGCGGTGATGGCGCACGGGCACGAGGTCCGCACCGTGGAGGGACTCGAACGCGACGGCGTGCTCGACCCGGTGCAGCAGGGCTTCGTGCAGTGCCACGGACTGCAGTGCGGGTTCTGCACGCCGGGCATGATGCTGACCGCCCGCTGGCTGCTCGACCACAACCCCGACCCGTCGGCGGCCGAGATCCGGGCGGCGATCTCCGGGCAGTCCTGCCGATGCACCGGCTACGAGAACATCGTCCGGGCGATCCGCTGGGCGGCGGAGCACCCGGCCGCCGAATCCACGCCCGCCGAGGAGGTGGCCGCGCCATGACCGAGCGGAGCGAGGTCATCAGTCAACACAGCCCGCCTATGGGGTTTGGCCGGATGCACCGTAAGGAGGACGCCCGGTTCATCCGCGGGCACGGTACCTACGTCGACGACGTCAAGCTGCCGGGGATGCTGCACGGAGCGGTGCTGCGCAGCCCGTTCGCGCACGCCCGCATCGTGTCCGTGGACACCCGCGCGGCCGACGCGCACCCGAAGGTCAAGGCGGTCCTCACCGGACAGACGCTGGCCGGCCTCAACCTCGCCTGGATGCCCACGCTGTCGTACGACACGCAGGCGGTGCTCGCCACCGACAAGGTGCGGTTCCAGGGCCAGGAGGTGGCGTTCGTGGTCGCCGAGGACCGGTACGCCGCCAGGGACGCGCTGGAGCTGATCGACGTCGAGTACGAGCCGCTGCCCGCCGTCGTCGACGCGCGGCGGGCGACGGAGCCGGACGCGCCGGTGATCCGCGACGACAAGGAGGGCACGACCGACAACCACATCTTCGACTGGTCCGCCGGCGACAAGGCTCGCACCGACGCCGTGTTCGCCGATGCCGAGGTCGTCGTCGAGCAGGACGTGCTGTACCCGCGGGTACACCCGGCACCGCTGGAGACCTGCGGGGCGGTCGCCGACTTCGACAAGGTGACCGGCAAGCTCACCATCTGGTGCAACACCCAGGCGCCGCACGCGCACCGGACGGTGTACGCGCTCGTGGCCGGGCTGCCAGAGCACAAGATCCGGGTCATCTCGCCGGACGTCGGCGGCGGCTTCGGCAACAAGGTACCCATCTATCCCGGGTACGTGTGCGCGATCGTCGGTTCGATCGTCACCGGCAAGCCGGTCAAGTGGCTGGAGGACCGCTCGGAGAACCTGATGAGTACCGGCTTCGCCCGGGACTACCACATGCACGGCGAGGTGGCCGCGACCCGCGACGGCCGGATCCGCGCGGTACGGGTGAAGGTGATCGCCGACCACGGCGCCTTCAACGGCACCGCGCAGCCGACCAGGTACCCGGCCGGGTTCTTCCACGTGTTCAGCGGCTCCTACGACCTGGAAGCCGCGCACTGCGAGGTCACCGGGGTGTACACCAACAAGGCGCCCGGCGGCGTCGCGTACGCCTGCTCGTTCCGGGTCACCGAGGCCGCCTACCTCATCGAGCGGCTGGTCGACGTGCTCGCGTACGAGCTGAAGCTGGACCCGGCCGAGCTGCGGATGCGCAACCTGCTGCGGCCCGAGCAGTTCCCGTACCCGAGCCCGACCGGCTGGGAGTACGACTCCGGCGACTACCCCCGGGCGCTGCGGCTGGCCCTGGACATGGCCGGCTACGAGAAGCTGCGGGAGGAACAGGCGGCGCAGCGCGAGCGCTGGGCGGCCGGCGAGCGCAGCGGCACGCTCATGGGCATCGGCCTGAGCTTCTTCACCGAGGCGGTCGGCGCCGGGCCGCGCAAGCACATGGACATCCTCGGGCTGGGCATGGCCGACGGTGCGGAATTGCGGGTACATCCGACCGGCAAGGCGGTGCTGCGGATCTCGGTGCAGAGCCAGGGACAGGGACACGAGACGACGTACGCGCAGATCGTCGCCGAGGAGTTGGGCATCTCGCCGGACGACATCGAGGTCGTGCACGGCGACACCGACCAGACGCCGTTCGGTCTGGGTACCTACGGCTCGCGCTCGACGCCGGTGTCCGGCGCGGCGACCGCAGTCGTCGCCCGCAAGGTCCGGGAGCGGGCGCGTCTGGTGGCCGGCGCCATGCTGGAGGTCTCCCCGGACGATCTGCAGTGGGAGAAGGGTCGCTGGTTCGTGCGGGGCGACCCGGGCTCGGGCCGGACGATCCAGGAGATCGCGCTCGCCGCGCACGGTAACCTCGAACTGCCCGAGGGCGTGGAGGGGCACCTGGACGCGACCACGGTCTACAACCCGCCGAACCTGACCTTCCCGTTCGGCGCCTACGTGTGCGTAGCCGACGTCGACCCGGGTACCGGGCAGGTGAAGGTACGCCGGTTCGTCGCGGTCGACGACTGCGGGGTACGGATCAATCCGATGATCGTCGAGGGGCAGGTGCACGGCGGTCTCGCCGACGGGATCGGCATGGCGCTGATGCAGGTGATCGCGTTCGACGAGGACGGCAACTGCCTGGGCGGCTCGTTCATGGACTACCTGCTGCCCACGTCCGTGGAGTGCCCTTCCTGGGAACTGGGGGAGACGGTCACGCCGTCGCCGCACCATCCCATCGGGGCGAAGGGCGTCGGCGAGTCCGCCACGGTCGGTTCCCCGGCCGCGGTGGTCAACGCGGTGCTCGACGCGCTCAAGCCGTTCGGTGTCCGGCACGCGGACATGCCGCTGACGCCGGCAGCCGTGTGGCGCGCGGCGCAGGGCCGGCCGCTGCGTACCGACCTGGCCATCACATGACGAGGCTAGCTGGCGCTCGCTCTGCTCGCGCGGGTCATGCGCCTTGTCGGCCGCCCTGTAGCCGACCGTCCGACTCAGTCGCTGCGCTCCTTCGCTCCCGGTCGGCTGCGGGCGGCGGCTCATGACGAGCCGGCTCGACCTGTTGCGCCGGGCGGCTGACCTGCGCTCGGCGCGCACGGCGTTCGTGCTCGCCACGGTGGTCCGCGCGCAGCGCCCGACCAGCGCCAAGGCGGGCGACAGCGCATTGATGCTGCCCGATGGAACGCTGGACGGTTTCGTCGGCGGCACGTGTGCCGAGACGACGGTCCGTCTCCAGGGGCTGCGGCTGCTGGAGACCGGCCAGTCCACCCTGCTGCGGATCACTCCCGAGCCGGAACCGGCGGCCGACGTCGCGGGGGAGGGGCTGGTGGTCACGGCGAACCCGTGCCTGTCCGGCGGTACCTTGGAGATCTTCCTGGAAGCGGTGGTCCCGCCGCCGCTGGTACACGTCTTCGGGGACGCCCCCGTCGCCCGGGCGCTGGTGAGCCTGGGCGCGCCGCTGGGGTACCAGATCGATGGCACCACCGATCCGGAGACGCCGATCGCGCCGGACGCGGTCGCCGTGGTGGTCGCCTCGCACGGTCGCGACGAGGAGCGGGTACTGCACGCCGCCCTGCGGTCCCCGGCGCCCTACGTCGGGCTGGTCGCCAGCCGGCGCCGGGGCAGCGCCGTGCTCGACGATCTCCACCTGACAGCGGCCGACCGGTCCCGGGTACGCACGCCGGCCGGGTTGGACATCGGTGCGCGTACCCCACCGGAGATCGCCCTGTCCATCCTCGCCGAGATCGTCGCGCAACGTCCCCGTACCCCCGCCCGGGCTGGCGTCGCGCCCACCGCGCAGCCGCCGACGGCGACGGCCACCGACCCGGTCTGCGGCATGGCGGTGGCAGTCACCGCGGACGCGATCCGGTTGGAGCACGGCGGGCAGACCTGGTATTTCTGCGGTTCCGGCTGCCGGGACGCGTTCGCCGACGCCCCAGCGCGGTATGTCTGACCGGTGGCGGGCGGACCTGGCCGCCTGGGCGATCCCCGAGGGGAGGGGTCGCTAGGGTGCTGCCGTTGCCGTTGCCGTTGCCGTTGCCGTTGCCGGTGCTGCGCCAACACCGCGCGAAGCTATCCCAGGTGACCGGGACGCCACACCATGCGCAGACGCCGGAAAGGTTGTCGCTACTCATCGCGTCCATCCCCGTTCCCGTTCCGGTTCGCGTACTTCCCAAGCTGCACAAGGGCTCTGCCGACCGTGTAGGCGACCCGCGGCGGTACGATGCTTGCGCGGCAACGGATCTCGACCATGATTTTTTCCGGGGTGGCGTCTTCGGCATACAGGCCAACGGTTACCGGGTCGATGATGATCGGCGTCGAGCGGTGTTCGGTATCAGAGCACTGCGACGGGTCGCACCACGACTCGTGAGCCATCAGATCGACCTACGCTGATTGATTCGGCTAGTCCGGTTCTCGGCTGCGCGAGTCATCAATGGTCTAGCGGACGTACCCGCTGGCTGCGCCTGCCGTCGCACCGCAGCCCGCGCTACGGCCGGATATGGCCGGCAAACGGTGCACACCATTGGTTCACCGTGGACGGGGCACCAGCAGGCCACCTGACCGCGCACCGCCCAGCCGACCGCGGCGCCAATGAGCAATGCGACCACAACGGCGACGACAACCACGGCGTACCTCCCAGGGTCTGGATGGGACGCGGGCGGCTAGCTAGGTCGTGTCGGCTGCCAACCGCCCGTGTCCCGTAACCCGAGGGTGTCAATCTGTGGACCGAGCCGCAACATTTCATTTTGTAGCATGGCGGGCAGGAGCGCTTCGGCCGCAGTGTTGGCCTCGATAGGAACGCTTCTAGGTGAAACACTGGGAGGGTGGTTATGCCGATCTCGGGTTCCACGGTCGTCCGGCGCCAACTCGGCCGCCGGCTGCGACGGCTGCGCGATGCTGCCGGCAAGACTGAGCGCGACGTAGAGGAGGCCGGCCTAGCCTCCCGGGTGAAGTTGTGGAGGATCGAAGCCGGCAAGACGGCGGTAAAGATCGCTGATGTTCGTACGTTGTGCTGGCTCTACGGTGCCGATCAGGCCACTACTGACGCACTCGCCGCTCTGGCCGTAGGGACGAGCGCGCAAGGCTGGTGGGAGGACTACGGCGTACCGGGCTGGTTTTCGCTGTACGTTGCGCTAGAAGCGGCGGCATCCGAGATCCGTATCTATGACCCTGAATTGGTTCACGGGCTATTGCAAACTCCGAACTACCTTCGCGCGCTATTCATAGACAGTGGCGTCGAGATCGATGAGGAGGCAATCCAGCGACAAATCAAGGTTAGACAGGAACGGCAGCAAACCATTACCATCCGCACGCCGCCGGTTCAAGTGGTCGCTGTTCTCGGCGCCGGAGTCCTGGCCCGCCGAGTGGGTGGCGACGCGGTAATGGCAGAACAGATCGCCCGACTTAGGGAACTCAATCAGTTGGGCCACGTCGATATCCGAATCATGCCGTGGGAGGTTGGCGGACATGCCGCCCAGCATATCGGCGCGTTCACGCTCCTCGACTTTGCCGACCCGAACGACCCTCCCGTCGTCTACCTCGAATCCCATACCGGCGCTCGGTACCTAGAAAAGGAAGATGAGTTAGCCGAGTACCGGAAGGTCTACGAACTGATCTTCAAGAAAACCGTCCCCATCGAGGAGTACTCCCATGATCACACCATGGAAAAAGTCAAGCAAGTCCGGAACAAACGGCGGTCAGTGCGTTGAGGTCCGGCGTCACGAGGAAACAATTCAGGTACGCGACTCGAAAGACCCGCACGGGGCGATCCTTCGTTTCACCCGTCACGAGTGGGAGGCATTCATTGGTGGGGCGAAGGATGGCGAATTCGACTAGTCGCAGCAAAAGAGAGCCCGCCCAGCGGCTCGTGGAACTGGACGGGCTCTCGGCTCTTTACCGCACAATCGGCGGCTGCGCGAAGTCGCGAATCTCGCCGTGGTGGTGTGCCACCACGTGCTGTACAACGTGCCTGACCTGGCCGAGTTTGCGACCGCGTTGACCGCGCACGCCCGCCGAGGGTCGTGGTGGAGCTGACGCCCCGACACCCGATGACGGCGCTCAACCCGCTGTGGCAACGCTTCCACGGCCTGGACCGCCCGCAGCGGCCGACCGTTGACGACGCGGTCGACGCGCTGCGTGCCCTCGGGCTCGAGCCGCACACCGAACGCTGGTCCCGCCCGGTCCAGCCGGAGTTCGCCAGCTATGCGGAGATGGTCGAGACGACCGCTCGACGGCTGTGCCTGCCGCCTGACCGGCACGCCGAGGTCGACCGGGCCCTGCGTGACCTGGGCGTCGACCCGGATGCCGGGCTGTACCTCGGCTCGTCCACGCGCGAGCTGGCGACCATCTGGTGGTCGGGGTTGCATGAGTGAGTACTCGCTCATTACTCTGGCGGCATGGTTACCTCCAGCCGCCGGCGCCGGGTACCGGCGATGGCGCCCGAGGAGCGCCGGGCGGCCCTGATCGCGGCGACCGTACCGTTGCTGCGCGAGCACGGGACGGCCGTCAGCACCCGCCAGATCGCCGACGCGGCAGGCGTGGCCGAGGGCACCATCTTCGGCGTCTTCCCCGACAAGGCCTCGCTGTTGCGCGCGGCCGTGATCAGCGCGTTCGACCCGGAGCCGCTGGTCGCGGCGCTGACTGGCGTCGCCGGTCATGGCGACCTGCGGGCGCGCCTGCGGGAGGTGGTCAAGCTGCTCCGGTGGCGCCTGGCCGCCAATGAGCCGCTGATCGCCGCGACCCGGAGCGTGGCCTGCGAACCGGACCAGAGCCGGGAGTTCCTGGAGCGGATGAAACACGCGCGGCGGCGCATGCTCGAGGGGATCGCCGCCGTGATCGAGCCGGATCGGGCGCTGCTGCGCCGCGACCCGCGCAGCGCCGCCCTGCTGCTGCTCATGCTGGTCATGGCTTCGGTGCACAGCGGTTTCTCCGGCGACCGCAACGCCCTGAGCGACCTGGACAGCGACGAGATCGTGTCACTGCTCCTCGACGGCCTGCTGGTGCCCGACGCCATGTCAACGGGAGAACCCGGCTGATGCTGATTCGACTGCTGCGCACCCACCTGCGGCCGTACCGGCGGGCCATCGCGCTCGTCGTGCTGTTCCAGTTCGTGCAGACGCTGGCCACGCTCTACCTGCCCACGCTCAACGCCGACATCATCGACAACGGGGTGGTGAAGGGCGACACCGGATACATCATGCGTACCGGCGGCTTCATGCTCGCCATCACGCTCGTGCAGATCGCCTGCTCGATCGTTGCCGTGTACTTCGGCGCGCGTACCGCGATGGCGGTCGGGCGCGACGTGCGATCCGCGATCTTCCACCGGGTACAGGACTTCTCCGCGCAGGAGGTGGGTCGCTTCGGGGCGCCGTCCCTCATCACCCGCACCACCAACGACGTGCAGCAGGTGCAGATGCTGGTACTGCTGACCTTCACGCTCATGGTGTCCGCGCCGATCATGTGCATCGGCGGCATCGTGCTGGCGCTGCGCCAGGACGTACCGCTGTCCGCACTGCTGCTGGTCATCGTGCCGGTGCTGATCGGCGTGGTCAGCGTGATCGTGGTACGGATGCGGCCGCTCTTCCGGACCATGCAGGTCCGCATCGACGGGATCAACCGGGTCGCCGGCCGGCTGATGGCGTTGATGTTCCCGACCGTCATGCTGGTGATCAACTTGTCCAGCGTGGCGGTGCTGTGGTTCGGCGGGCACCGGATCGCCAGCGGCGGCATGCAGGTCGGCGCGCTCACCGCGTTCCTGAGCTACCTGCTGCAGATCCTCATGGCCGTGATGATGGCGACGTTCATGTTCGTGATGATCCCGCGCGCCGAGGTGTGCGCCGAGCGCATCGAGGAGGTACTCGACAGCGAGCCGACCGTGCGGGTACCGGTGGCTCCGGTCATCCCGCTGCACCGGCGCGGCGAGCTGGAGCTGCGCGGGGTGGACTTCCGGTACCCCGGAGCCGAGGCGCCGGTGCTGCGCGGGGTGGACCTCATCGCCCGGCCGGGCCGGACGACCGCGGTCATCGGAAGCACCGGCAGCGGGAAGACCACGCTGCTCAACCTGGTACCGCGGCTGTTCGACGAGACGGGCGGCGCGGTACTCGTGGACGGGGTCGACGTCCGCGACCTCGACCCGGCAACGCTTTCGGCGAGCGTCGGCCTGGTACCGCAGAAGCCGTACCTGTTCTCCGGTACCGTCGCGTCGAACCTACGGTACGGGCGGCCCGACGCGACCGACGAGGAACTGTGGCGGGCGCTCGCGGTGGCGCAGGCGCGCGACTTCGTGGCGGCGATGCCGGGCGGGCTGGCCGCGCCGATCGCGCAGGGCGGCACGAACGTGTCCGGCGGGCAGCGCCAGCGCCTGGCGATCGCGCGGGTACTGGTCCGGCGGCCGGAGATCTACCTGTTCGACGACTCGTTCTCCGCGCTGGACTACGCCACCGATGCGGCGCTGCGGGCGGCCCTGGCCGAGGAGATCGCCGACGCGACCATCGTCATCGTCGCCCAGCGGGTCAACACCATCCGCGACGCGGACCGCATCGTCGTGCTCGACGAGGGCCGGGTCGTCGGCACCGGTACCCACACCGAGTTGATGGCCACCAACCCGACCTACCGGGAGATCGTGCTCTCGCAGCTCACCGAACAGGAGGCGGCCGCATGAGCGTCACCACCGCGCCACGGCGGCCGCAGCCGCCGGCGTTCGGGCCGGGCCGGATGATGGCCGCCGGTATGCCGGCCGAGAAAGCCATGGACTTCAAGGGTTCCAGCCGCCGGCTGCTCGGGCTGCTGCGCCCGGACCGAGCGCTGCTGGCCGCGGTCCTGGCCTTGGGTACCGCGAGCGTGGCGCTGTCGGTGACCGGCCCGAGGGTCCTGGGGCACGCCACCGACCTCATCTTCGCCGGCGTCGTCGGGGGCCGGCTGCCGGCCGGCACGACCAAGGAACAGGCGGTCGCGGCGTTGCGCGCGCGCGGCCAGGGCCGGCTCGCCGACATGCTGTCCGCGATGCACGTGGTACCGGGCCAGGGGATCGACTTCACCCAACTGGGCCACGTGCTGATGTGGGTACTGGTCATCTACGCACTGGCTGCCGTCCTCGGCGTCGCGCAGTTCCGGCTCACCACGGTCCTCGTGCAGCGGGCGGTGTTCCGGCTGCGCGAACAGGTGGAGGGAAAGCTGTCCCGGCTGCCGCTGCGCTACTTCGACGGGCAGCCGCGCGGCGAGGTGCTCAGCCGGGCCACCAACGACACCGACAACATCGCCCAGACGCTCCAGCAGACATTGAGCCAGCTCGTCACGTCGCTGCTGACGATCCTCGGGGTACTGGCGATGATGTTCTGGATCTCGCCGCTGCTCGCGGTCATCGCGCTGGTGACGGTACCGCTGTCGGTGTTCGTCACGGCGGCCATCGGGAAGCGGTCCCAGCCGCAGTTCGTCAAGCAGTGGGCCACCACCGGGCGGCTCAACGGCCACATCGAGGAGATGTACACCGGTCACACCCTCGTCAAGGTGTTCGGGCGGCAACGGGAAGCGGCGCAGACCTTCACCGAGCACAACGACGCGCTGTTCGCCTCCAGCTTCCGGGCGCAGTTCATCTCCGGGATCATCCAGCCGGCGATGATGTTCATCGGCAACCTCAACTACGTCCTCGTCGCCGTGGTGGGCGGGTTGCGGGTGGCGTCCGGCGCGCTGTCGCTCGGCGACGTGCAGGCGTTCATCCAGTACTCCCGCCAGTTCAGCCAGCCGCTGACCCAGGTGGCCAGCATGGCCAACCTGTTGCAGTCGGGCGTGGCCTCGGCCGAGCGGGTCTTCCAGTTGCTCGACGCGCAGGAGCAGGCACCGGATCCGGACCCGCCCGCGCGGCCGGAGCGGGTACGGGGGCGGGTCGCGTTCGAGGACGTGTCGTTCCGGTACGCGCCGGACCGGCCGCTCATCGAGCACCTGTCGCTCGCCGCTGAACCCGGCCAGACCGTGGCGATCGTCGGACCGACCGGTGCCGGCAAGACAACACTGGTCAATCTGCTGATGCGCTTCTACGACGTGACCGGCGGCCGGATCACCCTCGACGGCGTGGACATCGCGGCGATGTCCCGCGAGGAACTGCGCGCGAACATCGGCATGGTGCTCCAGGACACCTGGCTGTTCGGCGGCACGATCGCGGAGAACATCGCCTACGGCGCGGACGCGCCGACCCGCGCCCAGATCGAGGCCGCGGCCGAGGCGGCGCACGCGGACCGGTTCATCCGGTGCCTACCCGACGGGTACGACTCGGTGATCGACGAGGAGGGGTCCGGC
>WNGQ01009637.1_pt1 | contig 15189 bp, 14 predicted proteins | sample 5407661 | NCBI WGS metagenome assembly WNGQ01 (sample SAMN13153382, study PRJNA577476) | soil metagenome | isolation source: 60 cm soil or saprolite under Garry oak tree replicate 2 | place: USA:California | collected 2016-06-15 | reverse complement strand
GCCTCAGTCGTCGCGTCTACACCAGAACGCGCGCGCCACACCTGCGACGACGGAAGTGGCTGCGTTGCGACATTGTACGGAGCGCCGCGGGGAGCGGCGTGCGGTCCGCTCCCCGCTGGTCGCTGCATCGCTCATTCACTTACCTCCTCGGTTACGCACACTCGGCACGTCTCTCACAATGTCTCTCGCGATCCGCGTCAGCCCGAGCCCAGCGGTTGCGGGATGGCGACCGCTCGACGCGGCTCGCGTGCCGGCGCGGTCGCCCCACCGTCCAGTTCGAAACGCTCCCCGTTGCACACCACCCGCGCGATCCGCTCGGCGGCCTGGCCGTCCCACCGCTCGATCACGGGTCGGGCTGGCGAGCGCCGCGCGAGTCCGCGCTCGGCCGCGGCGAGGATAGCGTCGCGCTGCGGCTGCACCAGGCGGTTCGTGCCGTGCGTGCACGTGATCGGGCGCTCGGTATTCGCTCGCACGGTGAGGCACGGCACACCGAGGAACGAGGTTTCCTCCTGGAGTCCGCCCGAGTCCGTGACGACGAGGCCGGCCTTGGCGACCAGACTGAGCATGTCCAGGTACGCGAGCGGCTCGAGCAGCCGCAGGCCCCGCTCACTTGGGAGCCGCAGCCGCAGTTCCTCGACGCGAGTGCGCGTGCGCGGGTGCACGGGAAAGAGCACGGGGACCTGGTCCGCGAGCCGGGTCAGCGCCTCGAGTAGCTCCCGCAACACGGCCGGATCGTCCACGTTGGCCGGCCGATGCAGGGTCACGACGGCGTAGGGCTGTGCCCGCACGTCGAAGCGCGCCGGCGCGTCGAGCGCCAGCGCCTGCGGCAGGGCCCAGCACAAGGTATCGATCATCACGTTGCCGACGAAGTGCATACGGTCGGCGGGAATTCCTTCGGCCTCCAAGTTCGCCGCCGCGTCGCGGGACGGCAGGAACAGCAGATCCGACAGCCGATCCGTAACCACGCGATTGATCTCTTCTGGCATGGTCCAGTCGCGGCTGCGCAGCCCAGCCTCCACGTGACCTACGCGCATCTGGAGCTTCGCGGCCACGAGCGCGGCAGCCACAGTGGAGTTCACATCCCCATACGTCAGGACGAGATCGGGCTGGACCTCGAGGACCACGGGCTCGAGGCGTTGCATCACGGCCCCGGTCTGCTGGGCGTGCGACCCCGACCCCACACCGAGGTTGTGGTCCGGCGCCGGGATCCATAGCTGCTCGAAGACGGCATCCGACATGCCCGGATCGTAGTGCTGGCCGGTATGGACGATCACGTGCTCGACTCCGCGTCGCACCAGCTCGCGGTCGACAGGAGCGAGCTTCATGAAGTTCGGGCGTGCGCCTACGACGGAGAGAATCCGCATCGCGTCAATGACGCAGCTGTGTGGCGATGATAATGGCCGCCGGAATCCCCGCGATGATGGCGATGATCCGCCACTTGGATTCGGGGTCGGCGCGCCGGGGCACGATGATGCGGTCGCCGGTGCGCAGGCCCAGGCCCTCGACGGTCATGCCGCGTGCGAACGCGTCCTGGAAGGCATTCCCGACGTAGAGCCCCTTGCCCTCCCGCTCGATGCGCGCGGCCGTGAACTTCGCATCCTTCGTGGGCCCGCCGGCCGCCATGAGCGCGTCCGACACGACGGCGCCGGCGGCGACGGCGTAATACCCCGGATGCTCCACCTCGCCGAGCACACCCAGGCGGACGAGCACCTTCGCGTGGACGACGGGGTTCTTCATATATCGCGCGAGCTGCTGCCCGAGGTACGCCTCCACGGTGGCACGCCGGACACCGCTGAGCGGGATCGCGCCAATCACCGGAACCGTGAGCGCCGGTCCAGGTCCGACGCTGAAGACATGGGTGAATTGGCTGTCCCCCTCGACCTCGAGCAGGATCTGGTCACCGAGCTCGAAATCACCTTGCGGCGCCCGCGCCGTCGTCTGACCCGCCAGCGGACTGGTGAGCAGCAGCAGCGCCAGCTGGCGCACGACCATTCTCTGGATCATCGCGTTACTCCACCGTTACGCTCTTCGCCAGGTTACGCGGCCGATCCACGTCGCAGCCGCGCAAGACGGCGATGTGATACGCCAAGAGCTGGAGCGGAATGACCGTCAGCACCGGCGCGATCAGGGGTGGGCTCGCCGGCACGGCGACTTGGTGATCCGCCAGGTTGCTCAGATCGCCGTTGCCCTCGCTCGTGATGGCGATGATGCGACCCCCCCGGGCTTTCACTTCCTGCATGTTCGAAACGACCTTCGCGTAAACCGGATCCTTGGGCGCCAGGCAGACGACCGGCATGTTCTCATCGATCAAGGCGATGGGACCGTGCTTCATTTCGGCTGCCGGGTAGCCCTCGGCGTGGATGTAGGAGATCTCCTTGAGCTTGAGCGCGCCCTCGAGGGCGACGGGGAAATTGGCGCCCCGGCCCAGGTAGAGGGCGTTGCGCGCGTCCGCATAGCGCTCGGCGAGCGCCCGCACCTGCGGCTCGACCGCGAGCGCGCGCTCCACCAGCTCCGGAAGCCGGACGAGCTGCGAGACTAGCCGACGTCCCTCCTCCGCATCCAGCCCCCGCTGGCGCCCGAGGTACAGCCCGAGTAGCAACAGGGCGACCACCTGCGAGGTGAACGCCTTGGTCGATGCGACCCCGATTTCAGGGCCCGCGTGCAGGTAGATCCCGCCGTCCGCCTCGCGGGCGATCGTCGAGCCGACGACGTTGACGAGACCGAGCACCGTGGAGCCCATGACCTTCGCGGCCCGCAGGGCTTCCAACGTGTCCGCCGTCTCTCCAGACTGCGAGATCGCAATGGTCACCGTGCCGGGGAGCCGGAGCTGGCGGCGGTAGCGATACTCCGACGCGTATTCGACCGAGACCGGGATCCCGGCCAGCTCCTCGAGCACCTGGCGGCCCACGAGCCCGGCGTGCCACGAGGTGCCGCAGGCCACGATCACGATGCGGCGGATCGCCCCGCACTGCTCCGCAGTGAGGTTCAACCCGTTGAGGCGCGCCGTCCCCTCGGCAACGAGCAGACGTCCCCGGAGCGTGCTTCGCACGGTTTCGGGCTGCTCACAGATCTCCTTCAGCATGAAGTGCGGATAGCCGCCGAGTGCGATCGCGTCGAGATCCCACTCGATGTCGTCCACAGCCCGCTCCTGCTCGCGAGCGTCCCGGTCGAGGACGCGGTAGCCCTCCGCGGTCACCACGGCGACGTCGCCGTCGTTGAGGTAAACCACGGACCGGGTATGCCCGAGCACCGCGCTCGCATCGGAGGCCACCAGGTACTCCCCGTCCCCAACGCCGAGGAGGACCGGGGAGCCGCGTCGAGCGACCACGATTTTCCCAGGATCCGCCTCGGCCACCACCGCGATGCCGTAGGTCCCCTCCACGTGGTCCAGGGCCGCGATCACCCGCTCTTCGAGTGTCGCGCCGGCCGACTCTTCGATCAGATGCACGAGCGTCTCGGTGTCGGTCTCGGTCACGAAGCGATGGCCGTCCTGCTCCAGCCGCTTGCGCAGCACGTCCGCGTTCTCGATGATGCCGTTGTGCACCAGGGCGACGGTCCGGGTGCAATCGATGTGGGGGTGTGCGTTGCGTTCGGTCGGTGCGCCGTGCGTCGCCCAGCGCGTATGTCCGATGCCGCAGCGCCCGTGCACCGGCGTTCGCGTGAGGAGCTCGCGCAGGCCGGCGATGCGTCCTGCGAGCTTGCGGGTTTCCACTCCCCCGCCGTTGAGCACCGCGACGCCGGCGGAGTCGTATCCCCGGTATTCCAGACGGGCCAAGCCCTCGACCAGAAACGACACTGCCTCTTTCGGCCCGACGTATCCCACGATCCCGCACATCGCTCAGATGCCCTCACGCTTGAGTTCCAGCAATGGGTCGCCGGTGATCGCTAGACCGAAACGCGCGAGCTGGGCCAGCGTGCCGTCCCCCGCGCCGAGCATGATGTCCGGCAGTGACAGGATCGGCTGGCCGCATCGGTCGCACGTCGCCACCCGGCCCGGGCGCGCGCGTCGCTGGAGCTTGCTCCGCTCGCCGCGGTGTGTCTTACAGTGCTTGCAACGCATACTCGATGGTGTTCGGTCACGCCCCTGCACTTCAAGTTTGAGGCCCGGCCGACGCCGACCGGCCGCACCTCCCGCCTTATTGATCAGCGCGACAAGGGGTTAGCCGGCGCGCCCGACTGGCCGGCGGGCCGCCACGACCGAAGGGCTGCGTTGCGCGCGCGCGGCAGCCGCCGCGGCGCGGCCGCGCAACCGGGCCCGTTGCAAGGCGCTCCGTGGCTGGCGAGCGCCGCCACACCACGGCCCCGGGTTTGCAGAAACGTGAGTCACGTACGAACCCCTTCGGAGGCGCGGTTGGCTGGAGCGGATACATGACAGAGCGAATGCCCCAAGGCGGATTACCACTCGTGCTCCTGGCGGGCGACGGCCAGGAAGCAACCCGCTGGCTCAGGAGCCTGCTGGAGGGTGGCGGGTACGCCGTCCTCCAAGAGCGCTCCGGTCAGCATACCCTCGAGCGCGCGCGCACCACCGAGCCAGACGTGATCCTTGTGGACGCCGAGATGCCCGACATGCCGGGCGTTGAGCTGTGCCGCTCGCTCCGCTCCGATCCGCGCGTCTCCAGCAGCACGCCAATTCTCTTGATGATCCGCGAGGCTGCCACGCGCGCGCAACGGCTTGCCGCGTTGCGTGCCGGTGCCTGGGAGTGCATCGCGCCTCCGCACGATGCGGACGAGATCCTCCTTAAGATCGGCGCCTACGTGCACGCCAAGCTCGACGCCGACCGGGCCCGAACCGAGGGGCTGCTCGACGCCGCGACCGGGCTTTACAACCGGCAGGGGCTCGCACGCCGCGCGCGCGAACTGGGATCTCAGGCATTCCGGGAACACGGCCCACTCGCCTGCATCGTGCTCGCACTCGACACCGAGCCGGCCGAGGCTGGCGTCGGCCAGCCACCGGGCGGCACGAGCCTCGGCCGGTACGTGCAGGCGATCAAGTCGGCCGCTCGCTTGTCGGATGTGATCGGCCGCCTCAGCGCCACCGAGTTCGCGGTGCTGGCCCCGGGGACCGACGCGGCGGGCGCACGCCGACTCGCCGAGCGGCTGGCCAGTTCCGTGTCCGGGACGACGGTCGCCGCGGCGGGTAGCGGTCCGGCGGCTGCGCCGGTGCGCGTCCGCTGTGGCTACGAGGCCGTGGCTAACGTCGGCTACGCGCCGATTGAGCCGGTCGACCTCCTGGTACGGGCGGCCGCGGCAATCCGGACCGGCCGCGCGGACTCCGGCGGTTGGCTGCGCCGCTTCGACGAGGGCAACCCGGCGTCAACTCCGACACCCTAGACAGGCACCCGCCGGCTTCCCCGTTCCTCGTCCATCGCTTCGTAGCCTGGTAGGTAATAAGAGTAGTAGCGGTACGCCCCGCCGACCGGCACGTCGTTCAGGATCGCCCCCAACAGCCGCACGGGCAGGCGCTGCAGCATTTCGAGCTTGGCCGCCGCGACGTCGCGGTGGCTGTACCCGGTCCGGAGCACGAGCGCGAGGGTACCGGTCAGCGTGCCAAGGATCAGAGGATCCACGCCGGCCCCGAGTGGCGGGCTGTCGACCAAGATCACGTCGTAGCCGGAGCGCATGCCGTTCACCAGCTCCGACATCGCGGGCGACCCCAACATCTCGGGGGCGTTGTACGCGCGCGTGCCGCACGCGATCAGCGAGAGCGAGGGGTACGGCGTCGCCTGCACGATGCTGTCGAGCGGGGTCTCGCCACGGAGGAAGTCGCTCAACCCCGGGCGGCGGTGGGCGCTCAATCGCCGATGTAGCACGCCGCGTCGGATGTCGGCGTCGATCAGCAGCGTGCGATGCCCGCCGTCCGCGAAGGTGTGCGCCAGGTTGGCGGCGAGGAACGATTTGCCGTCGCCGGCCCCCGGGCTCGTGATCGTGACGAGGAGCGGCGCCCGCCCGCCGTGCGCGTATACGAGGTTGAGGCACACGCCGCGCAGGGCCTCCACGACCTGGTTGACGTCCTCGGGCACGCGGCCCCGACCGTGACGCCCCTGCGGCAGCGTTCGCATGTGCGGCACGGCGCCCATCGGGGTAGCGCACTCTGGGATCGATACGATCGAGCAGGTCCGCCCCCACAACGGCGAGCCCGAAGCTGCCGCAAAACCCGAGCAGGATCAGCCGCGTCCCCATTGCGCTCACGGGTTCCCGCGACACGGCTGCGGCGTCCAGAATGCGGACGTCGGGAATGGTGCTCGCCTCCGCCAGACGCGCTTCCTCATATCGCTGCTGGGGCATGGTATAGAGATTCTCGGCCATGCTCACGGCCCGACGCAGCCGAGCGTCCTCGATGGCCCGCGCGGGGATCTGCCGCAGGCTCCGCGAGTCCGCGCCGAGCCGCCGGTCGAGCTCCGTCTCCCGGGCCAGGAGCTGATCCCGCAGCCCGCGCGCCAGCGCCGGAATCGTCTGCCGCTCCAGCGTGGCGATGTCCCCGGCGAGGCGCTGTACGGGCGGGTACTGGTCGGAGTAACGGTACTGCAAGGCGCGCAAGCTGGCCCGCTTCGAGGTCAACTCCGTCAGCGCGGCGGCGAGGTCGGGGTTCGCCTGGACGGACCCGACCACCGCGAGCGCGTCGGCAGAGAGGCCCGTAGAGTCACCGGCCTGCGCCAGCATCCGCTGCAGCGCCTCCCGGTCCTGCTGGGTCCGCTCCCGGTCGAACTGCATATTGAAGAAGGTGCCGAACTTGGGATCGGACTCGCCGCCCTGGGCCACACCGCCGGCCCCGCCGGCCCCACCCGGCGCACTGAGCGCCACCGGGGGCGGCCGATCGCTCGGCAACGTGATCGTCCGCTCCCGGAAGCCCTCGAGCGCCGCCTCGGCGCCGCGCAAGTTGCTCTGCGCGCTCTGCAACTGCTCCGCCAGGATCTTCGTGAGCTCTGTCAGCTTCTTCCGCTTGAGGTCCGCCGCCACCTGCACGTAGCGTTCCGCCACCGCGTTGACCACCGCGGTGACCCGCGGCGCATCGGGGCCCCGCAGCTCGAGCCGGAGGAAGTTCCCTTCCACATCCATCTGCGCGCTCAGCGAGTCCGCCAGCGAGCGCGCCGCGTCGCGCAGGGTCGCCAAATTGAAGTCGACGGCCCGGTCGGAAGGGAGCGTCTTGGCCACGGGGGCCCAGGCGAACCCGAGCCGGGTCCCGATGGAGTCACCCAGCGTCCCGCGCTCGACCACCTGGCCCTCAGGGGCGGTGGCGAGCGTGTAAGTCCGACGATCAGAATCCACCGTCAGACGATACGCCCCCGGGCGGTACTGACCGGTTACCTGGAACGTCGCCAGGACGCCTTCGTCCGCCCGCGACTTCGGGCTCACGAACAACCGTTGGTCGCGGACCACGTAGTCGAGCACAACGTATGACTTAAGGAGATCCACCCAAGCCTGGGGGTCGAGCAACTGGCCCTGACGGATGGGCCCTCGGTCCTGGCCCTGGCCCCAGCGGTCGCGCTCCGTCGCGTCGATCCAGATGGTTGCCTGCGCACCGTACTGGGGCCTGACGAAGCGCGCGACTCCGAAGCCAGCTGTAGTCCCGAGGACCGTCACACCGCAGATCAGCCACTTGAAGCGCAAAACGGCGCTGAACACCCGCCGCCAATCGACGCCTCCCGACTCGACACCGCCCCACTCCGTGCTGACGGGTGGCGACGATGGCGGAACCATCACCGGTGGAGTCGAACTAGGTGGCAGCGGCAGGTGGCTCATAGTCATTGAATGCATCCCTCTCCGGGTGGCGCGCGGCGTGGCTCCATACAGCGGCGTGTCATCTTCGATGCGTGTGGCAAGTCCGATACCGTGCGACGCGCGCAGACGGCCTGCGCCGATGCCGCAATTCAGTGCAAGGTAAGGCGGATAACGGATGCACCTTGGTGCGTTCAGGGCCGTGGCGTCTGGCGCCGCGCGATCCGTTGTTGCCCAATCCATGCGGCAAACCGGGCGACGCTGCAGGGTCGCGACAATGTGGCCCGAACCGTGCGTAGGAGGCTGGTCGACCGTTAATCGAGGACGAGGCCGATGTCCATTCCGATGACACAGGACGGCGTCCAGCCGGGCGACGGGCGGGAGCCGGCCGCGCTGCTCGCGATCGGGCCGGAAGCGAAGGCCCGCGTGCGGATTCTCGTAGTGGACGACGAGCACACACTTCGCGAAAGCTGCGCCGCGGTGCTCCGACACGAAGGGTATGACGTCACGGTCTCCAGCCGAGGCCAGGACGCACTCGAACTGCTCAAGCGCCGCGCCTTCGACGTCGTGCTGGTAGACCTCTACATGTCGCAGGTCGACGGGCTGGCACTGCTGCGGGCCGCGCTCGGGACCAATCATGACACGATCGTGATCGTGATGACCGGGAATCCGAGCGTCGAGTCGAGCGTCGAGGCGTTGCGGCAGGGTGCCTTTGATTATCTCCCGAAGCCCTTTTCCGCCTCACATCTGCAGGTCTTGATCGGGCGTGCGGTGCACACGCTGTTGGTCGCGCGCGAAACGCGGGAGCAGCAGGAAACGCTCGACCGGGCGCAGGTGCAAACGGACAAGCTTACCCTCCTCGGTACCGCGCCGGCCTTTCGCCGGGCGATTGAGCTCGCCCGGAAGGTGGCGCCGACGGACGCCTCCGTCTTCATCACGGGAGAGAGCGGCAGCGGCAAGGAGATGATTGCGCAGTTCATTCACCACCACAGCCGCCGCTCGAGCCGTCCGTTCGTGGCCGTGAACTGCGCGGCGCTGCCCGAAGGCCTGCTCGAGTCCGAGATGTTCGGCCACCGCAAGGGCGCCTTCACCGGCGCGGTGCGCGACAAACCCGGGTTGCTCGAAGCCGCGCACGGCGGCACGCTGTTTCTCGACGAGCTGGTCGAAATGCCAAAATCGATCCAGGCTAAGCTCCTGCGCGTCATCCAGGACGGCGTGGTGCGCCGCGTGGGCAGCGAGACGACCGACGCCGTCGTAAACGTGCGCTTCATCGCCGCGACCAACGGCGACCCCGAAGGTGCCGTCAAGTCCGGCGACATGCGTGAGGACCTGTACTACCGCCTGCGCGTTGTGCCGATCAACGTCCCGGCGCTGCGCGAGCGGCCCGAGGACATCCCGCTCTTGGCGGACTACTTCCTGTCCACCTACTGGGTGCGCCATCGCCGAAAGGGCGCGCCCTTCCCGCGCTTGACCGACGCGGCGCTGCGGGCGCTGTGCGGCTACGCCTGGCGCGGGAACGTCCGCGAGCTGCAGAACGTCATCGAGCATGTCGCCGTGGTCGTGGAACCGGGTGCCGAGATCCGGCCCGAAGACTTGCATCTCACGGGAGACGCGGGGGCGGCGGACACCAGCGCAAATCCCGCGTCGTTGATCTCGACCCTGCTGGAAGAGAGCTACCACGCCGCCCGGGACCGCGTGATTGCGCAGTTCGAGCGGCAGTACCTGACTTGGCTCGTCAACCGGGCCAGCGGCAACATGTCGAAGGCCGCCCGCATCGCGGGCGTCGACCGGACCACGTTGTACCGGCTGATGGAGCGCCACGGATTGCAGCGCAGCCCGACAGCGGGATGGGTGGTCGAGCGTGAGCCCGGACCGGGGGCGGGGACGATGGAGGAGATGCCGGTCGAGGCCCATGTGGGCGACACGGGCGGGCAGGCCGCATGATACGGGGAGCCGTGATGGAGATGCGGTCCAACACCGCTGAACAGCTCGACTGGCCGATCGTCGCGCCGGTCCCGAGGTCCGAGCCGGAGCAGGAGCCGCAGGATCTCACGGCCTCTCTGGCCGGCCCCAACGGACTCGATCTCGTCGTGGAGCTCGCGCACGACCTGCGCTCGCCTCTCACGTCCATTCTCTTCCTCGCCGAAGCCCTGCAGCAGGGCCAGGGCGGCGCGGTGACGCCGGAGCAGAGTCGCCAACTCGGCCTGATCTACAGCGCCGCGCTCTGCCTGTGCGCGACGGCGAGCGACGTGCTGGAGCTGGCCCGTGGCGGCAACCGGTTGGTGGACCGTGCTCCCGCGCCGTTCTCGGTGGCCGAGACGTTCGGGTCGGTGCGCAGCATGATCGAGCCGATAGCGGAGGAGAAGGGCCTGGCGCTACGCCTCGTCCACCCCGTGCCCGAACGGCGCGTGGGGCACGCCCGGGCACTGTCGCGCGTGCTCCTGAACCTCGCCACCAACGCGGTGAAGTTCACCGACACGGGCTTCGTGGAAGTAGCGGCGCGACCGATCGACGCCCGGCGGCTCGAGTTCTCCGTTCGGGACACCGGCGCGGGGATCGATCCCATGCTGCTGCGTGCCCTGTACCAGCCGGTGAGGGCGGCGCCGGCGGACGGGCGCCATCACTTCTCCAGCTCCGGCCTGGGACTGGCCATCTGCCGCAAGCTTGTAAAGGCCGTCGGTGCAACGCTCGAAGTGGAAACCCGACCGAATTGGGGAACGCGCTTCTACTTCGAGGTCGACTGTCCCCCGGCCATTTCGGCTCCCTGACGCGAGCGCCGCCGTCAGGCGGCGCCCCCCGTGGCCGCCAGCGGGCCGACCCCCGCGCGGCGACGCTCATCGCGCATCAACGACTCCGCGAAACCTGCCGTTGCCGTGCTCAACACCTGATAGGCGTCGTACTCGGCGCTGACCGGGAACGATGCCTTGATGCCTCCTCGCACACCGGGGTCGCGAATCGTGCGGTTCTGGGTGGACTTGAGAAACCGCATGACGACGTCCACCGGCTCGAGCCACTGACGCCGACGGGTGATCTCATATAGGCGCAGCCAGAGACTCGCCATCTGCGCCGCGCCGGTCAGCGAGTCCCACGATGCGGCGGCGCGCCAGCCGATCGCAAATCGTCCAGGCAGCCGCCCGCCCGGATCGACCGCGCATGCCACGCGCTCGGCCGCAGACGCTGCCCGCGTGATCAGGCCATCATCTCCCAGGACTCGACCGCCCTCCAACAGCCCGCCGATCGCGGCCGCCACGGTATGCAACAGCGGGCGCAGCGGATCGGTGGAACAACAGTCGGGAAACCAGCCATCGTCGTGCTGGCGCCGCGCCACCGCTCGGAGGGCCTTCGCCGCGGCCGCCCGGAATTCCGGCGCCCGGAGACGGCGTCCAGCCTCCGCCAGTGCCCACGCCGTGCGCGCGTTGTAGAGCGCGGCGTGCCCAGGCCCGTCAGGCGAAGGCCCGTGACGCCATACCCCGTCCTCGCTGAGCGTGGCGAGCAGGAACCACGCGGCGCGACGAGCGGCGCCAGCGAAGATCCCCGCCCCGGTCTCCGCGAACGCCGCGAGCCACGCGAGCAGGACCCGCCCGGTATTGAAGACGCCGGGTGCAGTCCGCTCGCCGATGACACCCTCCCGCACGGCGCCGGACGGCAGTTGCAGCTCGAGCTCCCAGCGCGCCGCGCGGTCAGCGCGCTCGGTGAGTTCGGGGCGGTGCAGGTGGCGGGCCGCGCCATACAGGATCGGAATGATGTCTCCGGTAGCCCCGGGGTCGGCGGGCTGCCACGCGCGAGACCCGAACGCCGCGTTCCACGCGAGGCTGTACCCGCGCGCGACACCCCCTTCGCCGCTCGCATCCTGCGCGCCCGCCAACCAATCGAGTGCGGCGACGAGATGTGGCCGGTGATCGGGGTCGACGGCGTAGCCCCCTCGCTCACGCCACGACTCCTCGAAGGCCGCCGGATTGAGCACCGGGTGCGCGCGCACCAGCCGCAGGCCGGCTACCATGGCGCGCGCCACCCGGGGAAGCGGGACGGGGGACAGTTCCGGTTCGTAACTGGGACGCATGGTCCTCACCGCAGGTGACCCGGCGTCGGGAGACAAGTTCTGTGCCGGTTGAAGGGGAGCCCACTAGGCGGCACCACCTGTTGCGCGTGCGCGATATGGAATCGAGGATATTAGGGGGCCGCACGCCTACGTCGCGAAGAAGTCCCTGGACCCCAGAGCACGCCCGTCGCGACCACTCCACACTCGCCGCCCCTACGCCATAGACGGCGCCACGAAACGCAGCGGCGCCGACTGCGAGCCGCCGCACGTCGGGGCAGGCTCGCGCTTGCGGCATCGGGACTCGGCGCGCGCACGGACTTTGCCATGTCTGCGGGCCATGACGACAACGTTCACCCCTTACCGAACGGCACGGTCCAGCCGGCCAACGCCTGCGCTCGCACACGCGCCTTCGTTCGCACACGCGTGGCCACGCGCCGTCGATCGGGAGCGGTGGAGCCGGCGCTTCGTGAACATCGTGGTGGCGACCATCGGCCTCCTGCTGACATCCCCGGCCCTGCTGCTGATCGCGGCATTGATCAAGCTGACATCGCGCGGACCGGTGTTCTTCACGCAAGCCCGCGTCGGCCTGGACCGCAGGGCACTCACCGGCGTCGGCGGGAACACCCGGCGCAACATGGACTTGGGTGGCACGCCATTTACGATGTACAAGTTCCGCACGATGCGCCCGAGCGAGCAGAACGGGAAGCAGGTATGGGCGCAAGCAGACGACGAGCGCGTCACGCCGATCGGCCGACTGCTGCGCACGTTCCGGCTCGACGAGTTGCCGCAGTTGTTCAACGTGCTGATCGGCGATATGAACATCGTCGGGCCGCGCCCGGAACAACCCGACATCTTCGTGTATCTGCGCGAGCAAATCGAAAGCTATCCCCGACGCCAGCGGGTGCGGCCCGGTATTACCGGTTGGGCCCAGGTCAACCAGGGGTACGACACCTCGGTGGATGATGTGCGCCGCAAAGTCGCCTATGATCTCGAATACATTCGCCGCCAGTCGGCGCTCGAAGACGTGAGGATCATGCTGCGCACCCTCCCCGTGATGCTGTTGCGTCGCGGCAGCCGATAGCTCCTACCGTCCCTCAAGCGCGCGTGGCGCGCTCATGCACCAGCCGCGAGAGCGCCGGGTAGAGATCGCCGCCGACGGCTTTGGCCATCTTCTTGAGATTCCACAACCAGAGCTGGCGCAGGCGGACGGCGAGGGCGCCGGACGCGAGCGCAGCGGCGACGGCGGCAGGAGCGCCGCGCCGCAGGACGTAGCGCCCGACGACGAGGCAGCCGTCCACGACGCGGCAGCGAACCGTGGGTTCCGAGGTGAACAGCGCGGCCAGGCCCGCAGCGGCGGCTGCCGCCGCGACGCGTCGTGAAAAGGCGCCGCCCGGTACCGAGGCGACCCGCACCGGCTCACCCAGCACGTCGGCCAGGACCTGTGCGCTCTGGCTCCACTCCGCGATGAGGCGGTCCCAGCTGCACCGCGCCATCCGTGTCGGATGCGAGCACGAATGTGTGCCGATCACGTGCCCCCGCCCCGCCAGCTCGCGTACCTGCGCCCGCCCGACGAACCCCGGAGTCCCGAGGTAATCTGTGGTAATGAAGAAATGACCGCGCCACCCAGCGCGCTCGAGCAGGTCGGCGACACAGCCATACGCGCTGGCACCGCCGTCGTCGAAGGTTAGGAGGACAGGCGGCGGACCCGGGATGCCGTCGAGGAGGTCGTGTACCGTGCCGCGCCGCGCGGCGACCGCGGATGCGACCTCCAGGTGACGCTCGAAGTCGTGGCGGTCAAGCTTATAGGTGGCGGACACGGGATCGGGGAAACCGCTCGCGTCCCAGTCGCCCCCTTCGACCACGTCATGGTATAGCAGCGCAAGCGCTTTCACGACGGCGTCTCCACGCGCGGTATTTCCAGCGGAAATACTTCGTCAGCCATGGCTGGCCCCAGGCGCCGGAAGGACGGCCCGAGACGTCGAGCCGAGCGGCGCGTGCCGCCGCGACGTCGATCAGCGTCTGCCGGATCCCGTCCAGGTTCTCGACCACAACCCGACCTTGAATCACGAAGGGTGACTCCGCTACTTCGTCGTACGGGTACCTGAAGTAGCCGTACACCGGCCCGGTATCGACGCCTTCGTCAATCTGGAGCAGCGTCGCCCCCACCTTGTGCAGGTCGTCGTTCGCGAGCGCCCAAAAGCAGCCGTGGGCATTGCGGTACTCCGGGCAGACGCCTGGGTGCAGCACGAACGTCCCGCGGCGAGGGAGTGCGAAGACCTCTCGTTTGAGGAGGCTCTTGCAGCGGGCGAGCATGACGTCGGGCCCACACCGCCGGATGAACGCCGCCGCCTCGGGGGAGTTCGGGCTGGAGGTCTCGAGGACGGGGGTATCCGGGGAGAGCGGTGGGTACGCCGCGCACAACCGCTCGAGCGCACCGGCCTCCCACGCTCGGTCCCCGGCTGCGAGCGCCACCCGTTGGTACGCGCGGTAGGCGAGCACGTCCAAGAATCGCAGCGGTCCCACGCGGCTCACCTCGCGCCGGATCCGTCGCCACAGCCGCTGCCTCGGCTCGCAGATCGCTACCACGCCGACCAGCTCCGAAAACGACGCGAGCCAGCGAGCGATGCCGATTCGGTCGAGGGCCGCATCGTGATGACAGATCAGGAGCGCCTTCACGAGCCACCCCGCTGGAGCACGCGCATCGGAATCGTCCGCAAAATGATTTCCAAGTTTGCCGCTGAGCAACGGAGCGTGGAGGCGCGAATTCCATGCCACCTACCGTCACGAAGCCAGCCACCGTCACGAATCAATTCAGCCTCCGTGCTCCCGAGAACGCGTCTGGCTGCGCGCGCCGGTGAGGTGCATCACACAGGCACTGGTCACGTAAAGTGAAGTCAACTTGACACTTGTGCCTCACCTGTCGGCGCTCCTATATTGGCGCCGTTGCTGGGACGCGGCATTGCGCCCGCGCCACAGGCACCAGCGCACCGTCGGCAAACGCGCTGCTGCTACTGAGGTCCCCGCACAGGATGTCCAGAGTAGTCGCTGCTCAGAGCAAACCCGTCTAAAGACGGCGACGCAGAGCTACGGGGCTACGGCGATGTGATCGCCACGCCAGCCGGGCCGCCAGCGGATCGACCTTCGGGTCGAAGTTGGTGGCCTTTGTTCTTTGGGCGAGCTGGTAACAGGAGGTTCGGGGTCATGCCGTTCACGTTCAAGCTGGCGAAGCGTCTGGCGCTCTCCAAAGCGGTCCGCACGACCGCGACGCGAGCGTTGTCCGCGCTGCGGCAGGCTTCGACCGGTCCGGCCGTCCTTGCTCTCGCCTCCTTGCTCCTGCCTCCCCGTACATCCGCCACGCCGTTGCAGAGTAGACCACGAGTCTCGTGGTGCGCCCTGACGTGCCAGAAACACCACTGCTGAGGAGTCTACCGTCA
>WNGQ01003779.1_pt1 | contig 15189 bp, 10 predicted proteins | sample 5407661 | NCBI WGS metagenome assembly WNGQ01 (sample SAMN13153382, study PRJNA577476) | soil metagenome | isolation source: 60 cm soil or saprolite under Garry oak tree replicate 2 | place: USA:California | collected 2016-06-15 | reverse complement strand
GCTTTACCAGCCGCTTGCTCACCTCACCGGACGGGGACATCGCCGAAGACCGCATGGTCACCGCCACGGGGAGTTATAGCGCCACCACCGCGGCTCTCAGTCCAGCCGGGCCGTGGGTCATGCAGATGGTGGCCTTCCGAACTCCTACGGGTACAGGAGACACCACGCCACCGACAGCGCCGAGCAATCTCACGACTACAGTTATTGGGAGCCAGATCAACTTGAGCTGGACGGCTTCGACCGACAATGTAGGAGTGACTGGGTATCGTGTGGAGCGCTGCCAGGGCGCAGGATGCACAACCTTTGCGCAGATTGCCACGCCCACAGCAACAACGTACAGCGACACGGGCTTGGTAGTGGGCAGCTATAGTTATCGGGTGCGAGCGACGGATGCCGCAGGAAACCTGAGCCCATACTCCAACGTGGCCAGTGGAGCGATTACGGACACCCAGCCACCGACAGCGCCGAGCAATCTGACGGCTACGGTTAGCGGGAGCCAAATCAATCTGAGCTGGACGGCATCGACGGATAATGTTGGAGTGACTGGGTATCTGGTGGAGCGGTGCCAAGGGGCGGGATGCACAACCTTTGCGCAGATTGCCACGCCCACAGCAACAACGTATAGCGACACGGGCTTGGTAGTGGGTAGTTACAGTTATCGGGTGCGGGCGACGGATGCCGCAGGAAACCTGAGCCCGTATTCCAACGTGGACAGCGGAGCGATTCCCGACACGCAGCCGCCGACGGTGCCGAGCGGTCTGACAGCGGCGGCAGTCAGCACAAGCCAGATCAATCTGAGCTGGACGGCATCAACGGATAATGTTGGAGTGACTGGGTATCTGGTGGAGCGGTGCCAAGGGGCGGGATGCACAACCTTTGCGCAGATCGCGACACCGGCAAGCACGACCTACAATGATACGGGTCTGACGGCGGCAACCAGTTACAGCTACCGGGTCCGGGCAACAGATGCTGCGAACAACCTCAGCCCGTACTCGACCACCGCAACGGCTACCACACAGACTCCGCAACCGCCCACAACTCCCAGTAACCTGACGGCGACGGCAGCCAGCACAAGCCAGATTAATCTGAGCTGGACGGCTTCGACGAGTAATGTGGGGCTGGCAAACTATATCGTGCAGAGGTGCCAAGGGACAGGCTGCATCAGCTTTGCGCAGATTGCCACTCCGGTTGGAACCTCTTACAGTGACACCGGTCTGTTAACGAATACCAGCTACAGCTACCGAGTCCAGGCCATCGATACCGCGGGGAGCCTGAGCTCGTTCTCCAACGTGGCCAGCGCAACGACGTTAAGCGGGTCCGTATTCTCTATCAGTCCGCGAGTTTCGGTACTCACCTTCACCGGAACTCAGCAGTTTACGGCAAGCAGTGGAGGCGTGACCTGGTCAGTCGACGGCATAGCGGGTGGGTCGGTGTCTTCAGGTACGATTAGCAGCACCGGTTTGTACACACCTCCAAATAGCACTGGTACTCACACCGTAACCGGAACGGCTTCTGGGCAGTCGGCTGGTGCAACTGTTTATATCAGCAACTATCCGGGTACGTTCACCCATCACAACGACAGCGGCCGAACGGGTCAGAACACAGCTGAAACGGTTTTGACTCCGAGCAACGTTAACCAGGCACAGTTTGGAAAGCTCTTTTCTTACGCGGTAGATGGGCTTGCATACGCGTCGCCACTTTCTGTGGCCAACGTAAGCATCCCCGGGAAAGGCTTTCACAATGTAGTGTATGTCGCTACGGAACACGACAGTGTCTACGCCTTCGACGCCGACGGATTGACGGGTATTCCCCTCTGGAAGGCGAGTTTCTTGCAGTCCGGCGCCACCACAGTTCCCTGCGCCGACGTCGGTGAATGCGGCGACATAGACAACGAAATTGGGATCACCGGCACACCAGTCATTGATCCGGGCAGCGGCACACTCTACGTCGTCGCCAAAACCAAGGAGAGTTCGAGCTACGTGCAGAGGTTGCACGCTCTCGATATCACGACGGGCGCGGAGAAATTTGGTGGTCCTGTCGTAATCCAAGCAAGTGTGCCGGGGAGCGGCGATGGAACGACCACCGTGAACTTCAACGCCCTTCGAGAGAATCAGCGACCAGGACTTCTCCTGAACAACGGCATTGTGTATCTGGGATTTGGATCTCACGGGGATAACCCAACCTATTACGGTTGGGTTCTTGGATACAACGCGACCACTCTCCAGCGAGTGATGGCCTACAATTCAACTCCCGACGCTACTGAAGGTGGCATCTGGCAGAGCGGCGGGGGCCTAGCCACGGACGCCTCTGGAAACATCTTCTTTGCGGTCGGTAATGGCCCCTTGATGCCAATACCGGCGGCAGAGACTACGGAGATTCAATCGCAAAGCTCAGCCCAAGCGGTTCCGTTTTAGACTACTTTACGCCGTATAACCAAGCATATATGAGTAGCACAAACATCGAACTTGGGTCTGGCGGTCCAGTGTTACTGGTAGATCAGACGACCGGCCCCTACCCGCATTTGTTGATCTCTGCGGGCAAGGACGGAACGATCTATATGGTCAACCGCGACAATATGGGACACTACAACTCGAACAACAACAGCCAGATTCCGCAGTATCTGGTTAACGCTCTTCTTAACTCAGACGCGGAGAGCGGAAACTACAGTTCGCCCGTCTATTTCAATGGATATGTCTACTTCGCTGCCGTGAACGATCGGCTGAAGGCCTTCCAATTGACAAATGGACTGCTGTCCGTTTCACCCACGTCACAGTCGTCTGTTACCTATCCCTACCGTGGAGGATCGTTTGCGGTTTCGGCGAACGGCACCAACAACGGTATATTGTGGGCGATGCAGGACAATACGTTCGGTACGCCTGATAACGGGGTTCTCCGCGCCTATGACACAGGCAATCTAGCGAACGAGCTCTACAACACCACCCAGGCTGGGACTCGAGACGCCCTTGACGTGGCGAATAAATTCAGCATTCCGCTGGTGGCCAACGGCAAGGTATTCGTTGTCTCCCACACCCAGCTCATTGCGTACGGCCTGTTGCCCTGAGGCAACCGTCTCTTTGATTTTCACAAACTAGCGTGCGATGGCCAGAAGCGATCGCTGATTAGCTCATCTACGCGATAATGCCTTGGAACGTGGGCTCTGGTCTGCCAAAGCGATCTTTCTGGCCTCGTATTTAGAGGCGTCGTAGGTGCGCTTGGAGCTCCAACCAGGCCTGAGTCGCGACTACGACGTCCAAGCGCTGGTCGCAAGCGTCCTTATTTCAGGTTTTCTCACTCCTCTTCCATCCAAGTGGAACCAACGTCTCTGCCGGCTCGGGCCAACGATGACGAGAGGGCCTTCGTGACAGCGGGGCCCCCCGTTCCACTTCCTGCAACCGTCGGATCGCACCGCACGCTCCGCCGCACACCGTCACGCCTTACAAACTTTGGGCTCAAATCGTTTACTATGAACGGGGGTTTAAATCGGTCGGTAAATCTCTAGGGGGACGCCTGCGCATAAATACTTGGTTGATCCAGTACTTTGTGCATGCGGATTACATTCTTAAGTCTCGAGAGCGAAGCATCTATGAAGCATCGCTCGGTTACCTGGTTCGCCTGACGGATTAAAGGGCCGTCTGGATCACTACACCAGTCGAAGTGAATCGTTGGTGGAGGCAGCGGGCAGAAATGCGGTTAGTCGAAAACGGCAAAAACTGGCGGATCGAAGGCCAAGGTAAGGAACGTGCGCGCGTAGCTTACGCGAGTAAAAAGGGGGGCCAACTTGTCTTCACGTTGTCCGCTCAGGCAGGCGAAGAAACTCGCTCGATGAGCCAGTCAGGTTGACGTGAATTGATCTTCCCATGATTTGCCCACCATGACCTGCTTCTGCGTAAGTTTGCGAAGAATGGAGCACGATATCGGTTTTCCCGATGCCGTTCACATTTTGTGAAACGATCAGACTTGCGAAAAGTGCTTGTAATTGTCGAGGGTCTGCCGGAAGTTGGAAATTGACTGAACGTCTTCTGGCGCCATATTCAGCGTGCGACGAAAAGAGGACCTGCTTGTCCCCTCGTTCGCGCAGCCGATGAAGTTTTCCCGTGTAGCAGAGAAAGCGCCCCGACCGGCTGGCGCGCTAGTAAGCGCCTTCGCCGCCCAAAGCGGCGCGGGGAGTCGCGATGAGAATCTTTAGATCGAGCCAGAGGGACCAAGACTGGGAGTAACGGAGGTCCAAGCGAACCATGTCATCGAAGCACGTGCGGCTCCTGCCGCTGACTTGCCAAAGCCCCGTAACACCGGGCTTGACTTCGAGAACTCTCCTGCGGTGCCAGACCTCGTAGATCTCGAATTCGTACGGCAGGGGTGGACGCGGGCCCACCAGAGACATTTCTCCTGTCAAAACGTTCCACAGCTGCGGAAGCTCATCAAGGCTGGTCTTCCGAAGAAATCTTCCGATTCGCGTTACGCGAGGATCATCCGTAATCTTGTAGACAGTTGCTTTTCCCGGTTCAGCATTGTCGCTGCCTGCCTGGCCAGAAATGAAACGCTGGACGTATTCTTGATGTATCTTCGGATTGTTATTCGCGTACATGCTTCGGAACTTTAAACACTTGAACCGCTTCCCGAACTGTCCAACCCGCTCTTGTTGAAAAACCACCGAACCCTTAGACGTCAATTTGATTGCGAGCGCGATTGCAGCGAGCAGAGGGCTGAGCAAGAAGAGCAACGCAGAGCTTCCAACAATATCGATCACACGTTTCACAATCAGAGAAGGATGCTTCTTGGCCCCCCCGTTAGAAAGGTCAGGATAGAGCCTGGCATCTGCAACGGGTTCCGCTCCATCCCGGTCCCAGCTCTCTGGGAAAAGATGGACCGTAACGCTAAGCTTGGATATGACTTTGCGACTGAGCTCGGTTTGAATCGCATTCACAATTTTCGAACGCAAAATGTCCGTGATCGGACTTTTTGATTCCAAGCTAATTTCTGTAAAGATTACGCCCAAGATGACGCCCTTTTTGTACCAGCCGACAAGATCAGTCTCGCGTGTGGATTTCAAGATGACGGATATGACCGAGTGCATCACGCTGTCTGTAGTCCCACTCTCGACAAATGCCCCGGCATCAAGAAGCATCAAAACGAAAGGCTTACGGGAGCGCTCCGCCCGCCGACGCTCCAGCATCAGCATGTTATGGAACGTTTCTTCTTGAAGAGTCTTGCCCTGCTTCACCACCGAAGAACCCAAAGTGAACAGAGCCTTGTGGCCCTTTGAAGGCCGCGTGCCCTGCTCTCGGCGAGCCGGAACTCTAGAGTAGTTATTCTCCATTTGTTTTCAAATCCTCGCTCGTCACTCCAGCCAGCTTTGGGTTTGAGCCTGTCGATCAACCGCGATGGTCACCATCAGAACCTAACCCGATACGGAAAGCCCGGCTAAGGAGCATCCGCATTCATAGCTAGGCAACCGCCACTTCGTGCAACGCTGCCTCTGCTGCGTGTGATTGAAAAATGTCTGTCAGCGAGGACGCGATCGCGCTGACGCTGGACCGATCTATTTCCAGCGCCACTGACCGTCGAAGCAGGGAAACAGAAACTACTATCCGACGGGTTCCCTTAAAACTGAGCAGGATTCCTTGCAGGCCACTTAGCGCTCCCTCGTCAATTCGAACCTGCTGCCCAACTTCTAAATAGGGCCAGGGTTCAGTTCGGAAGCCTGAGAAAACCATCCTCTGAATGGCTTCCATCTCCGTATCTTCGACGGGAACAGGGACGCGACCTCTTCCTACGACGGCAAGCACGCCGGGGGTCACAAGGACGGGCAGGCGATTATGTGGATCGAACTGGCAAAATACATAACCCGGAAAGAGAGGCGCGGTTACTTCCTGGGACTTGCCTCTCCAGAGCCTTTCCGTCTTGAATGTCGGGAGGAATGTTTGATACCCCTTTCCCGAAAGCAATGTGGTCGTGGAAGTCTCCCAACGTGTTTTTACTTGAAGTGCGTACCACGCGCCCCCGTTGTGCTCGGTATTCATCTTGGTCAAAAGACTCCTCATGGTCGACCGTGGCGGAGACTAGGAGGAAAAACTGCCAAACCCAGCTAAGACACCCAAGCATCACGGACGTACGTTGCACGTATCGCAATCAGCCTGCCAGAAATGGGGCCTGTAACCCTCGGCGGCACAAGGGCCACTTTGTCTCTAAGATATTGTAAATAAAATGGTTAGAGAAATCTGCGGTTCAATAAACCGGTAATAACGTCCTTGGGGACCAGCCCGCCCGGTCGAAACGTGAAAACCGTTGCCATCATTTGCCACCAGGTTTCCAAACTCGCCCGGAGCTACAAATTGAGCATTCTCAGCTAGTTCTTGGTTCATTCCGGTAGACGGAAGCTGGCCCTTAGAGGCTCCTGGGGGATCCTCTAGGTTCTCTGAATCGACCAAGACAGCAGGCTATCCTGCCCTGACAGGTGGAAAGGTTCTGCGGCTGAGTCTGCGAAGATTCGCACCAATGACGCGCGCAAGCAGAAGACCGATCAACACGACGCCGCGCTCTTTCTCGATCAGCGCGACGGCAGGGTTATCCTTGCTTCTCCGGCGTCAGGGTCACTTGATGCAATTCTCTCCAGCCAAATTTCCCGCCAGTACGGATATATGCTTCTAGGACAGAACAGTCGGCATTTGCTGTAACGGGCTTGGCAGACGACTGAATCCAAGATGATGCAGGGGGTTTTCATCTCCTGCATCTTTCCCGTCTTTTCATTGAGAGTCTTGGTTACGCGCTTGAGGACTTGGTAGGTTCCGCCGCAGTACGGAACCAATTCGGCATCCCACCTCATGCCCCGATTCATGTTCCACTTGTCGCACGTCGCACGGATTGCGTCAAAACTCTTCACGCGCACCCATTCACCCGGCTGCAGATCGAGTCTGGTGGTTGGCGTCCGCATCCCGGCGGCCAGCTTCCCGGAACGGCGCGGGTAGGGTATCCCTCCGCGAAGGCCCTGGAACCTGTTGTAAATCCAACGGAGCAATGGACCAAGGCCGATTCCTAAGTTGACGAGGCCTTGTTGATAGGCCATATAGAGAAAGCCTTTAGAAATTCTACCTAATCCAACGTTTCCCGACTTGTAGTCCTCGACATATTGCCCCCACTCCCACCAGGGAAGAGGCTCGGTTGCAGCAGGAAGCTGCGTCGCCTGACAAACATAAGCCGGCTCACCATCATCATCGACACGCTTTTGTGTGGCCGCCAACACGTCGGCCTCGGTGCACTGCCCGACTTCAGCTTCCCTTTTCTCTCGCGCCGCGTCCCGGTGGAGTCTTGAATCCGCATCCATCTGATTGAGTTTCCTCAACCAAGCCGTCTTCCAAAAGATCAGACAGGATGCTTCACATCCACCGTGCGATTGACCATTGCAACGAATTCCCTCGAGATGGACGGCATCCCTCATCTTGAGCCCCTTAGAACCGTTAACTGTGTCACATGTTTTGTGGGCGCTCTTGTAGACACGGAAACGCCCGCCGCAGTAGGCGAACATTTCCGGCATGAAGGGCAAATTCTCCAGACAACAGTTCTTGTCAAGCGTCGCCAGGATTTCCGCCCGGCTGCGCACTTCGACCCAATCTCCGACCCGAAAGTTCAGCACTCCGTTCGGGATTGAATTGGACGTTTTCATGTTGACGCATCTCCCTCGCGTGGATAACTCCCAACGTAATCTCAAGATGCTGCTTGAGGTCTGGCAAACTCGAATGATCGCCAGCCCTCAGCAATTTCTCCATCGTGTGTATATCCATGACTCGAGGCCATCGTGTTCGAGGCCTGCGAGTAATAACATTGGGAAATGCATTTCAGTGCTACTCTTCTCGGATCGCCGCCTAAGCAAGCCGAAGAAGAGCACCACGGAGCGAGCTACCGGAGTTTTCTAGGTTCTGTCAACGGACCAAAACAGCAGACGATCCTGCCCTGACAGGTGGAAGGGTTCTGCGTCCGACGGGGAAAACCGAAAGTCCTGGACTGTTCGAGCGGGGACTACTTCGACCAGCACACTTCCTGAAGCAGGAGCACCCTCCTCGTTAACGGGGCGAGGTTGAACAGACTGGCGTCCGCATGCGCTCACAGTAAAATCGTTCGAGATATCATCGCTCAAGCGGATATGTTCGGGAATCTCAGCGTGCGCGACTGCAACGAGAAACAAGAAAACTAAGAGTAATGAAGGCTTTCTCATTAGACGCATTCAAACATAGGAGCCTATCGTATAGCGGTATTACGTTCTTACAAAAGATTGTACTTCAGTCTCTCGGGCCGCTCAACGAAAAAACATCTAGGCGCCCTGAGACAATTTTCTAAGTCGCCTTTTCTGCATTCTCAGACAAATGCCCGTGATAGTACGCGCCGTAGGAGTCGCGCTTCTCCACCTTGTTGAGTACAACTCCGAGTAGATTCTTGTTCTGAAATTCTTCTGCTGCTTTCTCTGCTTCGCCGACATGTGTCATACCTGCCTGAACCACAAACAAGACTCCGTCAGCGAGGTCAGCAAGAATGCTTGCGTCGTGGACCAGCAAAGCCGGCGGAGAGTCGATAATGATCCAGTCGAAGGCCGATGTAAGGAGGTCGAGCAGGCGTTTCATCCTTTCATGCAGCAGTAGTTCGCTTGGATTGAACACCGGGCTCCCGCCGGGGATCAAGAAAAGATTTCCCTCCATTCCTTTTTGAATTATGGAGTATTCATCTGCTTCGCCTCGTAGATACTCCGTTAGGCCCGGACGGCTCGGCGCGCCAAGTCCCAGGTGCAATCTCGACATTCGTATATCCGCGTCCAAGAGGAGAACGCGACGCCCCGGTTGTCGGACGATCGACTGCCCAAGATTTGAAGCGACAAAGGTTTTCCCTTCTCCAGCGACGCTGCTAGTTATCAGAAGTCGCCGCAAAGTGCGGGTGCCTGCAATTTGGGAGAGACGCGAACGCAGAGTGCGAAACCTTTCTGCCCCGGAATGCCCTGAATTTGAATCTTGAAATGCGCTCGCGCGGGGATCGAGCCGCCAATCGGGGCGGGAGCATCTCCGCACAATCTCTTCATAGCGCATAGATCCGGTATGACCGCCACCGATAGTAGCTCGAGGCTGCTCGGCAAGCACCGCGACAACCGGCTCCACTGTGACGGGGCGGTGGATCTCGGCCGCGACGTCGGCAACATCTCTGTCTAATCCAGCTCCAATCTGCGTGGATCTCTCCTGCGCTGCCTTCTTCAATGCTTCATGGATGCGACTCATCTTTTCCTCAAACGCCCTTCCACACCAGTCAGTTCTTTGCGGAGACCGGTCGGTTTATTACCCCTGTGGTCTCCGCGCTCACGCCGGCAATCTGGAGAACGGGGACGCTCGCCAGAACGGGAAGCTTCAAATGCAACTCAATTTCTCTTTCCGTATGCAGGGTCTGGTCCATTGCCATTAATACATACAGGATCGCCAAACCCAGTGCGAAACCCGCGCCCAGCCCACCCCCAGCGAAATACAGATTCTTGGGGAAGGAGGGCTTCATCGGAAGACTCGGTGGGTCAAGCACGCGAAATTGCTCGCCCTCCTGCTGATGTGCTAAGTCTGTTGCCATGGCTGAATTCTCTCGCTTCTTCGAAAGCTCGTTATAAAAATCCAGGGCGCTCTGATAGCTGCGCGTCAACTCCTTCAGCTGTTGTTCTACCCCCTGAATGGCCTGTATGCGCCCTTCAAGAATTCGCGTTTGATCCTGGATTTGCGCCTGCCGCTTCGTCAGATCTGCAATGTTTATTTCATCCTGTCGCAGTTTCGCGCGGAGTTGTTGCATCTGAGGTGTTTCAGCTGCCACCCGTGTTCCCGCGGCAGGATTATCGTTATTCGGCGTTTCCGCTATCCTCTTCTTGAGCTCCTTTATCTGATTTTTTGTTTTGATCACATCAGGATGTTCTGCCGTGTACCGCGATTCGAGAGCAGTCAATTGGTCCTGTAAAACCCGCAACTGATCCTCGATCGTTTCAGGGTTCTTTTCCGCCCGGGATGCTTTCCAGTTTGCTTCCTGCTGGCCAAGGAGAGATTCATTGAACGCTTTATCCTGCTGCGCTCGGCTGAGCGCTTGCGTATTAGCCTCTAGTTGTGAGTTCAGCGTGGTCAGCAGGCTGAGATTGGCCTGCTCCTCCTCCGGCAGCGATCCCATCTTTTCGCGCTTGAATTGGGCGAGCTTAGCGTCCTGTTGATCGAGCTTGGCTTTTGCTTCATCCAGTTGCTGACTGAGAAAAGAAGTCGTGCGGGCGGCCTGTTGCTCCAAAGCCCTCGCATTTTGTTCCATGAACATAGAAGTAATTTCGTTACAAATCTGCTGGGCGGTCTGCGGATTGTTAAAAGTCACATTCACATAAAACCCGGCCAAACTCCGATCCTGCGTGCCGGGCATCGGCTCCAGGGGAGAAATGTCTATCGCCTTTCTTAGGCGCTCAACCAAGTCCTCCATATGGATTTTGTCGCGGTCCTCGTGGTAAAGGCCGAACTTCTCAATGATCGGTTCCAAGCGAGTCCGGCTCAAAATCTGTTGTTTCATCGATACCAATCGCTGATTCAAGTCTTCCGTCACGACCGGCTTCACAATATCTATCGGAACAGTGGGTTTGGCCACAAGCACTAGCGTCTGAGACGTGTATTTTTTCGGAAGCTGCGTGGCGGCAAGCAACCCGAGCGACCCGCAGCCCACAGTGGAGACGACAACAATCCACCAGTGCTTCCGGACCACCCTCCAAATGTCAGCAAATCCGAACTCACCATTCCGAACCATGCGTTTCTCTCCGTGAGAAAGAGATCAGACTGCCCTACGAGAACACGAGCACGCGCTTTGCCATGACAGTTTAGTGTCGGCAAGGGCTCGCTGGCTGTAAATATGCTTTTTTAGAGTAACTTACGGATCGTTCCCCTCATGCGGATCAACCGAAATCCTAAAGACTGCTTAGCAGCCCCTCGAAAAGTGGAAGTTCTCTATCCACAATGTCCTATAATTGGCTACTCTCGCTCCTCCTCGGGGGGCGCGCTTATCGTAAATTCAAGTCCCAATTGCGATACATCGCCTTATCCATCATAAGTCCTTTAATTACAGATAGTTGGAATCGCTCAAAATCGATTCGCCTTAACCCCTGGTGCCTCCTTGGCAGAGAAGGCCTCCGATGCATTGAGCGAGCTTCTGGCGGTTGATCTCAATTCTAAGAGTCACAATAACCAGCAGTGACGTTGTGCTTCCACAGGAAGCCGAGAGGTTTCGAAACAGGCTCGAATCACATGCCTGGACTGTGGCTTACGAGTAGCTTCCGCGAATCATGCGGTTGTTCCTGCAAGATTAGGAAGAAGCATTCAGCGTCTCACTAGGATCTGGAGGAGTTGGATAAGTTTCCAAGTGCCGTGAGCGGCGGCCCAGAGGGGAAGGTACAATTCCGCCGTTTCAATTGAAATAAAAAATAAAGAACCATAAAAAACGCCTGGTGAAAGTTCTTGCAGCCGCCAGGCGGGACGCGTTATCCATGACCTCAGCCTAGCCCAGTTGGCTGTAGAAGCCGTTCCTATTCCAAACAGACCGCCTACAGCAAGATCGGATGCATAGTGAATCCCCAGAAAGAGGCGGGGCAAGGCGATGAACAAGGCTGCGTACAGGTACAAGAAATATCCGATTTTTCTGTTGACAAGAAACATCCCGGTCGCCAGGGCGAAAAACAGGAATGCATGGTCGCTCGGAAAAGAGCTCCAAGTTGCAAAATTGTACGGATTGAAGCCAGCGGCTAGTCGAAGGTGCAGGGCAGGATTAAACAGAGGTCGCGGCCGGAAAGGCAGGAGAAGTGCCAGCGCCCGAATGACAATTATTCCTGGAATGCATACGAGCAAAGTGTGGAGCAGTATAGAACGCTTTTCCGTCACCCCGGCTTTGCCCGCTTCCTCCTTTGAATGAAACCAAAGATAAAAGAAAACAGTTAGAAATAAACCTCCCTTGATGAGCTGGCTGGACTCCGCAAAAGAGACAATTTCATCCAAAATCCACCAACGGTGGGCAAACCCATTAACGAAGACAGAAATGCTCGCATCAAGTTGACTCACCGACTTCCCCTGGGCCAAAAGAGTGATAAAGCGTCTTCAATCCTGAAGTTTCATGCCACGGCCTGCAAGGCGATGTGCCTAGGTAGTAAGCTATTGCCGTTACGCTCCTGGGTGAAGACAGCTTCCTGGAGAATCGGTTATCGTCGTTCGCGCCGAAAAACATCAGGGGCAGCGACGGACCCGGCCCTTTACTGCGAGACAGTCCGATTCGCGTAGCCAGCGCATAGCTCGTCCAAGGGGTGGTTTGGTGAAACGCGACCTGCCGACAAGACACTGCAACTCGGCCCAATAAAAAGAATAGCTATCCAAGGCAGACGCCTTGAACAGCCGGAAATGCTGCTCGACATTATGGGATGGCTGCCGAAACTTCGTTGGAGAACGTGCTCTCGTTACCGCTGCCGTCCACAGCCGTGGTTACATAGAAATAGGTTGTGCCGTTCTGAACAGTCGCGTCCGCGTAAATGACTGCCGGGACGATTGAAGAATTGATCTTCGTGTACGCTGTCCCGCTCACCGTGCTGCGGTAGACATTGTATCCAGCGACCGTCGATGTACTCGCGGTCCAGGAGAGCGCCACGGAATGCGTCACCACCGGCGCGGCTGTGAAGTTCACACCGCTGACGTTGGTCCCATTGACTGTGACGTTCTGAGACACGGGACTGAAAGCGAATCCAGTATTGGTTGGAGTTACCGTGTAGGTCCCGTTGGCTAATCCTGAAAAAGTGTAGTTTCCTGCGGCATCGGCGATTGTGGTGGCACTTGCGGGTCCGCTAAGCGTCACCGTGGCTCCGGCTCCGCCTGTGAGCGGACTAAGCGATCCTGAAATGCTGAACGTCGAGCCAACTATCGCCGTGCCGGTGAAATTGATTCCCGTCACGCTTGCGCCGCTGACTGTCACGTTTTGATTCGCCGGGCTGAACGTGAAACCCGTATGGCTGGGAGTGACTGTGTATGACCCGTTGACCAATCCTGTAAAGGTATAGTTGCCGGAGCCATCGGCAGTTGTAGTGGCGCTCCCTGCCCCGCCGAGCGTGACTGTGGCCCCGCTCCCGCTCGTCGCGGGACTGATTGTCCCCGAAATGCCAAAGGTTTGAGCAGTCGCTGTAAAATTGATGCCTGTTACGTTGGCACCGTTTATCGTCGCGCTCTGACTGGTGGGGTTGAACGTGAAACCTGTGTGGCTCGGCGTAACCGCGTAGGCTCCGTTAGCCAGGCCTGTAAATGTGTAGCTTCCCGAACTGTCCGCAGTTGTCGTGGCAGTCGCGGCTCCGCTCAGTGTAACCGTTGCCCCGCTGCCACCTGCTGCCGGGCTGATCGTCCCGGAGATGCTGTAGGTTTGTGGGGCAGGTGGCGGAGACGTCTGAGTACTTTGCCCACTGACCACGCCCGAACATCCCCACAGCAGAGACATGGCTGCGAGTAACCCTGCAAGTAGGAATCCGGGTCCGTCGCAGAATCTCTTGCTTCTAAAATACCTTGGCAGCACGAGCGGCTTCCCAACTTTTTCGACACCTACGCTCATAGCCAAGCAGCTCCGGGCTCTGCCTGACGCAGAGAATACGGCGATAGAGACCTCCTAGATACTGCTTGGAAGTCCAAATTAGGTACAGGTATTGACCCTGTACGTTGGGACCCTCCAAGGTTCCGCGTGCTTCCCGGGGCGTGCCCATGGCGATACCCCGTAGCGACGCCGACCGATTGCTTCGGCTACCCCAGAGGGCATATCACATACTATCCACTCACCGCAAATCTGGTCGACCGAATGTCCGCCCGACAGGCTACAACTCGTTGCGCGCACCCAGGCCGTACCATTCAGACCGTGCCATCTACGGGATGGCTGCTGACACTTCGTTTGAGTGGACGCTTTCGCTGCCGCTAGAATCCACCGCTGTAGTCACGTAAAAGTACGTCGTTCCACTTTGCACGGTCGAATCGGTGTAAGTGAGAAGGGCAACCAGCGAGGAGTTGATCTTCGTGTATCCACTCCCACTCACTGTGCTGCGGTAGACGTTATACCCGGACACTGTCGAGGTACTCGCATTCCAGGTTAGCGTCACGGAATGCTGTACCGGTGTGACGCCCGTTCCTGACAGAGAGACCGTAGCAGGCGATCCGGTCGCGTTGCTCACAATGGTGATGCTGCCGCTTACGGCCCCAGCCGTCGTGGGACTGAACTGCACAACGAGGGTGATGGTCTGGGACGGAGAGAGCGTGACAGGTGCACCGCCGCCCGTCATCAAATAGCCAGCGCCGATCAAGTTGATCTGCGAGATCGTCACGTTGGAGTTGCCGGTATTGGTAATGGTCACCGTTTGCGGCGCGGAAGTCGTGCCCGTTGTTATGCTGCCGAAGCTCAGGCTCGTCGGGCTGATGCCCAGAGTCAGGATCGCGGCGATTCCCGTGCCACTGAGACCCACGGAAGTCGGAGAAGTGGGCGCGTTGCTCACTATCGAGATGTTGCCGGACGCAGAGCCAATCACGGTCGGCAGGAAGGCCACTGTGATTGTGGTCTGTTGTCCTGCGTTTACATTCAAGGGCAGCGAAAATCCGCTGACGCTGAAGGCTGAACCCGTCGCCGTCACTTGAGTAATGGTCAACGTGGCCGTTCCCGTGTTCTTGATGATCAAGGCTTGGGACAAGCTAATGCCTACAACATCGTTTCCAAAGTTGATGGAGGTTGGATTAACCTGAATAGCAGGCGCTGGCGCTGGGTTCACCGTCAGTGTCGCTGAGGCGCTGGTCACCGTCCCTGCCGTGTTCGTCACCACCACCGCGAACACCGAGCCACTGTCCGAAGTCGTGGTTGCCGGGGTCGTGTAACTCGCGGCTGTTGCTCCCGCAATGTTGGCCCCGTTCTTCTGCCACTGGTAACCGAGCGGCACCGTGCCGGTTGCTGTTACCGTGAACGTGGCCGTCTGACCCGCCGTCACCGTCTGGTTCACCGGTTGTATGGTGATCGCCGGCGCTAACGGCGCCGGATTCACTGTCAGTGTCGCGGAAGCGCTCGTTGCCGTCCCGGCCGTATTGCTCACTACCACCGCGAACGCCGACCCGCTGTCTGCTGTCGTGGTCGCCGGAGTCGTATAACTCGCCGCTGTCGCCCCAC
>WNGQ01003778.1_pt1 | contig 15191 bp, 13 predicted proteins | sample 5407661 | NCBI WGS metagenome assembly WNGQ01 (sample SAMN13153382, study PRJNA577476) | soil metagenome | isolation source: 60 cm soil or saprolite under Garry oak tree replicate 2 | place: USA:California | collected 2016-06-15 | reverse complement strand
GTACACGCCACCTGCCACCGGGCGAAACATCCGTCCCGGCCGGCCGGGAACACCGTGCTGTAGCAGAAGACCTGAACCGCCCCGGCGGCTTGCCTGGGCCGTGTGCGCGGGAACGTGCATGCACGGTCCTGAGGGGGCCCCGGTGCAGCAATGCACCGGGGCTACCCGGCCGCGAGCTGGTGCACGAGTACAAGACCAAGGGGCCGGTCTACCGGCGCACCGTGCAGACCACGCTGAAAGCCTCCTACACCGGCCACTACCGCAAGGGCCTGGTCGACCTGCTGGACGTGCTGGAGTTCCGGTCCACCAACACCGCGCACCAGCCGGTCATCGAGGCGCTGAGGCTGATCGCCCGGCACGCCCGGGCCGGGAACCTGACCTACTACCCGGCCGGGGAGACCGCCCCGGCCCACCGGGGGACCACCGGCGAGTGGGCGGACCTTGTGTACCGGCCGGACAAGCACGGCCGCCGCCGGGTAGTCCGCATGGTCTACGAGGTCGCCACCTTCCAGGCGCTGCGCGACCAGCTGCGCTGCAAGGAGATCTGGGTCACCGGTGCCGGGCGGTGGCGCGACCCGGACGAGGACCTGCCCAAGGACTTCGAGGCCCGCCGCGCCGAGCACTACGCCAGTCTCCGCAAGCCGCTGGACCCGGCCGAGTTCTCCGGCGCCCTGCGCGAGGAGATGACCACGGCGCTGGCCGGGCTGAACGACGCGCTGCCGGACCTGGACTGGGCCGACATCGCCGACCGCCCGGCCGGCGCGATCCGGCTGACGCCGCTGGAGGCCGCGCCGGAACCGCGCAACCTGCGGCGGATCAAGAACGAGGTGGCGCGGCGGTGGGCCGCGGTCCCGCTAATTGACGTGCTGAAGGAAACCGTGCTGCGCACCGGCTGCCTGCAGGCGGTCACCTCGGTGGCCGGCAGCGGCACCCTGCCAGCCCACGTGCTGGCCGAGCGGCTGATGCTGGCGATCTACGCCTACGGCACCAACACCGGGATCCGCTCGGTGATCTCCGCTGCGCACGGGCACAGCGAAGAGGACGTCCGCTACGCCCGGCGCCGCTATCTGACCCCGGAGGCCGCCCGCACGGTGGCCATCGCGATCGCCGACGCCACCTTCGCCGCCCGCGACCGCGGCCTGTGGGGCGAGGGCAGCACCGCAGTCGCCTCCGACTCCACGCACTTCCGGTCCTGGGACCAGAACCTGTTCACCGAATGGCACTCCCGCTACGGCGGCCGCGGCGTCTTGGTCTACTGGCACGTCGAGCGCGGTTCGGTGGTTGTCCACTCCCAGACGCTGCGGGCCTCAGCCTCAGAGGTCCACGCCATGGTCGAGGGCGCGATCCGGCACGGCACCACGATGACCGTCGAGGGCAACTACACCGACACCCACGGCCAGTCCGAGAATTGGTTCGGCATCACCCGGCTGCTCAGCGTCGACCTGCTGCCGCGCATCAAGCGGATCAACAAGGTCAAGCTCTACCGGCCCGCCGCAGGCGACCCCGGCGCGTACCCGCAGCTGGCAGCGGCGCTGACCCGGCCGATCCGCTGGGACCTGATCGACGCCAACTACGACCAGGTCATCAAGTACGCGACCGCGATCAAGGACGGCACCGCGACCACCGAGGCGGTGCTGTCCCGGTTCACCCGCTCGGCCACCCACCCGGCCTACCAGGCGATGCTGGAGATCGGCCGGGCGCAGAAGACCATCTTCGTCGCCCGCTACCTGCGCGACCGCGGCCTGCAACGGGAGATCGAAGAGGGCCTGAACGTCGTCGAGGCCTGGAACGGCGCCAACGCGGTGATCTGCTACGGCCGCGGCAGGGACATCTCCACCAACCGCCGCGAAGAGGTCGAGATGACCGCGCTGTGCCTGCGCATCCTGCAAGCCGCCCTCGTCTACGTCAACACCCTCATGCTCCAGGACGTCCTCGCCGCCGAGACCTGGTCCGGGCAGCTCGGCGAGGCCGACCGCCGGGGCCTGACCCCGCTGTTCTGGCAGCACGTGCGGCCCTACGGGGAGGTCCGGCTGGATATGGGAGCACGGCTGCGTATAGGCGGGTCCGGATAGCGTGCGCCTGGCGCGCGATCCTGCCCTCGGCCAGGGCGGCGCCAACCGGGAGGATGCGAAAGGCATGCTCTGCGTGTAGGGATAACGACCGTTAGCCCGACACAGGCGCGCGGCGCCGCCCGGCATGACGCCCGGCACGTAAAGTGTCGGGAAACAATGTCGGTCAAACTATGTCGGCAAACTGGGCACGCTTAGCCGTTTGCGCTACAGTCATGGGCCATGGCGGCCGCTCACAACGTCTACCGTTCCGCAGGCCCAGGCCGCCCCAGGCACGGGCAACTCCGGCCCAGCCCGCCGCACGTGCCATCTGCCCGTCGTGCCGGGTGCGCATGATGGCGAAGATCGGGTACGCGCGGGTCTCCACCCGCAGCCAGAAAGACGACAGCCAGGTCGATGAGCTGACCGCCTACGGATGCGGCAAGATCTTCATCGACAAGGCGTCGGGCAAGCTGGCCGAGCGCCCCGAGCTCGACAAGGCCCTGGCCTACCTGCGCCAAGGGGACGTGTTCGTCATCACCCGCCTGTCCCGCGCGATGCGGTCGCTGAAACACCTCCTCGCGCTCGCCGACGAACTGCGCGAGCGCGGCGTCGGCCTGGTGGTCCTCAAGCAGCACATCGACACCACCACCCCGACCGGGCGGCTGGTCTTCCACATCCTCGGCGCGATCGACGAGTTCCAGCGCGAGCTGATCATCGAGGGCACCCGCGAAGGCCTCGATGCCGCCCGTGCCCGCGGGCGCACCGGCGGCCGCAAGCCCAAACTGAACGCCCGGCAGTCCGCCACGGTGCGCCGCATGTACGAAGCCGTCGGCCCAGACGGCAAGCGGCAGCACACCGTCGCCGAGATCGCCGAGGCCGTCGGCGTGCACCGTACCACCGTCTACGACTACCTCAAAAAGGAGGGCTGACATGGCCGCCGACCCGCAGGACACGCTCCGGCACGCCGGGCAGGTTGTCCGCCGCGTGCTGCTCCGCCGGAACATCGTCGTCGACGCGGAGACCGCGCAGCTCGCCGCCGCCGCCGTCCAGGCGGCGCTTCAGGCCGGTGCGCCCTCCCGGCCGCCGCGCCGAGGCTCGCGCGTTCCTCCTGCCAATTGCGAGTCGCTGTTCTGATGCCCTACCCGGGCTACTGGCCTCGTTTGGGGCTGGTGACACGTTCGTTAACGGCACCCCAACCAGTGCAGCAGCGCGATCGACTGCTCCACCACCCAGCGGTGCACGCCCAGGCCAGAGCCATGTTCCGTGCCGCGCCGGGCGATCACCGGGGTGATGCCCCTTTCCGGACCTGCTTGCGAGCCTGGCCGGGCACGATCGACCGGGCTCGGCCCGGTTCGGGCCGCCCTTCAGCGCCCGCACGTGCGAGCTGTCAATCACCGCCCCGGACCAGTCCAGCATCCCGGCGGCATTCAGCCCGGCCAGCAGCACCTCGTGCAGCCGCTGCCAGACCCCGGCCTGGTGCCAGTCCCGCAGCCGCCGCCAGCACGTCATCCCCCGGCCCGGAGCTCACCTCCTGCGGCAGGACCTCCCGCCGGATCCCGGTGTACAGGACCAACAAGATCCCGCACAGCACCTCGTGGTCATCAGCCGCCTGCGGCCCGGGTGATCAGCCCGGCGCGGGATCACAGGTGACAACGGCTCGATCCGCGCCCGAAGCTCATCAGAAACCACCCACGGTAGCTGCTGTCCCTTCCTCACGGGCGTCCTCACCCACCCGTGTCCACCGCTATTCCAGATCATCCTGTTAGGAGTTCTAAGCCCAGCCGCCACCCGGCGCTTGCTGGTCGGCTCAGGCGGGCCGCGGCCGCCGTTCCGAGTTGGCCGGAAGGCTAGTAATCAATAAGCAAGGCGTGGCAGCCACCGGCCGGATGCTTCGTGCGGTATCTTCCCGGCGTCGGCGGGGTGTGCTTGGTTGCCCGCCGGGGCGGCCGATCGGCGAGGAGTGCGCCAGTGCGGAGCAGGCAATACGGCCGGGACGTGCTCGCTGAGCCACACCTGCGGCCTGGGCAGCGGCCGCTGCCCCGGGTGCCGGCCGAACGCGGCCTCGTCGTCGAGGACGGCGCCGCCGGGTTCTGCGGCGCCGTGGTTGCCTGCGAGAAGGACGCCGTCACGCTGGCGGACTCCCGTGGCAGGCGGCGGCTTTTCCCGCTAGCCGAGGCCTTCCTGCTGGAGGGCAAGCGGGTCATGCTGGTCAGGCCGGCCCCGACTGCCGGGCCGGGCCAGGCAGCCGGGCCGGCCCAGACTGCCGGGCTGGCCGGGCCCGGCCGGGCCGGGCAGGCTGCAACGCGGACTGCGTCCGGATCGATCGCCGCTCCGCGGCAGCGCGCCAAGGTCGCGCGGGCGAGCCGGATCTACGTCGAGGGCCGCCACGACGCCGAGCTCGTGGAGAAGATCTGGGGCGACGACTTGCGCGACATCGGCGTCGTGGTCGAGTACCTCGGCGGCATCGACGACCTGCCCGCGATCGTCGTCGACTTCTCCCCCGGCCCGGTGCGCAGGCTCGGCGTGCTAGTCGATCATCTCGTGCCCGGGTCGAAGGAGAGCAGGATCGCGGCCGGGGTGCGATCACCGCACGTGCTGATTACCGGCCACCCGTTCATCGACGTATGGGCGGCGGTCAAGCCCTCGGTGCTCGGCCTGCCCGGCTGGCCGCAGGTCCCCCGCGGCATACCGTGGAAGGAAGGCGTACTGCGCGCCATCGGCTGGCCGACCGACACCGCCGCGGGATGGCAGCGCATCCTGCGCTCAGTAACCGGCTTCGCTGACCTGGAGCCGGAGTTCCTCGGCCGGGTGGAGGAACTGATCGACTTCGTCACCGCGCCCGGCAGCGAATAGCGCTGCGTGCCTACCAGAGCCGCGTCCGCAGCCGCCTCCGGCAGCAGTCGTCCGGCAGCGGTTAAGTTCCGTCCGGTGACAGGCGGACATATCTTAACCGCTAACTTGATCTTGAGGTTGTTGATGCTGATGGGGCGGCTGGGGCTGAGGCCGGGGCCGAGGCTGAGGCTGATGTGGCGACTTGGGGCTGGACTGGGGGTTGGGGCTGCTGGGGCGGCTGGGGCTGGGGCTGGAGGTGGGGGTGGCCGGGGATGACGGCATCGCGGCTGGCGGCACCGGCTGCAATGAGGCGGTGCGGCCCGGCGGCGATGTAGACGCCACAGCTGCTCCCATGCCCGCATCCCCTCCCGCAGCCTGCGGATGCGGATGAACTCGTTGGGGCATGCAGCTTCTCGTCGGCGTCGAGAACGAGAAGAACAGCGTCTTGGCCCCGAGTACCCGCTCGAACAGGTCCGTGGCCGGAAGCGTGCCAGGAATGCAGGTCAGCAGCACCTGCTCGCCGGGGTAGACCGCTTCGAGCGCGGCGGTGGCTGCCCGGATGGCCGGGTGGCCGGCCGGGATCGTGTAGGCCGGCACCCGCGCCTGGTCGGCGCGCACCTCGACCCGCACGCCCGGCACCGCCAGCGCGCCGACATGGGCGGCAATGGCCTCGATCACCCGGTCCGGATCCCGGCCACCACGGGGTGGCCGCCGGTCTCGACCACGCGGCCATTGGCGAACGTGAGCTGCCCGACGAGCCATTGCGCGGCAGCCCGCATCGTGTCCGGCGACGCGTCCCTGCTGACGCTCGGCACGGCGACGAACTCGGCGAGCTCGCGCAGGTAGGCGGCATCGACGGAGTCATCGCCGAAGTCATAGCGCAGCATGGCCGCCGTCGATGGCAATTGTCTGGCCGGTCACCCAGGACGACTCCTCGGCGGCGAAGAACCGCACGCCATTGGCGATGTCCGCCGGCCGGCCCAGTCTCCGCAGGGCAATGCCCTGCAGGAGCTGCTGCTGCCCGTCGGCGCCGTAGCCCTGCCACTGCTTCTGCGTGGTCGGGTTGGACAGGATGAACCCGGGGGCGATGCAGTTAACCGTGATGCCGAACGGCCCGAGCTCGTCCGCCATCTGCCGGGTGAACCCGATCTGGCCCGCCTTCGCGCTGGCGTACGCCTGGATCCCGGTCCGGCTGACGCCCAGGCCCGCTGCCGATGCGATGTTGACGATCCGTCCCCAGCGGCGTTCCTTCATCCCAGGCACCACCGCGCGGGTGCAGAGGAACGCGGTCGTCAGGTTGGCATCGACCACCGCATGCCAGTCCTCGACCGGCACGTCCTGCAGTGGGTGACCGACCTGCCCGCAGACACCTCCGGCGTTGTTCACCAGGATGTCGACGCCGCCCAGGCCGGAGAAGAACTCTCGTACCGCGCCGGGACTTGCCAGGTCGGCAGTGTCCTTGTCGACGCCATGGACTTTCGCTCCGCCGGCCCGGAGCGCCTCCGCGATCGCGGCGCCGATGCCGTGCGCCGTGCCGGTCACCACGGCGGTCCTGCCGTTAAGTCCCGTTGTCATCGCACCCAGCCGTTCTCCAGCAGCGCCCGGACAGGCAAGCCGTCGCAACAGGTCAGGGGCCTATGGCCGCTAGGACAGTAACGCAAACCGGGTTGCTCCCGGCTAACCCCACCTGAAACGGATGGCCGGTGGCCGGTCGCCACGGCTGCGCTGCGCCCCTTCGCTGGCCGCGCCCTGGGTTGCCTGCGCGGGCGCGGGCGGCCGGCCCAGGAGGCTGCCGGACCGCCGCAGGCCAAAGGAGGCCGCCGGACCGCCGCAGGCCAAGGGAGGCCGCCGGACCGCCGCAGGCTGGCCACGGAGCCATTGACAACGGCAGCGGGAGTGCAGGGCCATGGCTGAGCCACTGGTCTTGATCAAACGCATTCGAGCTGCCGCCGACGGGGCCAGGAACGCATTCGAGCTGCCGCCGACGAGGCCAGGCAGTTCATTGCGGCATGGGAGAAGACCATTGGCGGCTGGCCGCGCGAGTTGCGCCCTGCTGCCATAATGAGGGACGCTTGCTCACGTCTGATGTGATTTGGCGCGAGGGAAGGCGGATTATTGTCAGCCGAACGTGAGCGGGCAGTAGCTCCGGCCGGAGGGGAGCCAGCGTCATTCGACACCAGCGTGGCGCACATGGCCCGGGTGTACGATTACTGGCTGGGCGGCAAGGACAATTTCGCCGCCGACCGGGAGGCCGCCGAGCAGTCGATCGCCGCCAATCCCGGCATACTCCGCGACGTCAGGGCGAACCGCGCGTTCCTTGCCCGCGCGGTGCGCTACCTGGCCGCCGAGCGCGGAATCCGCCAGTTCCTTGACATTGGCACCGGCATTCCCACTGCGAATAACACGCACGAGGTCGCGCAGTCGGTGGCGCCGGAATGCCGGATCGTGTACGTGGACAACGACCCGGTGGTGCTTGCCCACGCGCGTGCGCTGCTGACCAGCGACGCCCTCGGCGCTACCGCCTACATCGACGCCGACCTGCGGGACACGCGGAAGATCCTGGCCGGGGCGGCCAGGACGCTGGACTTCAGCCGCCCGGTAGCGGTCACGCTGCTCGCCATCCTGCACCTGATCCGGGACGAGGACGACCCGCAGCAGATCGTCGCCACGCTGATGGCCGCCGTGCCGCCGGGAAGCTATCTGGTGATCAGCCATCCGGCCAGCGACATCAGGCCCGCGGCAGTAGCCGAGATGAGCAGGCGCATGAACGCGCGGCTCGGGCCGACCAGGGGTACCCTGCGCGATCAGGCCGCGGTCACGCGGTTCTTCGACGGCCTGGCGCTGGTCGAACCTGGTGTCCTGCAGCCGCAGTGGTGGCGCCCCCCGGCGGCCACATCCGAGGCCGAGGTCGCGGTCTGGTGCGGCGTGGCCCGCAAGACGTAGCCCGGCACCATCTGCCCGGGGCCAGCCGGCGCGATCGGCGACGGGCCCCTGCCCGGCTGGCCGCTGCCTTCGTCGGCCAGAGCGTGACCAGCAGAGATGCCGTGCGTGCGGTGCCACGGCAGACTAGGAAGCAGCCGAGCGGATAGGCCGGCTGCGCTGGCCGGCGACAGGCTCAGCCGGGCGGGCGCTCCGCGCGGCTTGTGCACCTACCACCGGAGGCCAGCCGATGACCGAGGGAACCGATCTGGGGGCCGGCGAGCCGCTCAGCGCGCTGCTGGCGGGTGCAGATCCGGCCGGCCCGGCGTTTGTGGTACCTGAGCGCGGCCAGGTACTGACGTACGCGCAGGTGGCGGACGGGATCGAGACGCTGGCTTGCCGCCTGGCCGGGGCTGGCGTCCGGCGCGGCGACCGCGTTGCCCTCGCGTTGCCCAATGGCCCCGACTTCGTTCTGCTGCTGCTCGCGATCATCATCCTCGGTGCGGCAGCGGCGCCGCTGAACCCGGCGTACACGGATACCGAGTTCACTTTCTTCCTGACCGATATTGCTCCCCGGCTGGTCCTGATCCAGGCCAGCAGGGCCGCGGCCGTCGCAGCCGCGGCCACCGCGACGACGGTGCTCACGGTCGATGCCACTGATGACGGCCCGCCTGGGCTGCTGGCAGCCGGCCGTCCGGCCGGGCTGCAGCGGTCGTTCGAGCAAGGCGGGCCGGACGACGTGGCCGTCGTCCTGCACACGAGCGGCACGACCAGCCGCCCGAAGCAGGTTCCGCTGCGCCAGCGGAACCTGATGGCCTCGACCCGCACGATCGCCGCGCACTACCGGCTCAGCTCCGCGGATGTCTCGTTCTGCGTGATGCCGCTTTTCCACATTCACGGGCTCGTCGCCTCGACGTTCGCGGCGCTGAGCGCCGGGGGCGCGGTCATCGCGCCCCGCCGGTTCACCCCGCACCGGTTCTGGCCACAGGCGCGCGAACACGGAGCCACCTGGCTGTCGGCCGGCCCGACGCTGCACCAGATGATCCTGGACAAGGCCGACGAGGCCGGCCCGCCTGCCGCGCTGCGCTTCGCGCGCTCGTGCAGTTCGGCGCTGTCACCGGCGCTGCTGGACCGGGCGGAGCGCAGCTACCAGGTGCCAATGCTTGAGGCCTACGGCATGACCGAGGCGAGCCATCAGATGGCGTCCAACCCGCTGCCCCCGGCAGTGCGGGTGCCGGGCTCGGTCGGCACGGCGACCGGCACCGAGATCGGCGTGGCCGACGCCGAAGGAACCTTCCTCCCCGACGGGACGGCCGGCGAGGTCGTCATCCGCGGGCCAGGGGTGATGTCCGGTTACGTGAACAACCCCGCGGCTACGGCGGAGGCGTTCTTCGGCGAGTGGTTCCGCACCGGCGACCTCGGCGTGCTGCGGGACGGCTACCTCTCGCTGGCGGGGCGGCTCAAGGAAATGATCATCCGCGGTGGCGAGAACATCGCCCCGGCGGAGATCGAGCAGGTGCTCATGTCCCATCCTGCCGTGCGCGACGCGGTCTGCTTCGGAGTCGGGGATGACAAGTACGGGGAACTGGTGGCCGCCGCGGTGACGCTCGGGCAGGACGCCGAGCCCAGGGAGCTGATCGCGCACTGCAGGGAGCAGCTGGCCGCATTCAAGGTGCCGGCCAGGATCCACGTCTTGGCCGAGATACCGCGGACGCCCACCGGCAAGGTGCAGCGCCGGCGGGTGGCCGAGTTCGTCGCGCACCGGCCAGCCGCGCAATGAAGTTCGCCGTGCTCGGCGCCGGGGCGATCGGCGCCTACGCCGGGGCCGCGCTCGCGCGCGGCGGCGCGGACGTCACCCTGATCGCCAGGGGCGCGCACCTGGCGGCGATGACCCGGCATGGCGTCCGGGTGCTATCGCCCCGCGGCGACTTCACCGCCCACCCGCGCGCGACCGATGACCTGGCCGCGGTCGCCGCTGCCGACGTGGTACTCGTCGCGCTCAAGGCCTACAGCCTGCCCGAGATCGCGCCGCGCCTCGGCAGGCTGCTCGCGCCCGCTGCCGCGGCTATCTGGGCGCAGAACGGGGTCCCGTGGTGGTACTTCCAGTCGCTGCCTGATCCGGTGGGCGGGGCCGGCCTGCAGAGCGTGGACCCGGGCGGCGTGATCGCCGGCTCGGTCGGGCCAGAGCACAACGTCGGCTGCGTGGCCTACTGCTCCACCGAGATCATCGAACCAGGGGTGATCCGGCATATCGAGGGCACCAGGTTCACCATCGGTGAGCCAGACGGATCGGCGTCCGAGCGGTGCAGGCTGATCTCGGCCGCATTCGCCGCGGGCGGGCTGAAGGCGCCGGTCGAGGCCCGGCTGCGCGACCAGATCTGGCTCAAGCTCGTCGGCAACGTAGCCTTCAACCCGGTGACGGCGCTGACCAGGGCGACGCTAGGGGAGCTTGGCACGCTGCCGGAGATGCGTGACCTGCTCCGGGCGATCTTCGCGGAATGCGCCGCGGTGGCTGGCCGGCTCGGCGTCAGCTTCCCGGTCTCGCTGGACCGGCGACTCGAGGCCGGCCTGGCGGTGGGCGCGCACAAGACATCGATGCTGCAGGACCTCGAAGCCGGGAAGCGGCTCGAGCTGGACTGCATGACCGGAGCGATCGTGGAACTCGCGGAGCGATTCAACATCGACGTCCCGCATATCCGGACCGTGCATGCCTGCGCAAAGCTGCTTGACCGGCTAGGCCCACATCACTAGGCCGGGACGGCCTGCTGCATGATGCCGTTATGACGGACGACGCGAGCACGACCGGGCTGCACTGCGGCCACGCCAGGCACGGCCACGCCCACGGCCAGGTGGACTGGTCCGTGCGCGGCCAGCAGCTTGTCAGCCAGGGCGAGACCACCGCGCCGATGGTCGATCAGGCGCTGGAATGGCTGGCGGGGCGAGTGCCCGCCGCCCGGGACGTGCTGGATGTGGGCAGCGGCCCGGGCGTGGCGGCCTGCGCGTTCGCCAAGCTGCTGCCGCGAGCCCGCGTCCTGGCGGCCGATGGCGCCGCGCCGCTGCTGGCCATGGCGGAGGAACGGGCAGCGCGGCTCGGCGTCGGGAACCGGGTCGCTACCCGCCTGGTGTCGCTGCCGGAGGGGCTGGCTGATCTTCCCCGGGCCGACATCGTGTGGGTCAGCGGGGTGGCTCATCACCTGCCCGAGCCGGTGGCGGGGTTGCGCGCGCTCGGCGCCCTGATCCGGCCTGGCGGCCTGCTCGCGCTTCGCGAGGGCGGGTTGCCGACTCGGTTCTTGCCTGATGGCGTGGCACCCGGCCTGCTGGCGCGGCTTGAGGCGATGGACGAGGACCTGGCGGTCAAGGCCGAGCATCCCATGGGGGTAGTGCCGCACCGCGGCGGATGGCCAGACTTGCTGCTCGAGGCGGGCTTGCAGCCCGCGGGCAGCCGCAGTTTCCTGCTCGACCTGCCCGCGCCGGTGTCACCCGCGGTGCGTCAGTACCTGCACGGGCGGCTTGCGATGATGCAGGAGATCGCGGGCGGCAAGCTGACCCCGGCCGATTCTGCCGCACTCTCCGGCCTGCTCGATCCGGATGCCCCCGGCGGCGTGCTGCGGCGCACCGACATGTTCCTGCTGGCCGTGAGCACGGTGCATACCGCCCGGCCCTGAGGTCCACCATGTCAGGCGTGTCAACGGGCCAGCAGCCGGTGTTCTCCGCTGCCGAGATGCGCAGGCGCCGGGCGGCGTTCGGTGCGGAGCTAGACCGCAGCGGGGTGTCCTATGCCCTCGTTTACGGCGCGAACCGGTCCGGTGCCGCGGTCTCGTGGCTGACCGGGTGGCCGGTCACCAGGGAAGCCCTGCTCGTCGCTGGACCGGACGAGGACGAGGACGTGCTGCTCGTCTCGTTCTACAATCACCTGCCCCAGGCTCGCCGCCTCGCCGCGACCCGCGCCGAATGGGCCGGCCCGCGTGCGGTAGCGACGGCGCTCGACCTGATCACGGCGCGCGGGCGGCTGCCCGACCGGATCGGGCTTGCCGGGGCGCTGCCGTTCGACCATTACCGGCTGCTGGCGGAGCAGGTACGCGACGTGCTGGACCTTAACCCGGCGTGCACCGCGCTGCGCATGGTGAAGTCCGGGGAGGAGGTGGCGGCGCTGCGGCGCGGGGCCGCCCTGAGCGATGCCGCCATCGCGGCGCTCGCGGCGGCGCTGCGCCCCGGGGCGAGCGACCACGAGGTCCTGGCCCGGACGGAGCAGGCGTACGTCGGGCAGGGCGGGCTGCACCATATCCACTACCTGGGCATCACTGCCATGGATGAGCCTGCCCTGAGCGTTCCGGCGCAGTGGCCGACCGGGCGCTTGATCCGGCATCGCGACGTCGCAACGTGCGAGATCAGCGCGGCGGCCGCGCCTGAGTACGCGGGCCAGGTGCTGCGCACGTTCACGGTCGGGGCGGCCCCGACGGCGCTGTACGCCGAACTGCACGCCGTCGCCGCTGCCGCGTTCGACGCTGTCGCGCGGAACCTGGTCCCTGGCGCGAGCGCCCGGGACCTCGCGGCCGCCGGATCCGTCATCGAGGAGGCTGGCTTCACCGGGATTGACGACCTTGTGCACGGCTTCGGCGGCGGCTACCTCCCGCCGGTCGTGCCGGCCCCTGGCCGGCGGATGCCAGCGCCCGAGTTCACCCTGGCGGCCGGCATGACCCTGGTAGTGCAGCCAAGCGTCGTCACCCGCGACGGGCGAGCCGGCGTACAGACCGGAGAACTCCTCCTGGTGACCGAGGAGGGGCCGCAGCGGCTGCACGCGTTCCCGCCGGGGCTGCAGCGGGCGGGGTGACCCACCACAGCAGGCTTATCAGCCCCGGCCCGGCAGGTACCGGCGGCATGCGCACGTATCGGCGGCATGCGCAAGCCTGGGCCGACCCGGGATGTCCGGAGCGGCGGCTACCGTAGGCCCGGTGCGGGTAGCGACCTGGAACGTGAACTCGGTCAAGCAGCGGTTGCCGCGGCTGCTGCCCTGGCTGGATCAGCGGCAGCCCGATGTGGTTTGCCTGCAGGAGACGAAGCTCCCCGACGATGCGTTCACCCGGTTGCTCGGTGACGAGCTGGCCGGCCGCGGCTATGCGGTCGCCCTGCACGGCGAGCCGCGGTGGAACGGGGTGGCGATCCTGTCCAGGGTGGGGCTTGACGGCGCAGCGGCCGGGCTGGCCGGCGCGCCTGGCTTCCCCGCTGCAGAGGCGCGTGCGGTGGCCGCGACCTGCGGCGGGATCCGGGTGCACTCGGTGTACGTGCCGAACGGGCGGGTGCCGGGCTCCGCGCACTACCAGTACAAGCTCGACTGGCTGGCCGCGCTGCACGAGGTGGTCGCGGCCGGCCCGGAGGCCGCGATCGTCTGCGGGGACATGAACATCGCACCGACCGATGCCGACGTGTTCGATCCGGATGCCTACGCCGGCCAGACCCACGTCACGCCGCCAGAGCGGGCTGCACTGGCTAAGCTGCAGGCGCTCGGCCTGCGCGACGTGCTGCGGGACCGCTGGCCGGGCGAGCGGATGTTCACCTACTGGGACTACCGGGCCGGAATGTTCCATCGCGATCTGGGGATGCGGATCGACCTGGTGCTGGCCACAGCCCCGGTGGCCGACCGGGTGCGGGCGGCATGGGTGGACCGCCATGCTCGCAAGGGCGCAGCGCCGAGCGATCACGCCCCGGTGATCGTCGACCTGGACGAGGCGCCGGACGGGGACATCGGGCCGGTCGTGCCGCCGTCCTCCGCGCCCGCCGTCAAGGCCGGCTCGGTCAAGCTGCCTCAGTCGCGGGACTGACCCCGGGCCTTACGAGCTGCTCGCCGCTCGGACGGCTGCACCGGGCGGCCCGTTTCAAATGGTTCTATCGGTTCACCGGCTGCGGACTTCGCTATCCCGCCGCTCCGTTAAGAATCTCCGCCAGCTTGCTCAGGTTGATGTTGCCGCCCGAGACGACGCACACGACCTTCCCGGTCCCGGCCCGCCCGGTCAGTGCCGCGGCCGGCGCGAGCGCGCCCGCCCCCTCGGCGATCACCCGGACGCGCTCGGCGAGCGTGCGCACGGCGGCAGCGACTTCGCCGATCGGGATCGCCAGGGCGCGGTCGACGAGCGGCGCGACCAGCGGCCACATGCTGTCAAGCACGCGGCGGCTGCCGGCGCCGTCAACGAACGAGGCACGGTAGTCGACGTCGGCCGGGTGCCCGGCGTCGAGCGCGGCGACCAGCGCGGCGCCGGTCTCTGGCTCGGCGGTGAAGATCTTCGTAGCCGGCCGCAGCGCCCTGATCGCGCTGGCGATGCCGGCCGTCAGCCCGCCCCCGCCGTACGGGATCACGACCGCGTCCGGGTCGGGCAGGTCCTCCAGGATCTCGAGCCCGATCGTCCCGTTGCCCGCCATCACCCCCGGATCCTGGACCGGATGCACGAACAGCCCATCGACCCCGTCGACGCGGCTGGTGACGATGACGTTCCACCAGTCGTCATAGGGCAGCTTCAGCACCCGGCCGCCCAACCGCTCGATCGCCGCGAGCTTCGCCTCTGGCGCGTGCTCGGGCACGGCGATCGTGGCCGGCACGCCCAGCTCGCGCGCCGCCCACGCGACGCCCTGGGCCATGTTCCCCGCGCTGGCGGTGACCAGGCCCTTCGCTCGCTCACCCGCGGGCGCCAGCATGATCGCATTGGTTGCGCCACGGATCTTGAACGAGTTGATCGGCTGGAGATTCTCGAGCTTGAGGTAGATCTCGGCCGCGGCGTCCTCGACCCGCAGGCGCACCAGCGGCGTGCGTATCGCCGCATCCGCGATCCGCCCGCGCGCCGCCTCAATCGCGGCCAGCTCGATCACAGCTCTACCTCCGTGCCGAGGCCGCGTTCCCTTGCTGCCGCTACCGCGCACCCGGCCGCGGCGAGATCCTCGATGGCCAGGCCAAGCGATCGGAACAGCGTCAGCTCGCCAGCGTCGCGGCGCCCCGGTGCCGTGCCCGCGAGCACCTCACCGAGCTCGGCGCGGACATGGGAATCCGCGGCGATCAGGCCCTCGCGGATCGCGAGCCGGAACTCGCCGGCCTCGTTGCGCAGGGACTCACGGCTGTCGCAGAACAGCGCGCTCGCGGCCACCGTGGCGGTGTCGAGCTCACGGGCCTGCGGTGAGCTTGCGCCGACCGCGTTGAGGTGGGCTCCGGGCTTCAGCCAGTCGCGGCGGAGCACCGGCTCGCGCGAGCTGGTCGCCGTCACCACGACGTCGGCATCGCGGAGCGCTTCCTCGGCGCTCGGCGCCACGCTCAGCTCCCAGCGCGGGCCCGCGGCGCGTGCGACCAGCTCGCGCGCGTGCGCCTCGGTCGGCGCGTAGACGCGTACCTGCTCGAACTCGCGCACG
>WNGQ01015735.1_pt1 | contig 15196 bp, 14 predicted proteins | sample 5407661 | NCBI WGS metagenome assembly WNGQ01 (sample SAMN13153382, study PRJNA577476) | soil metagenome | isolation source: 60 cm soil or saprolite under Garry oak tree replicate 2 | place: USA:California | collected 2016-06-15 | reverse complement strand
CATCGGCACTGTGCGTGTAAAGCAAGCGCTGCGTCTGGTACTCGTATTCAATCCACGAGGCGACCTGGGCAGCGCGTCCCCGTTCGTTCTTCCGGGTTGCCGCACTACCGCGCCGGCTGTTTCCGTGCTCGGCCTGTCCCTGTTCATCGCGCTGGACACGGCTGAAGCGGTAGAGAGCGTCGTTGCGCAGACTACGAAACATGCGCGGGCGGTAGATCTTTGCCGCCAGGTACTGGACGCCTGTTGATGGGTGAGCTTCGCAGCAATAAACGGTAGCCTCCTTTCCACTATGTGCTTCAAACAGCACGTCGGTGATCAACCGCTGTTCATAGAAAGGTGCCAGCGACGAAAGAATCCAGAAAGCATCGCGCCTGGACGCCAGCAAGGTTGGATTGAAGGGAGGAAGCGGTTGTGGTTCCTCGTACCCCTGTTGGCGCAGCCAGCGTTGAACGTCCGTGCTGCTTTCATAACTGGATTTTCTACTGGGTTTGTTCTGGACATGAGTACGGCTACGGGCGCGTTCGCGCGCCCCCGGTTTTATTTTTACGAACGTCGTTTCTTCTTCGAGTTCGTCGTCAAAATGTCGCGTCAAAGCAACTACTCCTCTGATAGGTAACTGAAAGGATGATATGTTCAATGCCACACCGGAGACTTCACGCCCTCATCCTCGCAACCTTTCCGCCCACTTCCTCAATCAAGCAAAGTGTGCAGGCCTTGGGGACTCTATCCTTCCGGGTGAAAGGTAGTGCCCGATGTATCGCCTCCACTGCCGAATATGGACTTTAATAAATGAATGGGGATATCCCATACGGGCGACGAAGCCGCCGTAGGGGCCGATTTATCGCGCCCACCGCCGATTTATCGGCCTATGCGAACCCCACCACCATCTCGATTATTTTGTTCATCACCATTATCGGCCAGTTCTCCTCAATCACCCGAAAGCATAGAGAGCCAGACATTGATAGCACTGAACGTGAGCAGAAAGCCACACACAGGACAAATGGGCAAAGAAATCCGCAAAAAGAAACAGGGTTAAAGAATAGGAGTCTTCACGAGGGGGTAGGAAAAGTGATGACGTCGAAGCTAAGCACTTGGCAGGCTGAACATTAGCTCAGCCAACACGAGCAATGTAGAGTTGATCACGGCAATCGACAACCAGGGAATGCTCAAAGAGCGGTACCACACCTCGTAGACACGAAGAAAACAACAGTTACTGCCATATACTTGTACCTCCATAGATTCTGTATTTGACTAAAAGGTACCATACCTGAACCCATAAATCAAGACTCTTGAGCTAAGAAGAGCAAGATCGGAGAAGTTTTTTTCTGGCCAGAGCGGTAAACTGTCTCTACATGCAAAAGAAAAACAGCATACGATCTACAAAAGAGGAAACACCATGAGAAAAGTCATCTCCAAAGACGGCACACCCATCGCCTTCGATCAGTCGGGCCACGGGCCCCCGATCATCCTGGCTACCGCTCGTGCAAGAAGCTCATCCATCCACTTCAATAGCTTATCACTTTGATAAGGATTTGAGAAGGATACTCGTCTATATACTGCTTACAGTCATGGAATGCCTGCAAGGCAGGACCCCATCCGCCCCCTTAACTTGACGATTATGGGACCCCATCTTGCTGATCGTCACTTTAAGAGCCTACTTCAAATGCTGCTTCAAGAAATTGACAGCCAGCGGCCAGGCCTCTGCCGCCGCCTTCTCATTGCCCATCCCATGATCGGGATTGAGGAAAGCGTGACCAGCATCGAACGCTTTGACCGTAATGTCCTTCCCGGCCTCTTCATACATATGCTGGATCTTCCTCACCTGCTCCAAAGGAACACTTGGATCCCTGCTGCCATAGAAGGCCAGTACTGGCGCATTGACCTTCGCCACTTCTTCGTACCAGGCGTCCATCTGGTGCCAATAGAAGGCCAGGTAGCCCTTGATCGGTGGTCCGTCGGGCAAGGGACTCGGATATCTCCAGGCCGCATGTTCGGCCACGCTGGAGCCTGCGCGCCCTGTCCGAACAAAGAGGGATGAGGGCTCAGCCATCCACAACCAACAACCATGGTGCATCACCCCATTGTCTTCCTGTTCCTTCCTCTTTGTGCGTCAACATGCTATGCCTCTGAGGCTTCGGATCAGCCGTCTCTCCTCTAGGGATTGAACGCGATGAAACTTCCCACGGCCCAGGCCTGGCCGGAGCTCGGGTCCGCCGAAGCCGCGTCCAGGATATTTTGGCCCGCGCTGGGATTGGGGCTGGCGACCACGCTCCAACTCGTGCCGTTCCACTGCTCAATGAGGCTCTGGAAGAGCAGGTCACTTTGCGGCAGGCCGCAACACGTCGTCATGTCATGGCGACGCCATTCCCGCCTGCCCGTATAACGGTCAGGCCCTCGTAACGCTCCGCTGCCGCTCTTCCAGCCAGCGGAGCGCTGAGGGGCACAGTCATTCAGGAGCGGAGCGTTCCTGTTGTGCCCGATGCAGCAGGAATCTGGTCCAGTGCCGTGCAGTGCGCTTGCTGGAAGCCACCAGCGTGAGCAGCAGATCGGCTTCACCATAATCAGCCCGGAACGCGTCTCTCGTCTAGGGATGGAACTCGGTGAGCGTCTGCGTTGCGCCACTGGCAGCAGTGAACTGCCCCACGGCCCAGGCCTGCCCGGAGCTTGGGTCCACCGCAGTCCCGCGAAGGCTGTCGCCTGGGCTGGAGCCGGAGCCGGGGTTCGGGCTGGCGACGACACTCCAACTGCTGCCGTTCCACTGCTCAATAAGCGTCTGAGAGATGCCGCTGGTGGCATTTTGGGACTCCCCCACGGCCCAGATGTCGGTGGCGGAGACGATGGCAACTCCAAAGAGGAGGTTGGCCAGCGTGCTGGGGCTCGGGCTGGAGACGGCACTCCAACTGCTGCCGTTCCACTGCTCGATCAGCGTCCCGCTGCCGCTGTCTCCCACAGCCCACACATCGCTGGTAGAGAACGCCGCGACGCTGAAGAGGTCGTTGAATGCCCCGTCGGGGCTGGGGCTGGGAACGATGCTCCACGCGGTGCCGTCCCAGTGCAAAGTGAGCGTCTGAAAAGCACCGCCGGCATTTCGGAAAGAGCCCACGGCCCAGACGTCGTTGGTGGCGACAGCGGTGACTCCAAGCAGGAAGTTGGTCTGCGTGCTGGGGCTCGGACTAGCAACGATGCTCCACTGCTTGCCATTCCAATGCTCGATGAGGGTCTGCGAGACCCCGCTGGCATTGGAAGCATTCCCCACGGCCCACACATCGTTGGTGGCGACTGCGGCCACCGCATGCAGTTCGGTGCCTACGGTGGAGGGGTTCTTCACCACGCTCCACTTGTGGCCGTTCCAGTGCTCGATCAGTGCCTGCCCGCCCCCCTTGGTAGGAGGTTGCCCTCCACCATGCCGGTGGTGGGGCTGGCAACGATGCTCCACACGGTGCCGTCCCAGTGCAGGATGAGCGTCTGGTCGTTGCCCAGGGTATTCTCACTCGTTCCCACGGCCCAGACATCGTTGGCGGAGATGCTCGCCACTGCATGGAGTTCGTTGTTCCCCGGCGTGGCGTTGGGGCTGGCGACGACGCTCCAGGCGGCAGCCTGTGCCACCGCTGGTGCCAGGAGCAGGGCCAGCAGCACTACTGCGACCACACCTACAAAGAGATTGACCTTCAAACTTGGAAATATCCTCATGGGTGTCCTCCTGAGTAAGGAATGCAGTAGCCTGGTAAGTACCACCCCAGACGTGTGCGGCGAAGTGGTGCTCACAAGCTACGTACACCATGACATAGTTCACGAGTCAGGGCGCAAACTCACCCTCCTACAGGGGTAATACGTCCGGAGGTTACACGAGCAAATCAACAGGCACCTGAGCAGAGCGATCACAGCGGGCAAGAGAGACAGTGCTGCCATGAGGGGGAGGAGTGTTGCTCCGAGAGAAGACCACGATGGAGCAGATGGTCGGTGTCTTTGGCCAAAGCCTCCGAACCTTCGGTGGACTGGGAGGAGCGCATCTGCTCCAGGGAGTGAGCCTTTTTCAGAAGTGCACATCTAGAATGACATAAGCTCAGATAGTATCGTCAGGCGAAAGATGCCTGGTGATGGCAGTATGCGAGAGCCCTCGTGCTCATTTTGGCAGCAATCGACGCAACCCGTTTGTGTCTCAATCTAATACGATAGTAACACAGTGACAGCGCATTAAGAAGAAGGCTGTGCTTCCCCAGCACAGCCGTCGTATGCAACAAAAAACCTGGCGGCCCGTGGAGGGGCCGCTAGTTCAAATCGTACGCCTCAGTGCAGAATCCTCAGCGTATTTATCGCCATCGTCGATAAAAGAGCCCGCTTACCTACCAAGTTAATTGTCCTAGCTCGTAGACGTGATCTTGCCGAAGAGACCATCTGCCTCATCGTTGATCCCGGCGGTGAAGAACAGTTCGTTGTGGAGGCCTGCATTCGCATCGTTCCCAAAGCCCAATGCCCACAGGTCATCAATCGTAATGGGAGTGTTGGCCTGGTCTCTGAGTTGGCCCAGAAACTCGCCCGTCTTCAGATCATACGCATTGATGCGGCCGTCACCGAAATTGCCGACCAGCAAGGCATTACTGAACCTGCCAAAATCAGCGGGGGCAAGGGCCAGGCCCCAGGGAGAGTTGAGCCTGCCATGCAAAAGAAGGCGCTGGATCAAAGTTCCGCTGGTGTCGAAGACGTCGACAAAGCCATGGGCAGGGCCAGACACGTCGTCGTGCTTCTCTGCATTCTGCAGGGCAAAAGTGACAAAGAGTTTATCACCAATGTTCTGGATGCCGAAAGGAGCGTAACACTGGTTTGGCAGCGGGCAAGTGTTCGCCAGCTTCGGGTCGGTGAAGGAACCAACCAGGTGAAAGCTTGAATTGAACATCTCTACGGTTCCGAAGCGGAAATTGGTGGCATAGATGAAAGTGCCAGAGGCGAGGCTCGCGATAGCAAGCCCTTTGTAGACGGCACCCAGACCCACGGTCGAGCGATCAACTGCGATGAGGGCATGGGTCGGGTCGACGTTGGGGTTCCAACCAGAGATCGTGCCGTCTTCGGTCGCAAACATGAAAATGCTTGGGCCGGACTTCCCGTTTTCGCTGACGACAAAGTTGTCCGGATTCGTGCTGTTGACAGGATTGAAAACATTACCGGTGGGGGTTCCACCAGGCCCACCTCCAGGCAGCGGGATGGTGACCACAAGCGGCACACTACTGCCATCCCCCTTATAGAGCGTCGACACCCCGGCATTGTTGTCCGAAACCCACCAGGGGCTGGTGGGGCTATGTGACAATCCCCACGGGTTTTTCAGATTGTGATCGGTAAACGTAGCCATACCGAAGATGTCCGAGACCAGGTTCGTCTGCTGATAGAACCCTCCGCTCGTGGCCCGTGTCACTCCCGGCACAAATGCCATGGCGACGAGCAGAACGCTGACCAACAGCAGAGGCACGGTCCATAGATACGCACGATATCGTAGCATGTAGTTCCTCCTCGTTCAAATACCTCTGATGCATTGCCGAAACGTCTTTTCGGCATGAGATAGCCGGAATCATCCCACCTTTTGTAAAAATAGAGTCATTCCGACATATCCATTAGAAGATACGCAAGCAGGTTACACATGAGGCAGGGAGTTAAGCTTTTTTCTGGCCAGAGTGGTAAACTGTCTCTACATGCAAAAGAAAAACAACATACGACCTACAAAAGAGGAAACACCATGAGAAAAGTCATCTCCAAAGACGGCACACCCATCGCCTTCGATCAGTCTGGCCACGGGCCCGCAATCATCCTGGTCGCCGGCGCGACCGCCACTCGCTTAGCCGAGGCATCACTGGCCGCAGCCCTGGCTCCACATTTCACCGTCTTCGCCTACGACCGGCGTGGCCGGGGTGAGAGCGGGGACACAGCACCCTACGCCGTCGAGCGCGAAGTCGAAGATATCGACGCCCTGATCACCGAGGCTGGTGGATCAGCGTTCGTCTTCGGCCATTCCTCCGGAGCCGTGCTGGCCCTTGAGGCCGCGCGCCTGCTCCCCACCAAAATCACGAAGCTGGCGCTGTACGAGCCCCCATTTATCATCGACGACAGTCGTCCTCCCGCCCCGGAGGATTACGCACGGCACCTCACCGAACTGGTCTCCTCGGGTCGCCGGGGCGAAGCAGTCGCATACTTCATGACAGAGGTGGGCACTCCTCCCGAAATGGTGGCCCAGATGCGGCAATCGCCCATGTGGCTGGGGTTAGAGGAAGTGGCGCACACGCTCGCGTACGACGCCACCATCATGGGAGACACCCAGAGAGGCGACCCATCGACGCTCAGGAAGTGGGCTTCCGTCACAGTCCCCACCCTCGTGATGGACGGCACGGTGTTCTTGGGTCGTGCGGAAAGTCATGTGTTTCTGCACCACGCGGCGCAAGAGCTTGCCACCATCCTCTCCCATGCGCAGCATCTCACCCTGGAAGATCAAGACCACGGCCCGGCTGACGAAGTGCTCGCCCCTGCCTTGAAAGAGTTCTTCCTTAGCTGAGACACCACCCTTCAAACCTGAAAGATTGTTCCATATGATACAATGAAAGTAGAAAGACCTCTTCCCAGGAAGTCTTCTAAGCGCAACCATCCCCCCGTTAGCTGCTCCCTTAAAGGAGATCAGACATGCACTTTCCCACGCCCTACACACAACACTTTTGCCTCTCACAGCCCTGGTGTTCTTTCTTGCAGCACCGTGCTCCATTTTGCTGGCCACCGCTCGCGCAGAAAGCTCATCCATCCACTTCAATAGCTTATCACTTTGATAAGGATTTGAGAAGGATACTCGTCTATATACTGCTTACAGTCATGGAATGCCTGCAAGGCAGGACCCCATCCGCCCCCTTAACTTGACGATTATGGAGCCCCATCTTGCTGACCGCCACTATAAGAACCTACTTCAAATGCTGCTTCAAGAAATTGACAGCCAGCGGCCAGGCCTCTGCCGCCGCCTTCTCATTGCCCATCCCATGATCGGGATTGAGGAAAGCGTGACCGGCATCGTACACTTTGACCGTAATGTCCTTCCCGGCCCCTTTATACATACGCTCGATCTTCCTCACCTGCTCCATGGGACTACTTTGATCCCTGCTGCCATAGAAGGCCAGTACTGGCGCGTTGACCTTCGCCACTTCTTCAGGGGTAGGATCGTATCCCGCGCCATAGAAAGGAACAACTGCTCCTAAATCAGGATAACGAGACGCGACGTAGTAAGCCAAAAATCCGCCAACGCAGAAGCCCATCAGCCCCAGTTTCTTAGGCTCAACGTTAGGCATCGCTTTGAGCGTATCAAGGGCGCCAATAATCTCTCTGGCCGCTTTCTCCACATTGCCGCGAATCATCATGACCATCTTCTGAGCTTCATCAGGTTCGGTCGCCACCTTGCCATGATACAGATCGGGCACCGCAACCACAAACCCCTCAGCTGCTAACCTCTGAGCCAGCTGGCGAATATGTGGCTCGATCCCCCACCATTCCTGGATCATTACTACACCTGGATGCCTGGCATTGTCATCAGGCTCTGCCACAAAAGCGTAGGCATTATCCCCATTGACCTTCAAGTCAACATTCGACGTACGTACTACCGTCATAATTCTACCTCCTTAAATAAGCTCTTTCCTGCCGCTATAACAGCAACATCCACATTATACCCTATAAAACTCCGGTAGTGCCCTGCGCGGACACCAAGCCAGGGCGATTTAAGAGTCGCGAAAGCGGGGTTGCAAGGGGCAGCAGGCACCTTGCCGGAGCGCGAGGTGTCCTCGCAAAAACTCTTTTTTCCTGTTTTTCGTGTGTCGCCTGCGGCGACACACGAAAAACAGGACGTGAGCGATAGAATGCCTCGACTTTTAAATGGCCCTGACACAAAGCAGGAAGCTCTCCCCGTTCGCACAGAACTGTGATACACTAAAGAGACATTCAGCAGGAAAAATCAACAGATCTTGCAAAATATCTCGAGGAGAAAGAAAGCATGGCGCACAACACCCTCTCAGTAAGGAACTTCTATAAAGGCTGGGACACCTACCAGAACCACCTCATCAAAGCCATCGAACCACTCACCGCCGAGCAACTTGAACTCAAAATATCCCCCAATCTCCGCTCCATTGGCTCGCTCGCCAGGCACATCATACGCACACGCGCCGGTTGGTTGAATGGCCTCATGGGTGAAGGCGGCCCAGACGTAGCAGCCATCGCCAGGTGGGAGTACGAAGGCGACATCCCACCCACCCCCGAACTGCTGCGCGACCTCAAAGTAACCTTTCAAGCCTGGCAGGAGTGCCTGGAGCGCTGGACGCCAGAAGACCTGGAGTATATCTTTAGAGGCGAGCGTTGGGGCGAGCCATACGAACTTTCACGCCAGTGGATCATCTGGCACGTCATCGAGCACGACCTCCACCATGGAGGCGAACTCTCCTTCTCACTTGGCGCGCACGGCCTCGCCGCCCCCGATCTCTAGCAGACCTGGAGGTGCCATTTCGCCTACCAGTCGCATTCGCCAGCAGCGTTCTGAGAGCGCCCTGGGGTAGTGCTTAGATATTCTCAATGGTGCTTTTCAGTCTTAGTACCTCAGCGTCCAGGGGGGTTAGCTGCTGGCGCATACTCACGATCTTTTCTTGTTCGGCACGTATAAAACGGATATAGGGTGCCAGGGCATCATAGACACGCTGAATAGACCCGTTCAGTTCCTTATTGAACTGTTCGTTCATAAGCGTGTGCAAGCGTTGACGCAGGTCTTGCATTTTCTCATCAAATTTACGTTTGGCGCTAGCCCTGCGTGCAGGAATAATAAAGAGACCAAGAACAAGCGCTACTGTTCCGGCTGCAATGCCGGTCACGTCGAGAAATGTGAAACCAATGGCTGCTGCCGCTACGGCTCCGATTGTGCCCAGGGTTAGTCCACCTGCACCAACAACCAGGGCCTGCACCACGCTTGTTTGCAGTTCCTCTGAGAGTTTTTGTGCCTCCTCTTTAGGATGATAGGAATCCGCCAGCTTACTGGCTTTTTCGAAGACAGCCCGCAGGAGTGTCTGCCGGTTGTAGTCAAATTGCCTGTTGATTGACCCGATCAATTGCTCGTCGCGGACACTGCTCTCCTTACGTCGCCGGTCCAGGTACTCCATAATGTACTGGCGCAGTCTCTGCTCCTGGTCCGTCAGCCAATCGATTAAATCCCTCACTGCCCCATCGATACGCGAAGCGCTATCGCCTACCACCGTTTCTTCAAATTCCCGGCGTATCCTGTCGGCCTTGACCAGGTCAAAGGTGCGGCTTAAACGAATGGTATCATCGAAGAAGCGGTCTCCCCGTCGGCCCATCTCCAGCACGATGTTTTCGATCTCACCAAGTCGATGTGAGAAGTTCTGCTCCATTTCCTTGCGATATTGCTGCAAATTATCTTCGATGGCGCTTACCGTGCGATCATCTTCGCTGAGCAGGCGGCCGCGTTGCTCTACTGCGCTTTGCGTCTCTGCAATCAGGCGCTGCATCACCCCAAGAGGACTGAGTAGCTTCAAGCGCGCACGTTCTCCTTCGTCCAGCTTGCGGAAGAGATAATCCTCTAATGCCCCGATACGGCTGCTCTCCCACAAACGAATAGCTTCATGTCCTACGGCGGTATGAGATTGCTGTGCCAGCAATACCGATACAGGGAATATCTCTGGTTGGAAACCCAGCAGTCTTTTACAATTATCGTGTATAAATGTTACGGCATTGTCCAGGTCTGCCTGTGTACGGTAAAAATCGGCTTTGTTCAGCACAATCATCACCTTTTTATCCCAGTTGCGAATGCCCTCCAGGAATGCACGCTCACTTTCCGTAAAAGGCCGGTCTGCTGAGGTAACGAGCAGGATCAAATCGCTGTGTGGAATAAAATCTCTCGTCATACGTTCATGTTCACGTAGCACAGCGTTGATACCAGGCGTATCTACAATGCTGATATTGCGTAAAAAATCGGCCGGATAAAACTGCTCAACAGTCTCTCTGTCCAGTTGGATTTGTCTAATCTGCTCTCCATAGGAAGAGTTCGTTGAGTGAAGCGATGACTTGCTCTAAGGTTGTAGCATGGGCGCTCACGCCCTCAGTACCAACCAGGCATGCTTGCAATGCATTAGCTATTTGCCGTTCCTGCTGCAAAATGTCCCGTCGCTGTTCACGCACGTCTATTTTTGCCATAGGCTATCTCGCTTTCTCTGATGGGAAGGCAAAGATAGAATCCCCTTCCTCGCTCGTATGTAGTACTTATATGTAATACTGCATACGCCTACCTCTTCGACTCAACTTTTCCATGCTGGCCGGGCAATTCAGCTTGTTTCCTAATTTATTTCCTATTGGCCACAACCAGCCTCACCCAGGTCAAGCGTGACATCGACAGAGGTAGGGTGAGGAGTATCCAAAAGCTCAGGCCTTTCGTAAGAAATAGCGGTTGCGTAGCTCACCTTCTTGCTCTGCCAGCCAAATGATGAGCCTGCTGTCAAACTTGCCAGTCCACCATATCACGCCTCTCTTTTCGACGTCAAATGATGTCACGAGGAAATGATTGCTGATATTTACATTCACGCTTGTAGCAACAGGAAGCATATGCTATCATAGGACTAACAGCCCTCCCTATCGACCAGCCAGGGAGGAGCCACAGAGTACACACAACCACAAAGATGGGGGCATCGGAGACCTGGGGCAACGACCTGTGCTCATGAAGGGAGAGTACCATGGCCAAACATATTGAACACGAGGTAGCCTACTACTACGATTTCCACCCCACCGAGGAGGATCTAATGGGGGAAACCTCGGTTCATGCTACCCTCGTCCATTATCTGATAGAAGTCCTCACCTGGCTCTTGGAGGGACAGACATGTGCGGTGTATGAAAACCTCAACTTCTATCAAACACCTAATCCGAAAGAATATCCCCTTGCTCCAGACATCGCCGTCATCAAAGGGGTAGACTTTCAGCATGTGAGAAGTTGGCGTGTCGGCAAGACTGGACCTGCTCCACAAGTCGTCTTCGAGATTGCCTCGGAAGAGACCTGGAAAAAGGACCTGGAGGAGAAGCCCGGCAAGTATGCCCTTATGGGCGTGGAGGAATATTTTGCCTACGATCCCAACGAGCCCCCAATTGGAAGAGAAGCTACTGGCAGGCTCTTTGGCTGGCAACTCGACCGGGGAAAACGAGCCATGCGAAAGATGCCTGTAGGTCCAGATGGCGGTCTATGGAGTGCCCACTTACAGAGTGTGTTGCTACCCCAGGGCGAGTTTTTGCGCCTCTATGACCGGCAAGGTCACCTGCGTCTCACGCAAACTGATGCTCAGGCCAGGCGAGCAGAGATCGAGGCCAGGCGAGCAGAGATGGAAGCTGGGCGGGCAGAGATCGAAGCCAGGCGAGCGCAGGTCATGGCTGAGAAATTGCGCTCCCTTGGAATAGACCCTGACCAGCTATGATCTTCTAACAGGTTCACCCCTGGACTCCCGCCCAGGGCCTCAGAAGCCCTCAGCGGGCCACCGCGACTGACTCACCTGTCATCCTGAGCGCAGCGAAGGATCTCCAGTGCCAATGCGGGCCCCAGAGAGCCATCGCGGCACTCTCCTGTCATCCTGAGCGAAGCGAAGGATCTCCAGGGCCTATGCGGCTGTCACCACATCTTGTCTGCCCACCCCCCAGGGAGCAGTCCATGCCCACTGCTCGAGCGCAGCCGCGGGCAGCGGACGAGAGAGATAGTAGCCCTCGGCCACCACCTCACACCGCAATGGACGTGCCATCGCTATCACCGCTTGCACAATGGCCACGTCGGCCGGATCCGCATCTGCCCCCAATCCGAGCACAAAGGCCTTGTAAATCTTGATTTCATCCAGGGGAACTACAACCCATACCATTAATCAAGCGTAACCTTTGTAGAAACGCTCATCTTTCCAGGATCATCTAAAGAAAGTGAGTTTAACAATTGATGAGTCAGACTACACCTGATAATGATCAAAAACGGGGCGCCACAGCACATCGCCTATTTGCAGCCTACTATGAACGCGTCTCCCGTAGTCGAGCGGAGCGCGACTTCATGGAGCCCTTGCGTAAGGAGATTGCCGGGCAGGCATCTGGTGTCGTGCTGGAAATAGGTGCGGGCAATGGACTCAACTTCGCTTTTTACGACCCCAGCCTGGTTGAACGGGTGGAAGCTATTGAACCCGATACGGCGATGCTGCGCTATGCACGCGAACGCATAGCAATAACAAAAGTACCGATTACGCTCACCCAGACTCCGGTGGAGGTTCTGCCATTTGCTGATGAGACGTTTGATTGTGTCATAGCAACGCTTGTCTTTTGCTCTGTTAGCGATCCAGCAGGTGGGCTACGCGAGATCTGGCGTGTCTTGAAGCCAGGTGGGAAATTGCTGCTGCTAGAGCATGTGCGCTCTCAAGGAACCATTGCGGGTCTTATACAGGATATACTTGTGCCTGTAACGACGAGAATCGCTGGCAATTGCCATTGGAACCGTAATACCGAACGTACGGTAGCCGAGGCTGGTTTTGAGATTGAGTACAGGCGTGCTCTGGGAGGTGTGCTGGTGCCAATGGTGATGCTGCGGGCTCTGCGCAGATGATAAGTGACTTGTACATATCAAGGGAGAGCATGCGTAATGGCCAAACACATAGAAAACGAGATAGCCTACTACTACGATTTCCACCCCACCGAAGAGGATCTAATGGGGGAAACCTCACTTCATCGCAGCCTGATCGACTCCCTGGCCCTGGTTCTCAAATGGCTCTTTCAGGGACAGCTATGCGCGATCTATGAAAACCTCAACTTCTACCAAACAGCGAATCCAAAGGAATATCCTCTCGCCCCCGATATTGCGGTGATCAAAGGGGTCAGCTTCCAATATGTGCGCAGTTGGCGCGTGGGGAAGACGGGGCCAGCACCACAGGTCGTCTTCGAGATTGCCTCGGAGGAGACCTGGAACAACGACCTGCACGAAAAGCCTGGCAAGTATGCCCGCATGGGTGTCACCGAATACTTTGCATACGACCCCAATGAGCAGCCCCTCGATCGCAAGACGGGACGGCGCCTCTTTGGTTGGCAGCTTGATCCAACAGAAGGCGTCATGCGAGAGATGCGCTTACGTGCAGATGGCAGTCTGTGGAGTTCTCACTTGCAGAGCGTGTTGGTACCCCAGAGCGATCATCTGCGCCTCTATAACCGTCAAGGCAACCTGCGCCTCACTCAAGCTGAAGCCGAAGCCAGGCGAGCGGAGATAGAAGCTGGGCGAGCAGAGATAGAGGCCAGGCGAGGTCAACTCATGGCTGAGAAATTGCGCTCCCTTGGCATAGACCCTGACGAGTTATGATATTCTAACAAGACATCAGGGCTGTTGCAAGATCGTAAGCGGGGTTCAAAGGGGCAGCCGCCTATAAGTGCGGACTTAAGGGGGTGCAGGGGGCGAAGTCCCCTGCCGGGGTCTGGGGTGACCCCAGTTTCTCCTTCTCCTCTCTCGCCGCCGCAGGCGGCAAGGAATCGCTTAAGTCCGCGCCTATGGGCAGCCGCCCCTTTGTGGGGGGCCTGGGAGCGTCCCCCAGTCTCTTTTGCTCCCGCACCCGCAAGCCGCCATGACAAGACATATATCAAGCTTGACAAATCGCAACATTTACGTGTATATTCATGTATACACTGCAAACTATCATCAGCAGCCCTAACACTATTAGAATTTGATTTGAAGGAAAAGAGGACAACAATCGTGACGAATATCAACCTTATTATGCCCATGCCCATCCATTCCTACTGCATGCCTGAACTTATGGCAAGCACCAGGTTCTCGCTGGTCGCTGTCCTTTTTCCGCGTACCGATCATGCTCACTTGATTGAGTGAACTTATCAACACAGGAAACGTAAAAAGGGGCGCAGGCGACAAACCTGCGCCCCTTCTTTTTGGGCCTTTTTTCTCGTTCTGCTCCTCCACTCCGATGGCGCTCTTCGCCCTTCTCAGCGCGTTTTCGCTGATGTTGGCCGTTTTTGTTGTTCACAGATGTTCAGCTATTTTCATCTGTTTTCAACGGCTTAACTGTCAATTCAACTGTCAATTCGGAAGAGGCTGAAGTGGCTTCCTCTCGGACTTTGGCATTGCCGTTTTAACGCAAACCGGACGTACATCGCTACCATCTGCCTATGGCATCGGAGGAACACCCTCTTATCAGGGTTTCACCAGGGTGTGAGCCTTTTTGATGTTTGCATAATTAGAATGAGACGCAACCTGGTTGCGTCGATCGCTGCCAAAATGAGCACGAAGTTGCTCCAAGACTGCCATTACCAGGCATCTTTCGCTAGACGATAACACCTGAGCTTATGTCAGTCTAGATGTGCAATGCTGAAAAAGGCTCACACCCTGTTCACGCCACGTCTTTTTCTCGCGCATCTAGAAGTAGAATACCTCTGCCTTGTACACGAAACAGGAGACGACGTCCATCCGGTAAACGCGGCTGTTGTTGGGTGACCTTTGCACACAGCGTCTCCAAATCTCGGTTGAGGGCACAGTCGTTGAATTGCTTGAGTTCGACCTCGACCCGATCTTGTCCCCAGAAGATTCGCCCTGGCAACTGCAAGAAAGCTTGCAGGCGCTGCCAACTGGCATGAGCATATGAAGCCGGAAAATAGTGATCACGGACCCATGTAGGTTTCAGTGTAAGCGCGACCGCGAACTGAGCTTGAATAGGCCATTTTTGAGCTACGTAAGCGCGAAATATTTCAACGTAAGCGCGTTTTTTGTCTGACTTTTCAGTGTAATCGCGAATTAAGTACATCGAGCGTGAATTGTGTTGGGAAGGCCAAGTTGCACCGTTTATTCGCTGCAATTGCTCTTTTTGTGTGCCCATACAGCGGCTGTTTGGGGTCTGACAACGATTGCTGCATTTTTGGGCCATTTTCGCCCGGAATACCTCTCTTGTACGCGAGCACCTCCCTTTTCTGACCTATTATCGCCTCTTCTTGCTCCTGGTGAAGTGATAGGTTCTACTTGCGTAAGCAAGAAGCCACATGTACGGATGCTCCCCTGTTAGAAATGGGGGCATAAGCAGCCAGATCACGCATGAAATTGTTCGGAAGGAGCGACCGACGATGGAGCAACCCACGTTATACGCAACCACACATCGGTGGTGGGTTCGTCCGGTTCGGTGGCTATGGCGGA
>WNGQ01008645.1_pt1 | contig 15196 bp, 13 predicted proteins | sample 5407661 | NCBI WGS metagenome assembly WNGQ01 (sample SAMN13153382, study PRJNA577476) | soil metagenome | isolation source: 60 cm soil or saprolite under Garry oak tree replicate 2 | place: USA:California | collected 2016-06-15 | reverse complement strand
CACCGCGGCGACTATCGCGCGCCGCATGGCGGACGAGAATATTTCGCTCGAATCGATCATGCAGCGCGGCCGCGACCGCCGGCCGCATGGCGGCGACGATCCGCGGAGCGTGGACAAGCCTGCGCCGGTCGCGCTCATCACCTATGCGACCAGCGAGGACGCGGTCCGCCGCGCGCTCGCCGCGATCGAGAAGGACGGCGTTCTGTCCGAGAAGCCGCAAGTGATCCGCATCGAGAAGAGCTAGCCCGCAGCTGGTGCAGGGCTGCGCCGCGGGCAATACCCAAGTCGTCAAGCTCGGCGCTCTGCGACCCAGTGTCCGGAGCATTGTTGGGTCGACGACCAACCATTCCAAAGTCCCGAACCGCGAGCCCTGGACAGCCGCCCGGCGCCGCTCGCGACCTGGTCGCCACCGCGGACGATCACGGCGATGCGCCCATTTGGATCAACCTGTCCCGCAATGTTGATGCTGGGGTCGCCTTGATAAAGCACCCGGCCGTTCGAAATCCGGAGCCCGTAGCGATATTCGCGGTCGCAGGTTCCGGAATCGGTGATGATCACTACGCTCCAGGCGCCGTCGAAACTCGACCGGACGGCGGGCGCGCTCGACCGGACGGCGGCCGCGGGTTCGGCCCAGATCGCCGCGGCCAAGGCGGCAGCGAGCAGGAACGAACCGCGTTCGATCAATCTTGTCATTCTGAACTCCTTCACTCGGTCTGGTAGGATTCTGATGCGGCCCGGCGTCCTTCGCTCGGGCTGTCCTCTGCAAAACTCGGCCACAGCAAGCCGGTTCCAGCTCCTCGCGCGATCGGCAAAGGCGTACCGGCAGCCTGCGGACTTCGAGTGTCGGGTTCCGCACGCACGAGACCTCAAGCCATCCCGTCTAGATGCAGGGCAATGCATTTCGGCTCTAGCCGACCTGCTCGTTTTGAGTTCCAATCTCGGGCCAACCCGATCACCGGGTGGCGTGACAATTCGTTTGCGAGGTCGGGGACATGAAGGATGCGCGCGAGGCCAGTTCGTCGGTCACGGTGCAGCCGCACCAGATGCTCGAGCGCATCCTCACGATCGAGATCGTGCGCGTGACCGAGCGCGCGGCGGTATCGGCGGCGCGATTGCGCGGGCGCGGCAACGAGAAGGCCGCCGACCAGGCCGCCGTCGACGCCATGCGGCGCGAGCTCAACAAGCTGCCGATCGAGGGCACCGTCGTGATCGGGGAGGGCGAGCTCGACGAGGCCCCGATGCTGTTCATCGGCGAGAAGGTCGGCAACAAGATCGGGCCGAAAGTCGATATCGCCGTCGACCCGCTCGAAGGCACCACGCTCTGCGCCAAGAACATGCCAGGCGCGATCGCCACGGTAGCCATGGCCGACAGCGGCACGCTGCTCCACGCGCCCGACGTCTATATGGAAAAGATCGCGATCGGCCCTGGCTATCCACGGGGTGTGGTCGACCTCGATGCGCCGGCCGAGGAAAATATCCGCAATCTCGCCAAGGCCAAGGGCGTCAAGCCGGCCGAAATCACCGCGCTGATCCTCGACCGCCCGCGCCACGCCGAGCACATCGCGGGCGTGCGCAAAGCGGGCGCCGCCGTGCAGCTCATCACCGACGGCGACGTGGCGGGCGTGATCCATACCGCCGATCCGGACAACACCGGCATCGACATCTATATGGGCATCGGCGGCGCGCCCGAGGGAGTGCTGGCGGCTGCGGCGCTGCGCTGCATCGGCGGCCAGATGCAATGTCGCCTCGTGCTCGACACCGAGGAACGACGCGAGCGCGCCTACAAGATGGGCGTCAAGGACGCGCGCCAGCGATTCGAGATCGCGGACATGGTCAGGGGCGACTGCCTGTTCGCCGCCACCGGCGTCACCACCGGGCTTCTCCTCAAGGGCGTGCGCTTCTGCGGCGACATGATCGAGACCGAAACCGTGGTAATGCGCTCGATCACCGGGACCGTGCGCTGGATCCGCGCCGAGCACCGCCAGCTCGAGAAATTCCATCTCGATTGACGCCGAAACCCCATAGGAGCTCGATCATGCGTCTCTTCGCTCTCCTCATGATGGTCATCGCGCTCCGGTGTTTCCCGGCGCAGGCCCAGGATGCCGGCTCGCAGGAAGCGCTGCAGGCGGCGCAAGAGCTCACGGCCATCCTGTCCCAGGACACGATCGCCCAGATGAGCCGCGCCATGACGGCGCAGGTCTGGCCGAAGATCGAGACCGAATTCCGCAGCAAGGTCGATCAGGCCACTTTGCTGGAATTGCGCAGCGAGTTCGAGCGGGCGCTGGAACGGTTCGTGACCGACTCGATGAAAGGGGCGCCCGCGCTCTACGCGCGCTATTTCAGCGCCCAGGAGCTGCGCGCCATGACCGCCTTCTATCGCACCCCGGCCGGCGCCAAGGCGCTGCAACTGATGCCGCAGGTCATGGCCGAGTTCTACGGCGCATTGATCCCGCGCATGGAAGCCTTCCAGCGTGAAATCCAGGAGCTCGTGAACGCCGTGTTGAAGAAGCACGGCTTCCAGCAATAGTGCTGCACCCGCTCGCGAAGATGAGCCGGGCGAGCTAGCATCAGTGCGATGAGCTGCCGTCGGCAGCGATTCGCTGACCTGCGATGACCCTCGTTCTGCCCATAGCGCCACCATCGCCCACGCGCCTGTTTTTGGGCGTCGAGCGCTCCGCGACCGGGCGCGCCTGGCGCGACCGGATCGACGAGCGCGGCTCGGCGCGTGCGCTCGCCATCGCCCAGCGCCACGATTTGCCCGAACTGCTGGCGCGCATTCTTGCCGGCCGCGGAGTGGAGGTTGAGGAGGCGGCGGCCTTTCTCGACCCGACAGTGCGGGCGCTGATGCCCGATCCGAACCTGCTCACCGGCATGCAGGTCGCGGCCGCGCGGCTCGCCGACGCGATCGTGGGTGCAGAGAACGTTGCCATTCTGGGCGATTACGATGTCGATGGGGCGACCTCCGCCGCGACGCTCGCGCGCTTCCTGCGCCAGGGCGGGCTCAAGCCGACCATCCATATCCCCGACCGCCTGTTCGAAGGCTATGGGCCAAATGCGGAGGCGGTTCGCGCGCTTGCCGGGCGCGGCGCGACGCTGCTGATCACGGTCGATTGCGGGACCACCAGCCACGAGCCGCTTGCGGAAGCGCGCCGTCTCGGCCTCGATGTCATCGTCATCGATCATCATCTCGCCGACGAGGCGCTGCCCCCGGCACTGGCGGTGGTCAACCCGAACCGGCTCGACGACCTCTCCCAGCTCGGCCATCTCGCCGCCGTCGGCCTTGTCTTCATGACCGTCGTCGCCGTGAACCGGGAGCTGCGGGCGCGCGGTTTCTGGACCGCCACGCGCCCGGAGCCTGATCTGCTCGGCCTCCTCGATCTGGTCGCGCTAGGCACTATCGCCGACGTGGTCCCGCTCCGGGGCCTCAACCGCGCCTTCGTCGCCAAGGGGCTCTTGGCGATGCGGCGGCGCGACAATGTCGGACTCACTGCCCTGATGGATGTCGCCCGCCTCGCCGGCCCGCCCGAGCCATGGCATCTCGGATTCCTGCTCGGGCCCCGCATCAATGCCGGCGGCCGCATCGGCCGCGCCACGCTCGGCGTCGATCTGCTCCTCAACGACGATCCTGCCGAATCCGCGCGGCTTGCGGCCGAGCTCGACCGCCTCAACCGCGAGCGCCAGGCGATCGAGCTTGCGACCCTGGCGCAGGCCGAAGCCGAGGCCATGGCCGCGCTCGGCCTCGAGGAGAGAGGGGCGGTGGTGGTCACCGCCGCCGAGGGCTGGCACCCGGGCGTGGTCGGGCTGGTCGCTGCCCGGCTCAAGGAGAAATTCGGCCGCCCCGCCTTCGCCATCGCGCTCGAGCCTGGCGGCATCGGCACCGGCTCGGGCCGCTCGATCACCGGCGTCGATATCGGGCGCGCCGTGCGCCAGGCCGTGACCGAGGGGCTCATCCTCAAAGGCGGTGGCCATGCCATGGCGGCCGGCGTCACGCTTCGCAGGGAAGCACTCGCGCCGTTTCGGGCTTTTCTCGAAAATGCCCTTGCCGCCGCGGTCGAGACGGCACGGCGCGCGGACGCGTTGTTCATCGATGGCGCGCTCACCGCTGGCGCGGCCAACAACGGCATGGTTGCGACCATCGCGCGCGCAGGGCCTTTCGGTGCCGGCAATCCGGAGCCGATCGTGGCGCTCCCGGCCCACACCCTGGTCTACGCGGACGAGGTCGGACAGGCGCATATTCGCGCCCGGCTGAAGTCGGGCGACGGCGCCGTCATCAATGCCGTCGCTTTTCGCGCCGCCGGCCAGAAGCTCGGGGCTGCATTGCTGCAGAACCGGGGCCGCTCGGTGCATGCGGCCGGATGCCTCGTGCTCGACCGCTGGCAGGGCGAGGAGCGGGTGCAGTTTCGGCTCGTCGATCTCGCGCCGGCCGAGGCGCTGTCGGCGCCTGGCCGCTGACGGCAGAACCGCCAGCCTGGCAGACCCCACCTTGGCTATTCCACAACCGCCTCCATTGGGGGATACTGCTAGCCAGAGCCGGTTCCCATCAGGGAGGATGTCATGATCGACCAATTTGGCCGCGCATTCGGTATCGCATTGATTCTCGGAGTGGGCTTTGCCACTGCGGCGCAAGCGCAGGGCAAATGGCGCTCGGGCGCTCCCATACCGGAAGGCAACAACGAGGTGATTGGCGCCTCTATCGGCAACCAAGTCCTGATCTATGGCGGCCTGGGCCCGACCATGAATCCAGAGGGTGTCTTATACAAATATGACACGGGCAAGAATGAATGGACCAAACTGCGGTCCAACCCGGTGCCGGTGCACCACGGTTCACTGGCCTCCGTCGGCCGCAAGTTATATTTGATAGGTGGCTTCCGGCTCCCCAGCAGCGGCAAAATCGGCTGGTATCCGGAAAACAAAGCCTGGTCCTTTGACCTCGACAGTGGGCAATGGTCGGCGCTGCCGCCCATGCCGACGGCGCGCGGCGCGCTCGCCGCTGTCGCGGTGGGCAAGAAAATTTATGTGAATGGCGGCGGTGGCATCCCCGCCGGCGTGGACCTGCCCGACGGCATCATCGGTGGCGGCCCGCAGGAGCTCTACGGCACGATGGAAGTGTTCGACACCGAGACCAACAAGTGGTCGACCCTGGCGCCGATGCTGACCCCGCGCAATCACCACGCCATCGCTGCCGTCGATGGCAAGATCTATTCCATCGGGGGGCGCGTCGGCTCGTGCTTCTCCAACGGCTGGGGCACCAACGTGTGGATGAACGAGGAATACGACATCGCCGCCAATACCTGGCGCGTCCGCACGCCGTTGCCGACCGCGCGCTCGGGCATCGGAATGGGGGTCTCCAACGGCAAGATCTACGTGCTCGGCGGCGAGGGCTGGGTCGACGAGTTCGGCGGTGTCTTCCGCGCCAACGAAGTCTTCGACCCGAAGACCAACAGCTGGTCGCGCGCCGCGCGCATGATCACGCCGCGCCATGGCTTTGCGGTGGCCGAGGTCGGCCCGGCCATCTATGCCGTCTCGGGCGCCAACGTTGCCGGCGGCGCTGGCGCGACCCAGGTCGTCGCCGTCAACGAAATCTTCGAGCCCTGAACGGCAGCGCCAAAGCGGCGGCAGGAGTTGCGATGGCGGGCGCGCCGGACCCGCGCCCGCCATCGCTCATCCGGACGACCTTGCGGGAGGAAGAGTCATGGCAAGCAAGAGGCTCACGCGGCGCTCGCTGATGGGCGGCGCGGCCGCGCTCGGCTCGGCGTCGATCATCGTGAAGCCGACCCAGGCCGCCGACTACAAGTTCGCCCAGTATCACAATCAGGCGCCGACCGGCACGCTGCACAAGAACCTCACCGCGATGTGGGAGGCGGTGCGGGCGGAAACCAATGGCCGCGTCGAAGCCACGGTCTACCCGGAGAACAACAAGCTTCCGGGCGGCGACCTCGATGCGCTGAAAATGCTGATCGCGGGCGAGATCCAGTTCTTCACCTTGATGGGCGGCATCATCGGCACCGTGGTTCCGGTGGCGGAGGCGCAGCAGGCGCCGTTCGCCTTCAAGTCGGCTCCCGAAGCGCACAAGGCGGTCGACGGCGCGTTCGGCAAATATATCGGCGAGGAGATGGCGGCGAAGGGGATGTATCTGTTCACGGTCGGCGGCTTCGACAATGGAATGCGCCAGGTCACGACCATCGCCCGCCCGGTCGCGAAACCCGACGATCTCAGCGGCATCAAGATCCGCGTTCCCGCAGGACAGATGATCTTCGACACCTTCCAGGCCTTCGGGGCCGAGCCGGTCGCCACCACCGCCAATCAGATCTACGATGCGCTCAAGACTGGGCGCGTCGGCGCGCAGGAAAATCCGCTCGCGATCCTGGAGGGCTTCAAGCTCTACGAGATCGTGAAGTATGTGAGCATGACCAACCACATGTGGTCGGGCTTCAACCTGATGGCGCATCTTGCGACGTGGAAAGGCGTGCCCGAGGACATCAAGGCGGTGATCGAGCGCAGCGCCGGCAAATACGTGCGCCAGCAGCGCGAGGATCAGGCCAGGCTTAACGCCAGCCTCCGCGACGACTTCGTCACCCGCGGTCTGGTCTTCAACGAGGTCGACCAGTCGGCCTTCCGCGCCAAGCTGCCCCGCGTCTACGCCACCTGGAAGGAGAAGCTCGGCTCGAAGTGCTGGGCCCTGCTCGAAGCCGAGGTGGGCAAGCTCGGCTAACGGACGATGTCGAAACTCAAACTCTCGGTCGCGATCGGCAATTACGACCGCGCCCGGGCGCTGTTCGACGGCTCGGTGCAGATCGACGGCGTCGATCCCATATTCATGACTCTGCCGCCCGAGGAAATCTTCTTCCGCGCCTTCCGCACCATGGATTTCGACATTTGCGAACTGTCGATGTCGAGTTTTACGGTCAAGACCGCGCAGGGCAATTGTCCCTATGTGGGGGTTCCCGCCTTCGTCTCGCGCGCCTTCCGCCACAACTCGATCTACGTGCGCACCGACCGCATCAAGAGCCCCGCCGATCTCAAGGGCAAGCGGGTCGGTCTGCCGGAATATCAGCTCACCGCCTGCGTCTGGGCGCGGATCATCCTGGAGGACGACCACGGCATCAAGCCGTCAGATGTGATCTGGGTGCGGGGCGGGATCGACGATCCGTCGCGCCCCGAGAAGATCACCATCGCGCTTCCGCCCGGCGTGCGGCTCGAGAATGCGCCCGCGGGCAAGACCATTTCGGAGCTGCTCGAGACGGGCGACATCGATGCTTTCATCGCGCCGCGCGTGCCGAGCCTCGCCGGCAAGGCCGATCCCAGGATCGGCTGGCTCTTTCCCGACCCGATCGCGGCCGGGCGGGACTATTACCGGCGCACCGGTATCTTTCCGATCATGCATGTCACCGGCGTGCGGCGCACGCTGGTCGATGAGCATCCATGGCTCCCCGCGGCGGTGCTCAAGGCATTCGGGCAGGCAAAGGCGAAGTGCCTCGAGGAGCTCGAGGACACCGCGACGAGCAAATGCACGCTGCCGTTCGTCGAGGAACAGCTCAGGGCCGCGCGCGACCTGATGGGTCACGATTTCTGGTCCTATGGCCTCGCCAAGAACCGCAAGGTCCTGGAGACCTTCCTGCGCCACCACCATGCCCAGGGCCTCTCCCCGCGCCTGGTGACGCCCGAGGAGCTGTTCCACCCCTCGACCCACGAGAGCTTCACGATTTGATTCACCGCTTCCGTAGCGGGATTTGGATCATCTCGTCGAGCTGCGGCTTGGTCAGCGGCACGGCGATGAACTTGAGAGTGACCGCTTCCTTGACGAGGCCGTCGAGGCCGTGGATCTCGTCGGGGTTCGTGAGGTTCTTGGGGAAGAACTCGTCGCGCACGCGCTTGGCCATCGGCTCGGGCACGCCGACAAATTCCGCATAGTCCTTCATGACCTGTGGGTTGCTGCTGTACATATAGTCGATGGTCTCGCGATAGCCGTCGAGGAAACGCCCGATCGCGTCCTTGCGCTTGGCGAGCCCCTCGGCGTTGGCGACGAGCACGCGCACGGTCTGCCCGCGCACCAGAGCGGAATCCGTCGCCCGCGCGACCACCCGGATCTGGCCTGCCTCGATCTCCTTGAGCCCGAACGGCGGCGAGGCCCAGCCCACATCGACCTGGTCGGTCATGACCGCGGTGAGAGTAGCTGCCGGATTGCCGGTCGCGACCGGCTTCGCGGTCAGCTTGAATTCCTCGATGAAGGCGCGGACGATGCTTTGAGTCGACGATCCCTGGGTCGAGAACGCGATGGTGCGGCCGTTGGTGTCCGGCAGCGTGCGGATCGGCGAGGAGGTTTTGGCGTACCAGTAATCGGCGGCGCCGGTCGCCTCGGCGCCGATGATGCGCACCGGCGCGCCTTTGGCATAGGCGGCCATGGCGCCCTGGGTGCCGACCGCGATCCCGATATCGGCGCTGCCCGCGATCACCGGCTGCAGCGTTTCGCCCGAGCCCGACGTATAGATGAGCTCGAGTTCGAGGCCGTGCTTCTTGAAAATGCCGGCCTTGCTGCCGAGGTGCGAAATCGCGGTGTCCCAGTTGCCGCGCTGGCCGATGGTGACTTTGAGCTGATCGTCGGCCGCGGCCTGGCTCGCGGCCGCGAGCAGCGCCGCCGCCGCGAACGCGAGCGCGAGGTGTCGAGCCTGCATCATCGTTTGATCTCCGTGTCTGCGAGGGGTCCCGGTTATCCGCCGACCCTCACTTCTTTTCCGTCCCCCGCAGCATCGCAGCGGTCACGACCGCCGAATAGCCGGGCTCGACCCGCACGTCGACGACCGCGACCTCTCCGCCCTCGACCGCGGCAATCGCCTGCTCGAAGGTCGCGACCAGATCGCCGGTCTTGGTGATCGGGCCGAAACCCTTCGCCCCCTGCGAGCACGCGAGCGCCGCCATGTCGATATCGGGCTCCGAAATGCGCTGCCCAATCCATCGGTTTTCGACCGGCCGACTGCGGATGCGGGCGATCCTCTCCTGGTGCAGCTCGTCATTGAAGAAGGAGCGATTGTTGGCGACCACGATCAGAAGCGGAATGCGGTAATGCACCGCAGTCCAGATCGCGGTATTGCTCATCAGGAAATCGCCGTCGCCACAGACCGCCACCGGCAGCCGCCCCGATCCCTTGAGCGCCAGCGCTGCGCCGACCGACACCCCCGGGCCGCCGCCGACGCCGCCGCCGCCTTCCGAGCCGATGAAGTCGAGTGGATGCCGGAACGGCCAGGTCGCGCCGTCCCAGGACAGCGAGATGTGGGTCAGCGTCACGTCACGGTCGCCGCAGGCCATCCTGAGGCCGCGCACGAGATCGTTCACCCGCAGTGAGTCCTTGGACAGTTCGAATTTTTCCGCCTTCGGCTTGGCTGGCCCGAGTTTGTGCGGCTTTCCCGACACTCCCAGCGCCTTGAGCAGGTCCGGAACCGCTTCGTCCGGCGTCACCGGCAGCAGCACGTCGACTGGCGGCAGGCCCTGATAGTCCATGCTCCAGCCGTTGTGGATGCGGAAGTCGTTGCTGACCGAGATGACCTTGGCCTCGGGCGGGCGATCGCCGAAGGTGCCCTTGAAGCCGCCGGCGAGGTCGACCCAGTCGAGGCTGAGGATCACGTCCGCACTCCGCAGGGTCTCCTGCGCATCGGGGCCGAGCCGCAGCCGATCTTGAGCTCGGTGATGACCTTGGCGTCGAGCGCCTCCGCCAGCGCGATGCGGTCGTTCCAGCCTTCCAGGCTGCGCGAGACCCGGCCCATCAGGATCACCGGATGCTTGGCCGCCTTCAACAGCGACACGGCTTCCCGCACCAGTTCGGGCGCCGCGACCGCTGGCGCCGCCGGCAGATAGCGCGCCGCGTCGATCGGGGCGAGCGGCTCGCCGAGCTTCGCCTCCTGCATCTCGGCGTCGAGGTTGATGTAGACCGGTCCCATCGGCGCGGTGTTGGCGATCCAGGCTGCGCGCAGGAGCGCCTCGCGGGCGGCGGCAGGGGAGGCGGGCTGGTCGTCCCACTTGGTATAGTTGCGCACGATCGCGCCCTGGTCGCGCGCGGTATGGATCCAGTCGATCCAGGGCCGGCGCTTGGCCGCGTCCACCGGCCCGGTCGCGCCGAGGATGATCACCGGGGTGCGGTCGCACCAGGCGTTGAACACCGCCATGGTGGCGTGGAAGAGCCCGACATTCGAGTGGACGGCCGCGGCCATGGCCTTGCCGGTGACCTTGGCATAGCCATGCGCGATCGCGACTGCGCTCTCCTCGTGCAGGCAAAGCAGCATCTGCGGCGTCTCGTTGCCGAGATAATTGACGATCGAATCGTGCAGGCCGCGGTAGCTCGCGCCCGGATTGAGCGCGATGTAGGGAATTTCGAGCGCGCGCAGCGTGTCGGCGACGACGTCGCTGCCCCAGCCGGGCGCGTTCGCGCCCGCGAGCTTCACCGGCCGGTCGACCTCGCGCAGCGAGGGGTGGGCCGTGTTCGCAGGGGAATGTCTTGCGGCAGGCGCCGCCTTTGCTTTTGCAGTCGTCACGGGATCATCCTTGGGTTCCGGGGAGGCCTTAAGTCCCCCATAGAACCCAATCGGCGGGTCTCGTGCAACCGCGCCACGAGGGTCGCTCCCGCGCAGCTGCCAGCGTTCCGGAGAAGAATTGCGCCTCCCCGGTTGCATGATATTCTTCCGTCGATCTGGGCGGACTTGCCATCATCTGTCGGATGCCGACTGGAGAAGGGAGCCAGCGTGGACCAACGAGTGGCAAACTTGCTCCCGCTCATTGCGCTGATCGCAATTTCCATACTGGCTGCCGCGCAGCTCGCGCCGGCGGCAAATCCGGGTCGCAACAGCACGGCCCGCGGCATCAGCGATGCCGGGGTCGTGGTCGGCGAGGCCGATGTCGCACCGGGCAGGGCCTGCGCCTCTGGTCGTAAAGCGGGGATCGTTTGCGTGCGCGCTTTCGAGGCGGCGCCGCGTCGCCTGCGCGACCTGGGCACGTTCGGCGGCCCGAGCAGTCGAGCCGCTGGCGTCAATGAGGGCGATGTGGTCGGCGGCGCCGAGACCTCGGCGCTGGCCCCGGACGGAACGCGTATTTTTCATGCGTTCCTCTACGCCGGCGGGAAGATGCGCGACCTCGGCACCTTGGGCGGCGTCAACAGCTTCGCGCGCGGGATCAGCGAGCGCGGCAGCGTCGTGGGGGCGGCGGATACGTCGCGTCGCGACGACAACGGCCTTCCCGTCGCGCATGCCTTTCTGTGGCGAGAAGGCCGGATGCTCGATCTGGGCACGCTCGGCGGACCCTCCAGCTCCGCGGCGGCGGTCAATGAGCGCGAGGAGATCGTGGGTGAGTCGTTGACCGCAAGCGGACAGCTACACGCCTTCGTCTACCGTGAAGGCACGATGCACGACCTCGGCACGCTCGGCGGCAGTTCGAGCCGCGCTTTCGGCATCAATTACAAGGGCCAGATCGTGGGCGAGGCAGAAACCGAGTCGGGCGAGCTGCACGCGTTTCTGTTCGATGCCGGGACCATGCATGACCTCGGCACATTGCGCGGGAGCCAAAGCCGAGCCAATGGGATCAACGGTCGGGGTCAGATCGTGGGACAAGCGCTCAACGCGAGCGGCGTCTTGCGCGCCTTCCTGCATGAGGATGGCATGATGCGCGATGTCGGCACGCTGGGCGGGCCGGCATCGCGCGCATTCGGCATCAACGGTCGCGGGGAGATCGTCGGCGATGCCGATACGCCAGCGGTGGATGGGCGGGGAGTCCATATCTTCCACGCGTTCATCTTCAAGCGTGGCAGCATGACCGACCTCGGAACGTTGCCCTGACCGCAGCGGACCCGATCAGCGGGCCTGGCGCAATCGCGCCAGGAGGGTCACTCCGGCATAGCCGTCGGCCGGCTGCATCCCGATCTTGCGCTGGAAATCCTGCACCGCGCGCATGGTGTCGTTGCCGACTCGCCCGTCGGTCCCGCCGGTGTCGAGGCCGAGCGCGGTCAGGCGGCGCTGGATCTCCTGCACCTCGGCGAGCGTCGGCGGGCGCTCGCTGCCGGGGAATTTCTGCACCAGCGGCTCCCCGCCCATGACCCGGTCGCCGAGATGGACGATCGACAGCGTGTAGTTCATCGACGGATTGTAGCTGCGCACGGCATAGAAATTCGGCCCGAGCAGGAAGGCTGGCCCCCCCGGCACCGGCACCCACAGCTTTGCGGTCGCATTCGGCTGCGGGAAAGGCTCGCCGTCCGCGCGCGCGACGCCGGCCTTCTGCCAGGCCGCATAGGAGCGCGACCCACCGCTGCCGCCAAGGGCCGCTGGCGCGCGGACCTCGTAGCCCCAATGCTCGCCGCGCCGGTATTTGCCCCGCTGCAGCAGATAGCGCGCGGTCGAGCCGAGCGCGTCGTCGGGCTTGCCGAAGGGCGAGACGCGGCCGTCGCCGTCATAGTCGAAGCCGACATTGAGCCAGACTTCCGGCATCCATTGGGTATGGCCCATGGCGCCCGCCCAGGAGCCGTTCATTTCGGCCGGAGTCCCCCAGCCGCGCTCGATGATCACCAGCGCATTGATGAGCTCCTGCTCCCAATAGGCGCGGCGGCGCGGCTCGCCCCAGGCGAGCGCGGCGAGCGCCGGGACGATCGGCCGCATGTGGTTCTTCTGCACGTCCGGATCGCCATAGGCCGATTCGATCCCCCACAGCCCCAGCATCACCGAGCGCTCGACCCCGAAATCCTTCTCGATGCGGGCAAACAGCGGCGCGTAGTCCTTCGCCTTCTCCTTGCCGGTGATGATGCGCCAGTCGGAGACGCGGCGATTGAGATATTGCCAGAGCTTTTCGTTGAACTCGGGCTGGTTGCTGATCTCCTTGAACACGGTGGTGTCCGGCTTGAGGCCGCGCATGACCCGCGTATAGGTCGCCTCCGAAACCCCGCGCGCCCGCGCCCGCGCCCGGAGCGACTCGACCCATTGCTCGAAGGCAGGGCGGCCGCCTTGCGCATGCGCCGGCGCCGCCCAGGCCGCGAAGGCGCCCGCCGCGAGCGCAAGGGAGCCGCGCCGGGAAACGCCAGGGTTCCACTTGCTTCTTTCGTTCATCGCCCGCGCCGCCTCGGAAGCGATTCTGTCATTCGCGTGCGATTGTACATCCGTTTGGTTCGGATTTGCGGCAGCGCTCGGATTTTCCGGTGTCCCGGGCGCAGCGCAGCAGCCTCGGGGCCGCGCGCAGCGCAGACCACGCAGACAAGTTTACGCAATCTGCGTTGCGCGTCGCGCTGCACCGCATCCGGGACACAGCCCGGTGTGTTGGGCGTCAATCCTTCGCCCGCTCCACATAGGAGCCATCGGCTATCATCACCACGATCTTGGTGCCGGTGGTGACGAACGATGGGACCAGGGTGCGCACCCCGTTCGACAGCAGCGCCGGCTTGTAGGAGGAGGCGGCGGTCTGGCCTTTGACCGTCGGCTCGGTCTCCACCACCTCCAGTATGGCCTTCTGCGGCAGCTCGATCGATACCGCCACGCCCTCGTAGACGCTGAGCGTTACCTTCATCTCGGGTTGCAGATAGGCCGCCTGCGCGCCGATGATGTCGGCCGGCAAGGTGACCTGGTCGTAGTTGTCCATGTTCATAAAGTGGAAGCCGTCGGCGTCCTGGTAGAGGTACTGGTGCTCCCGGTCCTCGACATAGGCGCGCTCGACCTGCTCGGTGGTCTTGTACCGCTGCGAGACCTTTACGCCGTCGCTGATGCGGCGCATGTCCACCTGAGTGGTCGGGGTCCCCTTGCCCGGATGGAAGCTTTCGGTGGTCAGGACGACATAGAGTTTGTCATCCATTTCGACGATATTGCCCTTGCGGAGCGAACTGGCGATGACTTTCACGAATGATCTTCCTCGATGGCTTGATGGCGGCGGGGGCAGCCCGGGCGCCCCCGCCGGCTGCGGGGTCGGGCCGCAACATACTGATCCTGCGCCCATCCGCCAGCGATTTTCGTGCCGCAGATCGGGATTTCGAGGGACTTGATGGCTGGCCGTCCCCCCTTCTGGGACCTCCATGTCCATAACGACCGCCGCCGTTTCCTCGTCGACCGCGGCGCCATCGTGCGGGCCTTGCGGGGGCACTTCGCCGAGCTCGATTTCGTCGAGGTCGAGACTGCGACGCTGCAGGTCTCGCCTGGCAACGAGACCCACATCCATGCCTTCAAGACCGAGCTCCTGCGGCCCGGCCAGAGCGACCAGCGCTATCTGCGCACCTCGCCCGAATTCGCCTGCAAGAAGCTCCTGGCGGCAGGCGAGCGGCGGATCGTCGAATTTGCCCGCGTCTTCCGCAACTGCGAGCGCGGACCGCTGCACCATCCCGAATTCACCCTGATCGAGTGGTACCGCACCCATGCCCGCTACGACATTCTCATGGACGACTGCATGACCGTGCTCGGCTGCGCGGCGCAGGCGATCGGCGCCACCCGATTGACCTGGCGTGACCGCAGCGTCGATCCGTTCGCGCCGCCCGAGCGGCTCACCGTGGGCGAAGCCTTCGAGCGCCATGCCGGCATCGATCTCCTGGCGACGCTCACGCCGGCCGGGGTCGATCGCCGGCGCTTTGCCGCCGCGGCCACTGACGCCGGCGTGCGCATCCCGATGGACGATACTTGGGGCGACATTTTCAGCCGCGTGCTGGTGGAGAAGATCGAGCCCAATCTCGGCCGCGGGCGGACGACCATCCTCTACGAGTACCCGAGCGTGATGTCTGCGCTGGCGCGGCCGAAGGCCTCCGACCCGCGGGTGGCGGAGCGCTTCGAGCTCTATGTCTGCGGCGTCGAGCTTGCGAACGGCTTTGGCGAGCTCGACGATCCGACCGAGCAGCGCCGCCGCCTGGCCGCGGAAATGGCGGAGAAGGAACGCATCTACCAGGAGCGTTATCCGCTCGACGAGGATTTCCTCGCCGCGCTGCGCTCGATGCCGCCAGCCTGCGGGGTCGCCCTTGGCCTCGACCGCCTGGTGATGCTGGCGACCGGCGCCCAGCACATCGAGCAGGTGATGTGGACCCCGGTCGCCGAACTGTGACATTCGCCCCCGCGTAGCCTCAAGGGTGGGCAAAGGGTGTGCCAGGAAGCTGGCGCGATCAGCTGGTGGAAGTCCAGCCCAGGTAGGGCGTAGCGAGCCGCCTGGAAGCGAGTGTTGCGCGAGCCCGGCGGCGACGCCGGCCGCGAAGCGTACACAGCGG
>WNGQ01003775.1_pt1 | contig 15200 bp, 12 predicted proteins | sample 5407661 | NCBI WGS metagenome assembly WNGQ01 (sample SAMN13153382, study PRJNA577476) | soil metagenome | isolation source: 60 cm soil or saprolite under Garry oak tree replicate 2 | place: USA:California | collected 2016-06-15 | reverse complement strand
CCCCCTCACCCGGATTGCTTTGCAATCCGACCTCTCCCCGCAAGCGGGGAGAGGTTAAGGGAGCGACGCCCGGTTTCGAAGGCGCCTGCGCCAGGAGCCGCAGCCAGAGATATTGCGCGACGTTGGTGTCCTGATACTCGTCGACCAGAATATACTTGAAGCGGCTCTGGTATTGCCTGAGCACGTCGGCGTGCTCGCGGAACAGGCGGATGTTTTCCAGCAGCAGGTCGCCGAAATCGGCGGCGTTGAGGATCTTCAGCCGTTCCTGATAGCTCGCATAGAGCTTGCCGCCGCGGCCGTTGCCGAAGGAGGCGCCTTCGCCGGACGGGACCTGCGCCGGGCTGAGCCCACGATTCTTCCAGCCGTCGATGAGGCCAGCGAGCATGCGCGCCGGCCAGCGCTTGTCGTCGATGTCTTCGGCCTGCAGCAACTGCTTCAGCAGCCTGACCTGGTCGTCGACGTCGAGCACGGTGAAGTTGGACTTCAGCTGCACCATCTCGGCATGGGTGCGCAGGATCCGCCCGCCGATGGAATGGAAGGTGCCGAGCCAGGGCATGCCCTCGACCGCCTGGCCGAGCATCTGGCCGAGCCTGAGCTTCATCTCGCGCGCGGCCTTGTTGGTGAAGGTCACCGAGAGGATTTCGTTGGGGCGGGCGCGACCCGTCGAGAGGATGTGGGCAATCCGCGTGGTCAGAACCCGCGTCTTGCCGGTGCCGGCGCCTGCCAGCACCAGGACCGGGCCCTCCAGCGTTTCCACCGCCTCGCGCTGCTCGGGATTGAGCCCGGACAGATATTTCGGGCCCACAGCCGCCCGCGCGCGCGCAGCAATGCCGCCCGAGGCGGGGTGGTGGTCGGGAACACTGGACTGGTTCAGCTTGCTCGGCTCGGTCATGCGAATCGGTATTTCCCACGATGGCACCGCGGGGCCGTGAAGGGGAGCCTTCATAGCAGGGATCAGAGCCGATATGGGGACGGGCCTGGCTGTTTTACAGACTTAATCCGACCCGTCCAAGGCCGGCCTGGTCGGCGATCACGGCCGGATTTGTTCCCACTCCAGGTGCGCTTTTTGCGATTTCGGCGCCGGAACGATCCTTCCGGCGCGGGAATTGGTGCTGTGTCGATGGCGCAAGCCCTCGGCAGCAAACGAAATTGCAGAGGTTCTGGTCATGCTGAGCTGGGTCGTCACTTTCCTCGTTGTCGCGTTGATCGGCTCCATTCTCGGCTTCGGCGGCAGCTCGACTGAGATCACCAAGATCATCTTCTCGATCGTGGTCGTGCTGTTTCTCGTCTCCGCCCTGATCGGCGTGGCGCGCGGGCGGACGCGGGTTTAGCCGAAGTGCAGCGTTCAACGCTTGGGGGCCAACGCTTGGGGGCCAGGTGGAAGTGTCCCCCTCAGGTCAAATATGGGGACCGGTCGCCTTCGACGCCCCGTGTGGCAGTCGCCCCAGAAAGTTGCGCATCAGCGCGGCAACGTCGCCGAGCGATTCATCGAGCGCGAAATGCCCTGCGTCGAGCAGATGCACTTCTGCCCTCGGCACGTCTCGTTTGAGGGCTTCGACCTCCGCGACGTCGAACACCGGATCGTAGCGGCCCCACACCACCAAGGTCGGCGGCTGGCGCTTGCGCAGCCAGGACTGCCACGCCGGGAAGGCGGCGAGATTGTTGCGGAAGTCGTAGAACAGATCCGATTGGATGTCGGCCTCGCCCGGTCGCGCGAGGAACGCCACTTCATCCGTCCAGAGGTCCGGATCGTAGCGTTCGGGGTGCGGCGAACCGCTGACATGCCGAAGTCGCGCCACGTCGGTCGAGGCAAGCCCGGCACGGTACTTCGCCTCGTTGGCGGGCCGGTCCGCCCAAAATCCCTTGCGCACGGCCTGCAGCCTGCCGAGCCCCTCTTCATGCGCGATCGCATTCTGGATGATCAGCGCAGTGACCCGCTCCGGATGCGCAACCGCCACCCTGTAGCCGATGGGACCGCCGTAGTTCTGAAGATAGAGCGCGTAGCGATCGAGGTGGATGGTTTCCGTGAAGGCGCCGACGACGTCGGCGAGGGCATCGAACGTATAGGTGAACTGGTCCGGCGGCGGCGCTTCCGAGTTTCCGAACCCGGGATAATCCGGAGCGATCAGATGATAGCGATCGGCCAGCAACGGCATGAGCCTGTCGAACATCCGGGACGACGACGGAAATCCGTGCAACAGCAGAATGGTCGGAGCTTTGCTGGGACCGGCCTCCCGATAGAAGATGTTCAGGCCATTGACGGTGACGGTCCTGTAGGTGATCGCGCGGCTTGCCGGAATTCCGGGTGTGACGGTCTGCCCCGCTCGTAGCGGCGTCGCCAGGAAACAACTGAAAATGATCGAGATGATGAGCAGGCAGCGAGCGGGCACGTTGATCTCCGGAAGGTCGTTGTCAATTTGCGGGTCGTCTTGATGCGGGCAACGGGCGGGAGCGCAGGGTCGTGCGAAACGCGTGACCGGCGGCGCAAGGGTGATCGTCGCGAAGTTAGGGTGGAAACCTAGCCGGTCAAAGCCGGGGCCGACAGCACCGGACCTGCATTGTCGCCAAACTCCCGGTCTTTGTCGCCTGAATCCGGAAGCGGGCTGTCATTTTCGGGCGCGCAGGAGGCGAAAGCCCGGAGCATGATCCGGAAATGGCGTTTGCACGGAGATCGTCAGGTCGCGCATCTCACGATCTTGAACTCCACGCGCCGGTCCAGTGCGTCGCTCGGATCGTCGCGGCGGGTACCGACGATCATCTCGCGGGATCCCCGGCCGCTGGCCAGCAGGCGTCCTTGCAACATGCTTTCCTCGGCTTCCACCCGGTCCTTGATGTAGTCGGCACGCAGGACGGACAGCCGGTCGTTCAAGGCCGTGAGCCCTGTCGCGCTGGTATGGCCGACGACTTCCAGGCAGCTCTGGTTGCTGGCAGTCCGTACCGCGATCTTGTCGATCCAGGCATTATAGGGAGCCCGCGCGTCGGGATCGTAGTAGAACTGGGTCGAGCCCGGCTTGAACAGGAACTTGATGGCGAGGCGATCGCTCGTCTTCAGCCCGAAGTCGACCATCCTGCCGAAGGCGTCCATCGCGGTTCTGGTGCGGTGCAGCTTGTAACCGGCGAGATAGATGCCGTTGTAAACCCGCATCTGTTCACCGCCCGGCATCAGCAGTGCCCGCTGATAGAGTTCGAGGGCAGCCTTGTAGCGGCCGGCGTTATAGGCCTCGATCCCTTCGTTGACCAGGGACGCAGCCAGGACGCTATCGGCATAGGTCGGATCGATCTGGTCGCCGACCTTGCTCCCCTGGCAGGTCCTCACATAGGACTCCGTCGCTACATCTCTGGCGAAGCCAGGACTGTCCTTGAAAAAGGGGACGGGCGTGGGATCGACTCCGTCAGGTAGCGCGCGCGCCACCCCTTTGGAAATGATGGTCTGTCTCCCAAGATCGGCCAGCGCCAGGCAGATGCGGTAGGCGTCCCGCGGTTCCGTCGACGCGCCCGCATTGTTGATCGCCGTGAAGGTCCCGATCAGCACCACCGGCCGTCTCACGACCGTTTCCGGAGAGAACGGCAAGACCCGGAACTGCGGATAGCTGGTCTTGATCAGTTCGATGATGCGCCGCTGCTCCAGATGCGTCGCGTTCGACTGCGCTCCGGTCACGCCGTCGATCAGGGGATCGATCACCAGATCGACCTTGAATGACGTGTCATCCGGCTTCGCGCTCGACAGGAGGTCGTCGGCGGCCCTCAACAGTGCCGCTTCAAACGGCACCGGCGCGGGTGGTGGAACAGATGTCGCGGGCGCCCGAACCGCTTCGGACCGCGCCAGGAACTGCGGTGCAGTCCCGCTCTGTGCGCGGAGCGAAAGGCTCGAGATGCAGATCAGCGACAGACCGAGCGACAACCCGAAAAGGCTCCGGATAACGAACATCAAAACGCCTCCTGGGAAGCCGCTCAAAAACTAACCTAGTAATATCGATCTTCGTGTCGAAAGCTGGTCGCCGTGCTGGCTTTGATGAGTTCTAACGACCCTTCTGCGTCATGGATCGGTCCGACCATCGCCACTTCTGTGTCGGAATCGAAAATGGGAAACGGCCGAGTTCCGTCCCAGAGGCGGAGTTTCAGCCTTCGCCACGAGCCCGAGTTCCACGCCAGAGTCGGTGTCCGACCTCATTCCGCATGGGGTCGCGGCCATGCTGTTTCAACGCGGATTGGAGGCTCGGCGCGCTCATGCGAGCGGTGGCCTCGGCGCAGGGGTCGACCAGCCGCATCTCGTTCAATGCCTGCCAAAGGCGCGGCGAGCATCCCGTGATGCGCGCCGACGTGATGAGCGAGCAGGTCGGCCGCCTGTTTGGCATGCGCCATAATCATGACATGGGCCGCACCGGCGATCTTCGCCGTTGGCGCGCCGGGAATCAGCCGGCCCAAGAATTCGTTGGCGCGCCACGCGGCTGGGTGGCTCGCTTCGCCCACGCTACGAGCGTCGGAATCTTCACCGTCGTGGAAGGGATCAGCACATTGCACGGCGGAAGCGAGCCTCACCCGCCGCCGCCGCGCAACGCCGGATCCCTCACCGCTTGACGATCACGATTTCCAGATATTCGCTCGGGACGACCATGGTGCCGTCGTTGGCGCGATTCATCGCGGCGATCAGCGCCAGGATGTCGTTGCGCAGCAACTGCTGGTTCGTCGCGTCGAGCGCCGCGAAGGCCTTGAGCGTCGGGCCGTAGTAGGTCTTGAAGATGTCGAGGAAATGCTCGGGGGATCGGTAGCGAAAGTTGAAATTGCGCCGCTCCGCCTTGATGGAGGCGGCTTGTGGCCCGAACATTTCGTTGATGCGCGCCTCGGTCCCCCACAGCGCCGGCGATCTGGCACCGGCCGGCGGCGGCAGGTACTTGCCGAGAACCTTGAACAGTTGCCCGATGAAGCCTTCCGGCGTCCAGTTGGCGAGGCCGATCTTTCCTCCGCTCTTGCACACCCTGAGAAGTTCGGCCGCCGCGCCGTCCTGATTGGGCGTGAACATGACGCCGAAAGTGGAAACCACAACGTCGAAAACGGCGTCCCCAAATCCAAGAGCCTCGGCGTCCGCCTCCTTGAATTCGATCGAAAGACCGTCGGCCTTGGCGCGTTGCCGGCCGCGTTCGAGCAGGCTCGGGACATAATCGGTGGACACGACGTCGCACCAGCGGCGTGCCGCGGCAAGCGTCGCATTGCCGTTGCCGGCGGCGACGTCGAGAACCTTTTGTCCGGCGCGAATGTCAAGTACCTCACAAAGCTCCTCGCCGACGATCTGTAAGGTGGTGCCGACGATCGCGTAATCGCCCGAGGACCAGGCGCCGTGCTGACGCGCCTTCAGGGCTGCAAAATCGGGCCGATCGACAATTGCGGTTGAGGACGACATAGTGGAACTCCCTTCATGCCTTTTAAGATCGACGAAGCCGCGAGTTATTGCCGGAGCCGCAACGCGACTATCCGCTTTGCGACACCACTATCCGGATCGTGAACTTTTTCGCTGCAAACCAGACTCATGATCAAGGTTTTCGGAGTTTCCAGGATGAATGCAGGGCCGGACGCTTCATCCGCGACTTCGCCGCTGCCCCGCGCCGTGCGTCGTACGCTGGATGCGATGCAGGCCGACGTCGGCCACCGTTGGACCATCAGCGAACTCGCGGCCATTGCGGGCGTGTCCAGCCGGACCCTGCAGCGGCAGTTTCTCGCCTTCGTAGGACGGCCCCCCAACGCCGCCCTGCGCGAGATCGGTTTCGAGAAGGCGCGACGTGAATTGCTGCGTGGCAGACCCGGCATACAGGTGACGGAGGTCGCGCTCAAATGCGGCTTCCCGCATCTCGGGCGTTTCGCGGTCGAGTATCGCCATCGCTATGGAGAGACGCCGTCGCAGACCTTGAAACGGCAGGCGGCGCTGTTTGCGGCCATTGCCGCGATGCGGCCGTCCATGGCGCCGTCAAGGGACCGGCCGGCGATCACATTCGGTCCCATCGAGGCGAGCGCGGACAATTCCGAGTTCGCCGCCAGTCTCGGCGACGATCTCGCGATCGCGCTGATGCGCGCCGGAATGGCCGTCGTCACGCAACCAGGACCGGCGCGCTACCACCTGACCGGATCGATCCGGGGAACCGGTGTCGAGACGCGGCTGGTGCTTTGGCTGCGCGACGGTGCAACCGGCCGCCAGCTCTGGGCTCATCGCATCGACGGTTGCCTGTCATGCAGCTCCACCGTCGACGAGCATCTCGCCACCCGGATTGCCGCGGCGCTCCATCCCAATCTGCGGCTTGCCGAAATTGAAAGCGCGCTACGCAAGCAGGACGGCGACCTCTCGCCGCATGACCTTGCGCTTCGGGCCATGCCGGGTGTGCTGTCGCTCGATGCCGAGGGCAATGCCCGCGCGCTCGAGCTGCTGCACCGGGCCATGGATCAGGATCCCGACAATGGGCTCGCGGCGGCGCTCGCCGCCTGGGCGCATGTTCAGCGCGTGGTCTATCATTTCACCTCTGCAGCCGGGGCCGAGCGCGCAAGAAGTATCGCGCTGGCGCAGAAGGCACAGGCGCTGTCCGGCGACGCCACCGTGCTCGCGGTGCTTGGCAACGCGTTAACGCTGCTTGATGACCTCGATGCCGCGGAGCTCGTCATTCGCAAGGCGCTGTCCATCGATGGCGGATCGGCATGGGCATGGAGCCGCAGCGGATGGATCGACGTCTATCGCGGCGACCCCAAATCGGCGATCGAACGTCTCAAGATCGCGCTCGACCTCGCGCCGCACGATTCGCTCGCTTTCAACAGCATGGTCGGGATCGGCTGTGCGCATTTCAAGGCTGGCAATTATGCCGAAGCGGCCCGCTGGCAGGAGCGGGCGCTGGCCGAGCATCCGTCGGCGATTTGGGTGCATCGAACCCTCTGCCCCGCCCATCTTCTGGCGGGAGCCAGGCCGGAGGCCCGCGGAAGCCTGGCTGCGCTGCGCGAAAGATATCCGGAACTCACGGTCTCGGAGGTGCAGCAAGGCATGCCGCCGCTACCCGAGAGTTATCGCAACCTGGTGTTCGAGGCGCTGTCGGATGCCGGGCTTCCGGCGTAGCGTGGTTACTTGACCGGCATTCCCACGCTCCGCCCGAGTCCGTCCGGGCGGGGGAGTGCCGCATGGGCATGCGCGACCTCCTGGATGCGGGCGCGGATGTCGGGCGGGAAGGGCGCCGTCTTGCGCGAGGCCATGTCGATGTGGATGGTCATGTTCTCCGACGTCGCCGACAGCCAGCCTTCGGCGGCGTGGCGCAGCTCCTCGAACGTATGCAGGCGCTTGTCGTCGGCCGCGACCAGGAAGATCGAGATCTGCACGGGGTCGGCGAGATGGATCTCGCGCAAATAGCGCACGTGGCATTCGGCGGTGAAGGTCGACCCCTGGCGCTCCTTCATATAGGCCGGGCCGATGCCGAGATCGAGCCATAACTGGTCGATCGCGCGGTCGAACATCACGTTGTAATAGGCCATGTTGAGATGGCCGTTATAGTCGATCCATTGCGGCTCGATCTTCATCACTGACGACAGAAACGGCACGGGCCGGCCTCGCGTGTCGTCGGTGGCGGCGGTATCGGTCATCGTTCCTTCCCGTTTGTTCGATCCATCCCTTGACCCCTCATACATCCTTTGCCACGGTCGCCTCGAATTCGGGAGGATTTCTTGGCTACCACCATGTCGGAAGATCTGCAGCGGCCGGAGCCGCGGGCGCTGGCAAGCGCGGTCGAAGCGCTGGCCGCGCGGTTCGGCAATCGGCTCGTCACCTCGCTCGCGGTGCGCGAGCAGCATGCCCATACCACGACCTGGCTGCCCCCGCAGCCGCCGGATGCGGTGGTGATGGCGCAGGAGACCGCCGACATCCAGGACGTGGTGCGAATCTGCGCTCGTCACGGCGTCCCCATCATTGCCTTCGGCACCGGAACCTCGCTGGAGGGGCAGGTCAATGCGCCCGCCGGCGGCATCTGCATCGACCTGCGCGACATGAACAGGGTGCTCGAAGTCCACGCCGAGGACCTCGACTGCGTGATCGAGCCCGGCGTCACCCGCAAGGCGCTGAACGAGCATCTGCGCGACCAGGGCCTGTTCTTCCCGATCGATCCGGGCGCCGATGCTTCGCTTGGCGGCATGGCCTCGACCCGGGCCTCGGGCACCAACGCGGTGCGCTACGGCACCATGCGCGAGAACGTGCTGGCCTTGAAGGTGGTGCGCGCCGACGGCGAGATCATCAGGACCGGCACGCGGGCAAAAAAATCCTCCGCCGGCTATGACCTGACGCATCTGTTCGTCGGCGCCGAAGGCACGCTCGGCATCATCTGCGAACTCACCATGCGGCTGCGTGGCATTCCCGAGACGATCGCGGCCGCAGCCTGCTCGTTCGAAACCGTGCGCGGCGCCTGCCAGGCGACGATTCTGGCGATCCAGACCGGCATTCCGGTCGCCCGCATCGAACTGCTCAACGCCGAACAGGTGAAGGCCTGCAATTCCTACTCGAAATTGTCGCTGCCGGAGACGCCGCTGCTATTGCTCGAATTCCACGGCAGCGAGGCCGAGGTCGCCGAGCAATCGCGGAATTTCGCCGAGATCGCCAAAGAGTGCGGCGGCGGCGACTTCACCTGGACCACCAAGCCGGAAGACCGCACCAAACTCTGGCAGGCGCGCCACGACGCCTATTGGTCGGTGAAGGCGCTGCGCCCCGGCGCCGGCGTGGTGGCGACCGACGTCTGTGTGCCGATTTCGCGGCTCGCCGATTGCGTCACGGAAACCGAGGACGATCTCAAGCGGCTCAATTTGTTGTCGCCGATCGTCGGTCATGTCGGCGACGGCAATTTCCATTGCTCGCTGGTGTGCGACGTGGATGACGCGGAAGAGATGGGGCGCGGCGAGGAGTTCATGCACCGCCTGGTCGAACGCGCGCAGGCGATGGGCGGCACCTGCACCGGTGAGCACGGCGTCGGCCAAGGCAAGCAGAAATACCTGAAGTCCGAACTCGGCCCCGAGGCGCTGGATGCCATGCGCGCCCTGAAGCGCGCGCTCGATCCGCAGAACATCTTCAATCCCGGAAAGATCGTGCCGGCGGTATAGGGCATCCTCGCCGATTGCGTTGCTCGCCTGAGACAGGTCAACCGTCGCAGAGACGTTTGCGTTATGCTCGCGCCGAAACGGAGCCTCGCAGCAAAGGGGCCGCGCGCGCAAGCGAGGTTCCTGAAGGACCGTGTTCCGATGCGCGAAGATATCCTGGTCGAACTGGAGCAGCGCCTCGGACGGTTGCATGCGCGGCAGCGGCTGGGGATCGAGACCGACCACGAGGCCCAAATCTTCGGCCAGGGCCTCACGCTGTTTCATCCGGAAAACTCGACGCTCACCCAGTCGCTCATTGCAACCGCCCTGAAGTTGACGGGCCTCTACTGGCGCGCACGCCGCAATACCGGACGCATCGTGGTCAGGCACAACGAGGTTGTGTCCAGGAAGTTGCCGCCGCGCTTCGATGGCTTCACCATCCTGCATCTCAGCGATCTGCATGTCGACATGAACGAGGCCGCGATGGGACGGCTGATCGAACTGGTCGACGCAATGAGTTATGATCTGTGCGTGCTGACCGGCGATTACCGCTTCAAGACGTTTGGCCCCTTCGCGGCCGCGCTCGACGGCGTCGAGCGGGTGCGCACGTCGCTCAAGGGCCCGATCTATGGCGTGCTCGGCAACCACGACACCATCCAGATGGTGCCGGGGCTCGAGGCCATGGGCATCAAGATCCTGCTCAACGAATGCGAGGCGATCGCACGCGGCGACCAGCGCATCCATCTCGCCGGCGTCGACGATGCGCATTTCTACCGGATGGACAATATCGAGAAGGCGGCAGAGCCGATCCCCGAGGGCGCGTTCTCGATTCTGCTGTCGCACACGCCGGAGATTTACCGCCAGGCGGCGCATGCGCACTTCGCGCTGATGCTGAGCGGGCATACCCACGGCGGCCAGATCTGCCTGCCGGGATCTGTTCCGATCACGCTGGAGTCGGCCTTGCCGAGGCGGATGGGGGCGGGCGCATGGCGATATAACGACATGATCGGCTATACTTCGGTCGGAGCCGGATCGAGCGTCGTTCCCGTGCGCCTCAACTGTCCGCCCGAAATCACCCTGCACCGGCTGCGATGTGGGTCCTAACCGGGCACACAGGTGAAAAAAATAGACCGACGACATCGGTAACAGGTCGAACATCGCGGTCGATCAGGTCCGCAAACGTTGTCCGAACTGCATCAGGCCTTTGACGCCAGCGCGCGCACGGACTCGTCCACACTGTGGAAGACATGGTCTCGCGGCAAGACATCGTGGATCTTGAACCGCTCGAACGCGTCCTGGGCGCGCAGCGATTCGAGCCTGGCGACTGCGACCGTGACGCCGGAGCCCTTGCAGGCCTTGAAGAGGTCGATCAGCGCCTGCGCGGCGGTAAAGTCGATCTCCGGAATGCCGCTCGCTTCCAAGACCAGAAGCCGTGGCGGCGAGCTCGCGCTTTGCAGAATATGCTGCACATCCGAGCGGAAGGTCGACGCGTTGAGAAAGGTGAGCGGCGCGTGGAAACCGACCACGGCCACATCTGGAATGCGCTCGCCGACCAAATGCTGGCTCGCCGGCCACCAGATCGTCGTGCGAGGTACGCGCTCGAACTCGACCAGCCGGGCGCGGGTGATGCTCCAGATGCCATGCAGCAGCGACAGCGTGATCCCGATGCCGACGCCTTGCTCGATCGGCAGCACGACGATGGCGGCCGCGGTCGCCACGATCAGCATGAACTCGGCGAACGACGCCCGATAGATGGTGACGATCTGGCGCACGCGGATGATCCGCAACGCAACGAACAGAAGCACGCCGCCGAGCGCCGCATCGGGGACGTGGCCGAGCAGCGCCGCGCCGAACGCGAGCAGCATCAGCACGATGCTGGCCGCGAACAGTCCCGACAGCTGCGACCGTCCGCCGGTCTCGGACACGATGCCGGTGCGTGGCGGACTGGCATTCACCGGAAAGGCGCCGAACAGGCCGGCGAGCACGCAGCCCGCGCCTGCGCCGAGAAAGTCGCGGTCGACATCGGCGGGCTGATCAGGATCGGAAGGGAACGAGCGCGTCGTGGCCGCGGTCTGCACCATCACGACAATTGTGATCAGCAGGCTCAGGGGGACGAGCCGCGCCCAGCGCTCGGCTGAAATCTCCGGAAAGGACGGCACCGGCAGCGAGGCGGGGACGGCACCGACGACATTGACGCCCTTGCGCTCGAGGTGGGCTGCGACCACCGCGATGGTGGCGGCGACGAGCCCGATCAGCGCGCCGGGAATCCGCGCGCTGACGGCTTCGGAGGCTGCGACCACCGCCAGCACACCGAAGCCGATTGCGACCGTGAAGATGTTGGCCTCGGACAGATGCTGCGCGAGAGCCGCGATGCGCGCCAGCGTCGGCCCCGAAGGTGAGGGTAGCCCAAGCACGACAGGCAGCTGCGACACCAGGATGTGCACGGAGATGCCGGCGAGAAAGCCGACCGTCACCGGCACCGACAACAGGTTGGCGATGCCGCCGAGACGGAACAAGCCGCCTGCGATCAGCATCAGGCCGACCATCAAAGCGAGCGCGACCGCGAGCGCCTGATAGTCCGGCGAGCTGGACGCGGCCAACAGCGCAAGCCCGCCGGCGAAGATCGGCGTGATGGTCGAATCCGCGCCGCAGGAGAGAAAGCGGTTGGCCCCCAGCATCGCAAAGCCGATCGATCCCGCGATGAAAGCGAAGAACCCGATCTGCGGCGCGAAGCCGCCGAGCCGCGCCGTCGCCATCTGTTCGGGAATCGCGATGGCCGCCAAGGTCAGGCCGGCGATCAGGTCGGCCGGCACGTCGCCGGCCCGGTAGGCGCGGAGCGAGGTGAACAGCAGCCAGGGCTTCTCCGGGTGAGACGTGTCGTGTTGCTGGGACATGTTCGGTGCGGCGGTCCCGGAATCGATTGAAGGGTGAATCCTTTATTGCACACCCGCGCCGCAACCCGCAAAAAAAGCGGCGCTTTTGTGCCGCCGAACAACGGTCGGAAGGAAATAGCCTCACCCACCCCGCGCTCATCGGGCCGCGCTTTGCGTGGACCCGCTATGCTGCCAGCACGGCCCGTCTGACCGCCTGCGGCAAGGCAATCGCCCGAAAAAAAGCCTTCGGATAAAGATAATCCTCGCCGGATTCATCGATGACACGAAGCATATCGTGCTTCTCGGCAGCAGCGTCACGAAGTGCCACGTAGATCTTGCGCTTCTCGAGTGAAGCCGCATAGCCATCATTGCCCACGCATACGACCAATTGTTTCGCTTGTGACTTTGTCATGCTTCAAAGCAGATGCTTGATCTTGAATTCCTTGCGCCCGATACCGGCCGCTTCATACCGTAACTCAACCATATGAATTATGAATAGAGCCATCGGATAATCGAACGCGCGCAACGCCCTTACGCTTGCGCCAGCGGCCACGCCCGTAAATTCGTCGCAGTCGCGCGATCTCGCGAATACCGGAGCCGGTGGCGAAAGTTTCGATGCCGGAGATGTCACCGAGAATATCAAAACGCATGGTTCGATCGTGGCGAGCTCATCCAGCGAGGTCAAGTTCGTGGCTCTGGTTGAGCGCCAACCGCCGAGCCGTCGCCACTTGTTCGGGAATGGCGATGGCCGCCAACATCAGGCCTGCGATCAGGTCGGCCGGCACGGTAGGCGCGGAGCGGCGTGAACAGCAGCCAGGGCTTGTCGGATATGGGGGACATATTCGGGTTCGCCAATCCCGGGCTCCTCTCGTGTCATCAAGATCGACCCCTTATGACACAAGGGCAGCGTTCTCACGAGAGCCGGCCTTTTCCGCGCGGCTGCTTTGCCGGTTGGACCGCGACTAACGACGCATGTTGGAGGCTATGGCCCGGCGATGACAGAATGGATCATCGGCATGTTCGTTGGTACGATGCGACCCGGACGATGGTTCGGCGTCACTTCGTCGAGCTCTGCAAGCTGATCACGCAGGCGACCTCAGCGCAGGATGCTGGGGTCGGGGATGGTGTAAGAGGCGAGCGGCAACGTTCGCTGCGGAGATTGGGGTACGGTATGCGAAGCTGTCAAATTGGTATCATCGGTCTGGGTCTGATGGGCAGCGCCGCGCTCTACGAACTGGCGCGCCGCGGCTGCGACGTGCTCGGGTTCGACCCGCTTGAGGTCGGCGAGGCGCGGGGCTCTTCGCACGGATCGTGCCGGATCTTTCGCCGCTTCAATTTCGAGAGCGAGGCCTATACCGCGCTGAGCGACCGCGCCTTTGCAGGTTGGCGGGCGCTGGAATCCGATGGTGGGCAAACGCTTCTGATGCCGAGCCCGATCCTCGAAGCCGGTCCATCGGGATGCGAGCTGGTGGCGAAGTCGCGCGCGGCGGCGATGGCGGCGAAGAGTCTCGTCACCGGGCCGCGCAACGGCCGAGAGGCCAATGCGGCGTACCCCGCGTTCGACCTGCCCGATGACTGGGACGTCGTCGTGCACGACAGCGGCGGCATTCTGCTGGCTGATGCGGCGCTGCGCGCCTTTCGTGCCGGCGCGGAAGGTCGCGTCATTCAGGCAGCGGCGCGGATGCAGCCGACGCCGGCCGGCATCCGCATCATGACCGCAAGCGAAGAGATCATGGCGGCGCAGGTGATCGTGTCTGCAGGTCCATGGATTGCGGACTTCGTGCCGAACCTGAAACCCCACTTGGCGGCGACGCGACAGCCGGTCGGGTGGTTTCGGCCGGCCCGGCCGGAGACCACACGCTATGGCGAATTTCCGATTTTCCTCATCGAGGGAAGGCGCGGCATGGTCTACGGCTTCCCCGATTTTGAGGGGCGCGGCGTGAAGGCCGCGCAGCATGACCACGGCCCCGTCGTTGACGCCGACGCATGGGACCCGCCGGCCAGCGATGCCGAACTGGAAACGGTCTCGGCGACGCTCGCCGAACTCATTCCCGGTGCCGCCGGTCCGCTCGCGGAGCGCGACATCTGCCTCTATACCAACACGGCGAAAGCCGACGTTTTCGCCGACGATGGCAACGAGTTCATCATCGATCGATTGCCGCACGATCGGCGCATCATCGTGGCGTCGCCCTGTTCCGGTCATGGCGCGAAATTCGCGACCGCGATCGGCGCCATGCTGGCGGACATGGCGCTCGATCCGAAGCTGAAGGCGATCGATGCGTTCCGGCTGGATCGGTTTTCGAGCTTTGCGTGAAGCGCGGAGGTGGGCGGTCCTACAGAGCCTCCTGGTACCGCCGATCTGACGTTTGCGAACCGCTGCTTTCGGCTGGTTCCATTCTGAACGGATTTCACGGACATCTTGTGGCAAAGCGGCCTTACACTTTTCACGGCAGTGTCTTGCTTTGGTCAAAGCGTTGCGACGATCTGGCGAAAAACGCAGATCGTCCTATCCGGGGGCACCGGACAAGGAGCACCAATGGATCGCGCGCCGAACTTGCAGGACTTTCCGAGCGAGACAAGGGATACGCCCAAGCACGAGCGCATGGGTTCCGACTACAAGGAGATCGCGCGCGAAGTCCTCGCGCGCATCGACCGGCGGCTGGCCGCAATTGACAGGGATGATCCGCCTTATCCTTCCGAAGATCCTTCCGAAGCGCGGCTCACCGAGTCCCGTTCCGAGACTGCCCTCGGTATCATGAGTTCCGACGATCAGGCCGCGCTTGTCAGGCTGGCGTGGCGCGGCCTCATTGGATTATTTTTGTCGGCGAGCCTTGTCGCCGCGATTTCCTTTCTGTGGTCTCACACTGAAACGGCGATGCAGACGGTCGCGCAGGTACCCCAGCTCGTTCTGGATTCAATGGCGCCGGCCGAGAAGCCGCAACCCGGCCCGGAGCCCGGCCCGCCTGCCACACCAAAGGCGACGGCAGAGGCCGTGCCCGCGCAAGCAGCGCCTCTGCCTCGGACCGCGCCGGACTATGACAGGCCGAAGCCGGCGCCTGTTCCCCCGGAACTGACGGAGCTGATGCGGAAGATCGATCGCAATATCGCAGGCCTCGCGCAGGCGGTCACTGAGCTCAGGCTCGCTCAGCAACAGGTGGCTGGCGATAACGCAAAGTCCGCCGAGGAGATCAGGGCCAGCCTGGATCAGCTCGCCCGCGCCGTGGCCAGGGCGCCCGAGCAGGCCAG
>WNGQ01003774.1_pt1 | contig 15203 bp, 15 predicted proteins | sample 5407661 | NCBI WGS metagenome assembly WNGQ01 (sample SAMN13153382, study PRJNA577476) | soil metagenome | isolation source: 60 cm soil or saprolite under Garry oak tree replicate 2 | place: USA:California | collected 2016-06-15 | reverse complement strand
TCGACCTCACCACCGAGCTCGGCCGGCAGCTCAAGCCGCTCGGCCGCCAGGCACAGCTCGCCCGCAAGGCCGCCGTCATCCAGGCCGACCTGCGCGACGCGCGGCTCAGGCTGCTCGCCGACGACTACGTCACGCTGTCCGCGGAGCTCGCGCGGGACGACGCGGACGAGACCGCCGCCGCGGCGCGGCGGGCCGAGCTCGAGGCCGTCCTGACGACGGCGCGTGCGCAGGAGGCCGAGCTCGAGGCGGCCGAGCAGCAGCACGCGCCGCGGCTGGCTGTCGCGCAGGAGACCTACTTCGCGCTCGGCGGGCTGGCCGAGCGGTTGCGCGCGGTCGCCGACCTGGCGTCCGAGCGGCACAAGCACCTGTCGGCCCCGCCCGAGCCGGCCAGGCCGGGCCGTGACCCCGACGAGCTCGAGCAGGAAGCGGCGGCGCTGCGCGACCAGGAGCGAGCGCTGAGCGACCGGCTGGGCGCGGCGCGCGAGCAGCTTGCCCTGGCCGTGTCGGCGCGGACATCGGCGGAGTCCGCGCTCGCCGAGACCGAGCGCAAGATCGCCGCTGATGCCAGGGAGGCGGCCGAACGCGCCGAGCGGCTGGCCAGGCTGCGCGGCCAGGCGGGTGCCGCCCGGAGCAGGCTCGCCGCGGCTCAGGAGGAGGCCGGCCGGCTGGCCTCGGTGCTCGCGTCCGCCCGGGCTCGCGCCGAGCGGGCGCAGCAGCAGTACGGCGAGCTCCAGGACCACTTCGGCGGCCGGGACGAGGACCGCGCCGAACTGGCCGCTGCCCACGAGCGGGCGGCCGCCGCGGTCTCGTCGGCATCGGCCAACCTGGCCAGGTCGCGCACGGCCGAGCACGAGCTCAGCGACCGGCGGGCCGGGCTGCGGGCCAGGGCGGCCGCGCTGGAGGAGGCCGTGCGCCGCGGCGCCGACGCCGCTGCCGTGCTGCTGGCCGACGGCAGCGGGTTCCCTGGCGTGCTCGGCCCCGTAGCCGAGATGCTCTCCGTCGCCGACGGGGCGTCCGAGGCGATCGCCGCCGCGCTCGGCCGGTCGGCCGCCGCGGTCGCGGTCAGCGACATCGAGTCGGCGGCCGAGATCCTGAGGCTGCTGCGCGACGGCCAGGCCGGCACCGCCGACCTGGTGATCGCCGACGGCGCCGGCGCGGGAAGGGCGGCGAGCCGCGGTGCCGGCCGAGACGGCAGGATCGGCGGCGGCGCCGCCGCGGGCGCCGGGCCCGAGCGTTGGTCCGCGGGCGAGCGGTCCGCCGCGACCGGCCATGACGAAGCCGACCAGCGCCTGCGAGCCGTTGTCCCCGCAATTGACCTGGTGAAGGCGCCTGGCGAGCTGGCCGCCGCCGTCGAGCGGCTGCTGGCCGGGGTTCTCGTCGTGCCCGACCTGGCGACCGGGCTCGAGCTGGTGCACGCCGATCCGTCGGTCGCGGTCGTCACGGCCGCCGGTGACCTGCTCGGAGCGCACTGGGCCAGGGGCGGATCGGCCGACGGGCAGAGCCTGCTCGGGCTCCGGTCAGCCGCTCAGCAGGCGGTCGGCCAGCTCGCCGCGGCCGAGTCGGCCGCCCAGCGCGCCGAGCGCGAGCTGGGCGACGCGGCGGAGGAAGAGGAGCAGGCACGGCAGGTCCTGGCGCAGACGCAGGCCGCGATGGCTGAAGTCGACGCCGCGGCGGCGGAGGTCTCCGGCCGGCTCGGGGCGCTGGCCGGGGCGGCCAAGGCCGCGCAGGACGAGGCCGGCCGGCTGGTGGCCGCGATCGCCGCGGCGGACCGTTCGGCCGAGAAGAGCAGGAGCCAGCTTGCCGAGGTCGAGGCGAGGATCGCCGCCGAGTCCGGCCAAGACGGGCATCGGCGCGACGGCACCGGCGAGCTGAACGGCCCGGACGCGGAGCGGGCCGGCGAGGGCCGGCCGGCCGAGGCGGCCGGGGGCGAGGCGGCCCTGGCCGAGGCGGCCGGGGGCGCGCCGTCGGCCGCGGCCAGGCAGGCGCTGGCGGACAGCGCGGCTGCCGCCAGGAGTACCGAGATGGACGCCAGGCTCGAGGTGCGGACGGTCGAGGAGCGGCTGCGCGCGATCAGCGGGCGGGCCGACGCGCTCGCGTCGGCGGCGCGGGCCGAGCGGCAGGCCGTCGCCAGGGCAGCGGAGCGGGCCAGGCGCCGGGCCGCCGAGGCGACCGTGGCCGCCGCCGTGGCTGCCGGGGCGCGAGTCGCGCTGGCGTCGATCGAGCGGTCGCTGCTGCTGGCCGACTCGGAGCGGCAGCAGGCCGAGGTCGCGCACCAGGGGCGGGACGAAGAGCTGAAGGCCGTCAGGGCGCGGATCAGGGAGGCGTCGGCTCAGCTCGACAAGGTCGTCGACACCGCGCACGGCGCCGAGGTCGCCAGGGCGGGCCGGCGCCTCAGGCTCGAGCAGGTCCAGGCGAAGGCGCTCGAGGAGTTCGCCGTCGAGGTCGCCGAGCTGGTCGCGGAGTACGGCCCCGACGTCCCCGTGCCCTCCGGCGACGAGGAGCACCCGCCGGCCGCCTACGACAGGGACGTGCAGCAGCGCCGCGCGGACACGGCCCAGCGCCAGCTCAACCAGCTCGGCAAGGTCAACCCGCTGGCGCTCGAGGAGTTCGCCGCGCTTGAGGAGCGGCACGCGTTCCTGGTCACGCAACTCGAGGACCTGCGCAAGACGCGGCGGGACCTGCTCACCGTCGTCAAGGAGGTCGACGACCGGGTGCAGCAGGTGTTCGCCGCCGCCTACGCCGACACCGCGCGCGAGTTCGAGCAGATCTTCGGCCGGCTGTTCCCGGGCGGCGAGGGCAAGCTGATCCTGACCGAGCCCGACGACATGCTGGCGACCGGCATCGAGTTCGAGGCCAGGCCGCCCGGCAAGCGGGTGAAGCGGCTGTCGTTGTTGTCCGGCGGCGAGCGGTCGCTGACCGCGATCGCGTTCCTCGTGGCGATCTTCAAGGCCAGGCCGTCGCCGTTCTACGTGCTCGACGAGGTCGAGGCCGCGCTCGACGACACCAACGTCCAGCGGCTGCTCGACATCTTCGAGGAACTCAGGTCCAGCTCGCAGCTCATCGTCATCACGCACCAGAAGCGGACGATGGAGGTCGCCGACTCGCTGTACGGGGTGAGCATGCGGTCGGACGGCGTCTCCGCCGTGATCAGCCAGCGCCTGCGCGAGCGCGAGCTCGCCTGACTGAGCGGCAGCACTGAGCGGCAGCACTGAGCGGCAGCCCGCCCGAGGAGGCGGCAGTTCATTACGGCGAAGGATTTTCCTCGCCGGCGCGGGAAAATCCTTCGCGCTAACTGCTGGCGGACCGGCGCGGAGAGCGGCCTGGCTCGGTTGGTCGTCTGCTTCTGCCAGACTTGAAGCCGTCATGGAAACAGTTCTCATCATCCTCGGGGTCGTTCTTGTCGTCCTGATCGTCGGCGGCGGCGTGCTGCTCGCGCCGCGCGCACGGCGCCGCGGCAAAGTCGCGCCCGGATCGTCCGCCGCCGCCGAAGCGGGCCGGGGCGGTGTCGCGACCGCGGCACGGCCCGCTGCTCACGCCCCGGCCGCCGAGCCAGGAGCGGCGCCGCCCGCCGAGGTCACGGCGCCGCCGCTGGTGCCGGAGGCGCCCGCCGCGCCAACTCCGGCCGTCGAGAAACCGCCGCCGTCGGCAGGCCGCATGGTCCGGCTCAGGAGCAGGCTCGCCAGGTCCCAGACGGCGTTCGGCGCGGCGCTGCTGAGCCTGCTGTCGTCGGGCAAGCTCGACGATCAGACCTGGGAAGAGATCGAAGAAGTCCTGATCACCGCCGACATGGGGGCGGGCCCGGCGGCGCACATGGTCGGCCGGCTCCGCACCGAGGTCAAGGTGGCAGGGACCAGCAACCTGGCCCAGGTCAAGGCGCTGCTGCGGGCCGACCTGCTCGAGCAGGTCGGCGCTGACTTCGACCGGACCGTGCACGCCGCGCCGCACGGCGACCGGCCCGCGGTGCTGCTTGTGGTCGGCGTTAACGGCACCGGCAAGACAACTACGTGCGGCAAGCTGGCGCGGGTGCTGATCGGCGACGGCCGCACGGTCCTGCTCGGGGCCGCCGACACCTTCCGCGCCGCGGCCGTGGACCAGCTTGAAACCTGGGCCAGCAGGGTCGGCGCGACCGTGGTGCGGTCTGACCGCGAGGGCGCCGACCCGGCGAGCGTGGCGTTCGAGGCGGTCAGCGAGGGCACGGCGCGCGGGGTCGACGCCGTGATCGTGGACACCGCTGGCCGCCTGCACACCAAGACCGGGCTGATGGACGAGCTCGGCAAGATCAAGCGGGTCGTGGAGAAGCACGGCCCGGTCGACGAGGTGCTGCTCGTGCTCGACGCGACGACGGGCCAGAACGGCCTACGCCAGGCCAGGGTGTTCGCCGAGGTCGTCGACATCACCGGGATCGTCCTGACCAAGCTGGACGGCACCGCCAAGGGCGGCATAGTGATCGCCGTGCAGCGCGAGCTCGGCGTGCCGGTCAAGCTGGTCGGGCTGGGCGAGGGCCCGGACGACCTGGCGCCGTTCGAGCCGCAGGCGTTCGTCGACGCCATGCTCGGGTAGCGTGCACCCGGGCAACCAGCACAGCCGATAGACAGCACGAAGGAGTTCAGCACAGGTGTTCGAGACACTCTCCGACCGGCTGACCCAGGTCTTCTCGTCGCTGCGCGGGCGTGGCCGGCTGTCGGCCGCCGACATCGACGCCACCTGCCGCGAGATCAGGATCGCGCTGCTCGAGGCCGACGTGGCGCTGCCGGTCGTCCGGACCTTCATCGCCAGGATCAGGGAACGGGCGCTCGGCGCCGATGTCATGCAGGCGCTCAACCCGGCGCAGCAGGTCATCAAGATCGTCAACGAGGAACTCATCGAGATACTCGGCGGTGAGGCCAGGCGGCTCAGGTTCGCCAAGGTGCCGCCGACCGTCATCATGCTGGCAGGCCTGCAGGGCTCGGGTAAGACCACGCTGGCCGCGAAGCTGGGGCTCTGGCTGCGCAGTCAGGGCAACACGCCGATGCTGGTCGCGGCCGACCTGCAGCGACCCAACGCGGTCCAGCAGCTTCAGGTGCTAGGCGAGCGGGCCGGCATTCCCGTGTTCGCGCCGCAGCCGGGCAACGGGGTCGGCGACCCCGTCCAGGTCGCCCGCGACTCGCTGGCCGAAGCCGGGCACCGGCTGCAGAACATCGTCATCATCGACACGGCGGGCCGGCTGGGCATCGACAACGAGATGATGGACCAGGCCGCGGCGATCAGGGACGCGGTCGACCCGGACGAGATCCTGTTCGTGGTCGACTCCATGATCGGCCAGGACGCCGTGAGCACCGCTCAGGCGTTCCTCGACGGCGTCGGGTTTGACGGCGTCGTGCTCACCAAGCTGGACGGCGATGCCAGGGGCGGCGCCGCGCTGTCGATCGCCCAGGTCACCGGCCGGCCGGTGATGTTCGCCTCGTCCGGGGAAAAGCTCGAGGACTTCGACCTGTTCCATCCCGACCGGATGGCGTCGCGGATACTCGACCTCGGCGACATCCTCACGCTGATTGAGCAGGCCGAGCGGACGTTCGACCAGCAGCAGGCGGCCGACATGGCCGAGAAGCTAGCGTCGGCGGAGGGCTTCACGCTCGAGGACTTCGTCGAGCAGCTCGCGATGGTACGCAAGCTCGGGCCGATCAGCAACCTGCTCGGCATGCTGCCCGGCGCGGCACAGAACCGGGAGCTGCTCAGTCAGGTCGATGACAAGGACCTGGACCGGGCGGCGGCCATCGTGAACTCGATGACCGTGGAGGAGCGCAGGAATCCCAAGATCCTGAACGGGTCACGACGGCTGCGCATCGCGAACGGAGCGGGTGTCACCGTGGGCGAGGTGAACTCGCTCGTGGTCCGGTTCCTCGAGGGCCAGAAGATGATGCGCCAGATGATGGGCGGCGGCATGCCCGGGATGCCGGGCATGCCGGGCATGCGGCGAGCCCAGAAGGGCAAGGGCAAGAAGAAGGGCAAGGGCGGCGGCCGGCCAGCCGGCGCCGGGCGGCCGGGCAGCGTGCCGGGCGGCAGGCCAGGGGCGCTGGGGCCGGCCGGAGCGGCGGGAGCGACCGGCCCGGGCGGGCCGCCGGGACCGGGGAGTCTCGGCGGGCTCGGGCTCGGGGGTGCGGCCGGCGCTAGCGGGCTCGGGGGCGGTCTCGGTGTGGGGCTCGGCGGCGGCGGCTTCGGCGATCCGAGCGGCGGCGGGCTCGATTCCAGCGTGCTTGGCGACCTGGGCGACCTAGGCGGATCCGGTGCTGGCGGATCCGGCCTTGGATCCGGTCTAGGTCTGCCGCCTGGCCTGCGCAGATCGGGCCGGGGCAGCGCGGGCCAGGGCACCGCGGGCCAGAGCACGGGCCGGGACAGCGCGGGCCAGGGCACCGCGGGCCAGGGCACGGGCCGGGGCAGCGTGGGCCGGGATGGTGAGGGCCGGGATGGTGAGGGCCGGGATGGTGAGGGCCGGGGCGGTGAGGGCCAGGACGGCGAGGGCCGGGACCCGGCCGGTCTCGGCCCAGGCGGCGGTGCCGAGGGAGCGGCAGATGGCCCGTCGGGGCGTTCCGAGGACGGCGCCGACGTCGGCGGCGGCCGGCGGTTGCCGCCGGGGTTGCGGGGATCGGCCGGCCGGCGTGGTCGCGGCAAGAAGGGCCGCTAGGCCCGGGCAGGTCCGTCCGTCTGGCAGAATGTGAGCGCAACCATCGGCTCCGCGAGGCCCTCTCTGACTCGTCGCCGCCGTACCGAGGCTGGGTGGCGTGCCCGGTTCCCACTCCGAACGCATGCCATCCGCACTGAATCCGCTGGGAGAAGACCACAGCCGTGGCTGTCAAGATCAAGCTAAAGCGCATGGGCAAGATCCGCGAGCCCTACTACAGGATCGTTGTCGCCGATGCCCGCACCAAGCGAGATGGCCGTGCCATCGAGGAGATCGGGAAGTACCACCCGAAAGCGGATCCCTCGCTGATCGAGGTCAATTCTGACCGGGCGCAGCACTGGCTGTCGGTCGGCGCGCAGCCGACCGACCCGGTACGCAAGCTGCTCGAGGTGACCGGCGACTGGCAGCGCTTCAAGGGCCTGCCCGGAGCCGAGGGAACGCTCAAGGCTGCTGCGCCGCGCAGTGACAAAAAGGAGATTTTCGCCGCCGCGCTGGCCGAGACGCTGTCGGAGAGCGGCGCCACGCCGAAGGGCAAGGGCAGGACCGGCGGCGCGAAGGCCGGGGACGGCAAGGCCGGGGACGGCAAGGCCGCCGCCAAGGCTGGCGACGTCAAGGCCGACAAGGCGAAGCCGGACCGGGGCGAGAGGGCCGACAGGCAGGCCAAGGCCAGGACCGCCTCAGGCAAGGCCGACACCGGCAGGGCCGGCGCAGCGAAGGCTGACGCAGCGAAGGCTGGCGCGGGCAAGGCCCAGTCTGGCAAGGCTGAGTCTGGCAAGGCTGAGTCTGGCAAGGCTGAGTCCGGCAAGGCTGAGTCCGGGAAGGCTGAGTCCGGGAAGGCTGAGTCCGGGAAGGCTGACGCGGGCAAGGCCGAGTCCGGGAAGGCTGAGTCCGGGAAGGCCAAGGCAGCCAAGGCCGAGAGCGCCGAGGGTGCGTCCGCCGAGTCCGCCGCCGCGTCGGCTGGGCAGCCGGGCGCCGGTGCCGAGGCGGATGCCGCGGCCGTGCCGGGCAGCGGAGACTAACGTGCTCGTCGAGGCCCTCGACCACCTCGTGCGGGGCATCGTCGACTATCCCGACGACGTCCGGGTCTCCAGCCGCAACCTACGCCGCGGCCGCGTTCTCCAGGTGCGCGTGCACCCGGACGATCTGGGCAAGGTCATCGGCAGGGGAGGCCGCACCGCGCGGGCTCTGCGCACCGTCATCGGCTCGCTGGCCGGCGACTCCTACGTCCGCGTGGACCTGCTCGACGCCGACGAGGCGCGCTAGCAGGCATGCAGCTCGTCGTTGGCCGGGTCGGACGGCCGCACGGCCTCCGCGGCGAGGTTACCGTGGAGGTGCGGACGGACGACCCTGACCAGCGATTCGTGGTCGGCTCGTCGCTCGACACGGTTCCGCCGGAACGCGGGCCGCTGACCGTGGCAGCGGCGCGCTGGCACTCGGGCAGGCTCCTGGTCAGGTTCGCCGGGTACGAGGACAGGGGTGCCGCCGATGCGCTGCGTGAAACCATGCTCGCGATCGACTCGGGCCAGCTCACCCCGCTCACGGACCCCGAAGAGTACTACGACCATGACCTGATCGGGATGCACGTCGTCACCGTCGCGGGCGAGCCGGTCGGGACCGTCGCCGACGTGCTGCACCACGGCCAGGACATGCTGGTGGTCGACGGCGCGGGACCGCGGGCCGGCGCCGAGATACTCGTTCCGTTCGTGGCCCCGATCGTGCCCGACGTCGACATGGCCGCCGGCAGGCTGGTGATCGACCCTCCGCCCGGCCTGCTCGACCCGCAAGCGGCGATCTAGGGCACGGCATCCGCCGCGTCCCGTGAGGGCGGTCGCCCAGGGAACGAGAAAGGAGGCGTCGGCCATGCGCTTGGACATCGTCACGATATTTCCGGACTACTTCGCCCCGCTCGGCGTCTCGCTGATCGGCAAGGCGGCGCAGCGCGGCGAGATCACGGTTGAGCTGCACGACCTGCGCGCGTGGGCGCACGACCCGCACCGCACCGTCGACGACACGCCGTTCGGCGGCGGTCCCGGGATGGTGATGCGTCCCGAGCCGTGGGGTGAGGCGCTTGACGCCATCGCCGGCCCGGCAGCCGGACCGGCGCGCCCCACGGGGGACACCCGCCCGGCCGGCGGCCCGCAGCTCATCGTGCCGACCCCGTCGGGCGCCCCGTTCGACCAGGCGACCGCGGCCGAACTGGCCGGCTGCGGGCACCTGATCTTCGCCTGCGGGAGGTACGAGGGCATCGACGCGCGAGTCGCCGACCACGCGCGCACGCTGATGCCGGTGCGCGAGCTGTCGATCGGCGACTACGTGCTCGCCGGCGGCGAACCCGCGGTCCTGGTCATGGTCGAGGCGATCTGCCGCCTGCTCCCCGGAGTGCTGGGAAATGCCGAGTCGGCCCAAGACGACTCGTTCGGCGCTGGTGTCGGACCCATGCACGGACTGGTCGAGGGGCCGGCCTACACCCGCCCGAGGAGCTGGCGCGGGCTCGAGGTTCCCGACGTCCTGCTGTCGGGCAACCACGCGGCGATCGCCCGCTGGCGGCGCGACGAGGCCATCCGCCGCACTGCGCGGACCAGGCCGGATCTGGCCGCGAAGCTGGCAGGCACGGCGCTGACCCTCCATGATCGGCAGATCCTGTCGGAGGCTGGTTTCGCAGTCAGCGGGGATGATGTGGCACACTGAAAGCCACTGCCCCACGGCGGCTGCCTCGCGGGGCGCCGTCGTATGCCTTCGCAGCGACCAGACCAACTTCAGCGCGTTCGTAGGCGTGCGCGTGATGAGACCGAGGACGACACAGCGATGCACACCGCGATAGCCGAGCTTGAGCAGGCGCAGATCCGATCGGACATCCCGGCCTTCCGGCCTGGTGACACCCTCAAGGTCCACGTCAGGGTGACCGAGGGCAACCGGTCAAGGATCCAGGTATTCCAGGGGGTCGTGATCCGCAGGCAAGGCGGCGGCGCGCGCGAGACGTTCACCGTGCGGAAGGTCAGCTACGGTGTCGGTGTCGAGCGGACCTTCCCCGTGCACACCCCGGCGATCGACACGATCGAGGTCGTGACCAGGGGCCAGGTGCGCCGCGCCAAGCTGTACTACCTGCGCTCCCGGCGCGGCAAGGCAGCGAGGATCAGGGAGCGCCGGGAGCCGATGCGCTAGCCGCGCCGCTGACACCCGCCGCTGACACCCGCCGGCCAGGGGATGAACCCGCAGAACGCGCGGTGAGGTTCTCGGCCGTCGGCCACATGGGCCGGCGAACGACCCTGCGGCGAGTAGGCTGCTCAGCGGCAACCGGGCGCCACGCATCCTGGCTGACGTGTCGTTCCGGTTCCTCTTCCTGGGTTGATGATCCTGCCCGGCCGCCGCTAGGCCGCTGGACGGTCTGCTGGCCGCTAGGCTGGATGGTGATGATGAACGACGAGCAGCGCGCGAGTGACGTGCTGGCTGGAGCGAGCGGGCCTGCCCCGACGAACCGGGCCGAAGAACCGGGCGGCGCAGCGCCCGAGACCGAGGGGCAGGCGCCCGAGACGCAGGAGGCCGACACGCAGGAGCAGGAGGGCGACGGCGCCGCCGAGGAGCCCAAGAGCCGGTGGTCCTTCCTCACCGAGATGGTCGTGCTGTTCACCGTCGCGCTGACGATCGCGCTGCTGATCAAGACGTTCGTGGTGCAGCCGTTCTTCATCCCGTCGAGCTCGATGGAGGACACGCTGCTGGTCGGGGACAAGGTTCTGGTCAACAAGGTTGTCTACCGGGTCCGCCCGATCGACCGCGGCGACATCGTGGTCTTCAACGGCGCGGGGTCGTGGCTCCCGCCGACCAAGGCGCCGCCGCCCAGCCAAAATCCACTGGGCAAGGTCTACGACGCGACCCTCGGGCCGCTGTTCAGCTCGATCAGGGGACTGTTCGGGACCGAGCCAGGGCAGACCGACTACATCAAGCGGGTCATCGGAATCCCCGGCGATCACGTGGCCTGCTGCAATGCCAAGGGCGAGATCACAGTCAACGGGGTCGCGCTGCACGAGAGCACGTACCTGATTCCCGGCGCCAGGCCGTCGCAGGGGACGTTCAGTATCGTGGTGCCGGCCGGCCGTCTGTGGGTCATGGGCGACAACCGGCCTGAGTCGGCCGACTCCCGGCTGCACGACTGCGCGTACACCTATACGGCGGCCGAGTGCGTTCCTTACGACAAGGGCGGGACCATCCCCGAGGACAGGGTGATCGGCCGCGCCTTCATGATCATCTGGCCGCCGAGCCGGATCAGGATGCTGCCGATACCCTCGACCTTCAGCCAGAGCGGGCTGCGCCATGCGTCGGCAGTGCACGCTGGTCCTGTAGAGCCTGAATTGACAGGCGGCGTCCTGGTGCGGCCGTCTGCTCCCTACCTGCCGCTGGTCGGCGGGCTGGCGGTCGCCGTGCCGCTCACCGCGCTCGAGCGGCGGCTGCGGCGGCGGCTGCGAGCGCGGGTCGGCGGCCGGCGGTCCGGCGTGCGCTGCGAGCGCCGCAGGCCGCCGCGGGGGTAGCGGGCGTGCGCGGGCCAGCGGCACGGACAGCGAGAACCTGGGCGGCGAGCACCCGCGGTCCGGCGGCTCGACGCCGTGCCCCTGGTGCTGCCGTACGCAAGCTGGCCGGACTCGGGATCGCCGGAGCCGGGATCGGCGGCCTGGAGGCCGTGCGCAGGCCGGTCGGCTACACGCCGCGGCGCGCCGCCGGGCTGACCGGCTACGAGCGCGTGCTCGTCCGCGCCGGCCTCGGCCCGGTGGCCGGCATCGACGAGGCCGGCCGGGGGGCCTGCGCCGGCCCGCTCGTGGTCGCAGCGGTCGCGATCGACCGGTGGGACGGCAACCGCACGGCCGGGATCGCCGACTCCAAGGCGCTGACCGCCCGGGCCAGGGAGGCGGCCTACCGCACGATCGTGCAGTCCGCGCTGGCCTGGCACGTCGTCGTGATCGAGCCGGGCGAGATCGACCGGCTTGGCCTGCATGTCTGCAATGTGGCCGGGATGCGGCGCGCGCTGGCCGGCCTGGCCGCGAGCCCCGGTTACGTGCTGACCGACGGTTTCGAGGTGCCCGGCCTGGCGGTCCCGGCGCTGGCGATGTGGAAGGGTGACCAGGTCGCCGCGTGCGTCGCCGCCGCGTCGATCGTCGCCAAGGTGACCAGGGACAAGATCATGACGTCCCTGCACGCGCATTATCCGGAGTACGGGTTCGCCAGGCACAAGGGCTACTCCACGCCCAGTCACATGGCCGCGCTCGACGCGTGCGGGCCGAGCCCGGTGCACCGGCGGTCATTCGCGAACGTATCGTCCCGGATGAACGGCGCCCGCCCCGGTGGCCTCGTCGTCCCAGATGAGAGCCTGGAGCACGCGGACGGCGTGGTTCTCGCCGACGGCTCGGTGCTCCCGCTGAACGCAGCGGCAGAAGGTCCTATCGTGGAGTTGGCTGCCGACGCAGCGCTGGCTGCCATGGCGCCCGCCTCAGCGGAGGGGAGAACATGAGCGCGGAGGACCTCGAAAAGTACGAGACCGAGATGGAGTTGCAGCTCTATCGCGAGTACCGCGACGTCGTCGGCCTCTTCAGCCATGTGGTCGAGACCGAGCGCCGGTTCTATCTCACCAACGACGTGGACCTCAAGGTCCGCACCGCCGACAACGGCGAGGTGTTCTTCGAGGTAACCATGCACGATGCCTGGGTTTGGGACATGTACCGTCCTGCCCGGTTCGTGAAGAACGTCCGGGTGGTGACATTCAAGGACGTCAACATCGAGGAACTGGCCAAGAGCGACTTGCAGCTTCCCGAGGACTCCTGAGCCGAGAAGCGGATGTAGATTGACGTCCGCAGGCCGGAAGCCGCTTGCAGCCCACCGGTTATTGTCCCAGCCGGCACCGAGCCCCGGGCAACGTTTTTGCTGCGCTGCCGCCGGTCGGGCCATGGCCGTGCGACACCGAGCCTGCGCGACGTAAGACTTCGTGAGTGCTTAGCCGCTTCGCTGGCGGCCCCGGCTAACTTAGCCGCAATGACGGGGAGTTAAGCGTTTCCCGCTCGGTGGTTTGACCATCTGCTAGCCTGCGCGCGTGGCAGACCTGGGACCCGTCGCCTGGCCGCCTGAGCCGATCAGGACCGAGAGGCTCGTGCTCCGTGAGCCCGAGGCCCGGGACCGTGCGGCATACATCGAGCTGCTGGCCTCGCCAGAGGTCGGCACCTACCTCGGTGGCCCCCGGCCGTGTGACGAGCTCGAGCGCGAGATGCCCGGGGCGCCCGAGCCGCGCCCCGGCCTTTTCATAGTCGATCTCGACGGAGCCATGATCGGCCAGATCATTCTCAGGAGAGCAACGGGGCACGGTCCTCCGGCTGCTGCCGGGGAGGCCGAGCTCGGCTACCTGTTCCTGCCGGAGGCGTGGGGATACGGGTACGCCGCCGAGGCGTGCGCAGCGGCACTCGGCTGGTTGGCCGGCGAGCTTCCCGGCGAGCCGGTGGTGCTCTTTACCCAGACCGCCAACGCCCGCTCGATGCGCCTCGCGGCGAAGCTGGGGTTCACCGAGGTAGAGCGGTTCGAAGCCTACGGCGCCGAGCAGTGGTTCGGCATGTGGTCCCCGGTCACGCCGTCCGATTGAGCTCGTGCCCACCGGGACCTTCCGTTGCCATCGCCGTACGCCTGCGAGCCCAACCCCCGTCGAGGCGGCCTGGTCGCACCTGAAACGCTCCCTGGCCAACCTGGCCAAGCGCGACACCGCCCAGCTCACCGCCCTGGTCAAGCCCCGGCTGCGGCGAATGCAGTATCAGCCCGGGCTTACCGAGGGCTTCCTTGCCGGAACCCGGCTCGGCCTCACGCCCCTCTGTAACCCCAGAAATTGAAGATCGTTAGGCCGAAGTTGCTGTAACTCTGTGTAGAACTTTCCTGCCCTGACCTGCGTCGCGAGTCGCTCACAGGTTCAGTCATGTAGCCATAAAGATCGCGGCCCCGGTGCCCGATCGACCTATTGAAGTGCGATTCTTGACTTTCACGTGTGAACCTGAGCCACAGCATCGGCCCTCGTAAGCTTTATGAGCTTAGGTCATCCGCCGCATCAACAGCAAGCCCGATTAGGACTGGATCCAGGTCCACTTTCACCACATCACCTTGCCAGTGTCCGCCCTCGATAATGCTGAGGCCAATAAGCGCTAGCATACCTGACTGGTGGCGCCGCAGGCGCTCCTCGCAAGTTTCCTTTTCGGGTGCGGATTCATCAACTTCTCGTTCCCACGCCGCGATCGCCTTCTCGGCCAGGAGCCTCGGCAACTGCACTTGAAGTTTGGGCAGATCGATTCCCGCCAGTACGATTCCGACCTGGCCAAGCACTGCCGCATCGCCTCGGTAGGTCTCATCCGACATAACGCCAATCATACCTATGAGCCTACTCCGAACCACACTCCAACGCCTCACACAGCTTCCCTATCCGCTGATCGTCGGCGGAAACTATTTCATTCACTTGTCAAAACGCCTGTCAGTTAGCAGTTTTAGAATAGTGCGGAATCCAGGCAGATTTGAGGGCCACTCCTCGCTGGCGCGAAGATCACTAGCTACGCCCCATCCAGCGTCACGCGTCAGCCGAACAGCTTTCGGTACTTCAATTCAGGCATCGGAAAGATCGTGCTTGAAATGAAGCACCGTCTGACGGGCGGCTATCGCTAGGTCGTGTCCAGCCCCAGGGGGGCTTGACGACTGATGGACAGGTATACGGCCGGACCTCCACGCTCATCCGTGTACGGCCGTGGCTCGCCGTCGGAGCGGCTATCGGAGGAGGAGCGGAACTCTGCGTTGACGTCCGGCCAGAGCAGGCTGATCAAGCGCTGGATGGACGCGGGCGGGTGGTGCAGGATCAGGCGCGGGTGGGGAGGCTGCTGCGTGGGGGCGATAAGTTGGCGGGCGGCGGCGACGTCGATGAACTCTAGGCCGGCTAGTTCGAAGTGGATTTCGGTGGCGTCGGGCGGGAGAGCTGCGAGCGCCTGCCGGATTTCGTCTTGGTTGGACAGATCCGCCTCACCATCGAGGCGCAGGCCGACGTGGTCCGCCAGCGCGCTCACGGTCGACCCGTACGCAGAGGACACCATTCCTGGTGACCTGACACCTCAGCAGGCCCAGCTGTCCATGTTCGCCACACCAATCACGCCGAATTGGCCCTGTTGTTGCGGCGGGGAAGTCCTGCTCTCGGACATCGGGAAACGGCTAGGCACCGTTGGTGGCGCGTGGTCGGGCGCTACAGTGGGCGCGACCGCTCACTTCAATTACGGCCAGGGCCAGGAATCAAAGCTCGGCGCAGCAATCGCGGTGGACGGAGGCGGCTGGAAGGCGGACGGGACCGTCGAAAATAAGCAGACCTCATCCAGCTTCCAAGGCTGGCCGACGTACGGCATCACTGCGGGAGCCGGCGTATTCTTCGAAACCGATTACGAATGGGGAAAATTCGCGGAGGTGTGCTCCAACAACGAAGAGCACGCCATGCACTGGGACGGCGCTAGTAACCACCAAACCAACACCACGGCCCCCTCGGTCAACACCAACAACT
>WNGQ01003769.1_pt1 | contig 15212 bp, 17 predicted proteins | sample 5407661 | NCBI WGS metagenome assembly WNGQ01 (sample SAMN13153382, study PRJNA577476) | soil metagenome | isolation source: 60 cm soil or saprolite under Garry oak tree replicate 2 | place: USA:California | collected 2016-06-15 | reverse complement strand
AGAACTCGCGCCAGGGAATTCAGCGCCTCGTTCGAGCCCCTGACTCCGCCGCTGCGCAACGCTCGCCGTGACACGGGCTTCCCCGACACGGCAAGCCTGCGGGCGGCATCGCGGGCCTGATCCACCTGTACCCGGGCGGCACGGAAATCGGGTCCCGTGACTCCGCGGCCACGCTGTTGGCCCGGGCTCTCGCCGTCCTGGCCCCGGCTCGGGGACCGGTCCCGGTCCGTCTCCGGTTGCGCGAGGCTCGGTCTGTCCTGGTCCTTGGAGGACCGGGACAGGGGCCGCAGGGCGGCTGGTGGTCCGGTCCCGCTGTCCGGTGCATCGGTGGCCTCGGCGTCGGCCCGCAGCATGCGCGCCAGGGCGGTCCCCATGGCCAGGACCAGGACCGGCAGGCAGGAGACGACGGTGGTGATCGCCCATGGCGCCCGGACCATCCCGGCCTGGGCCATCAGGTGGTAGGCGACCTGCCCGGCCATCCCGAGCGCGAAGGAGCGTCGCCTGGCTGCGGAAGCTCGCCGGCGGCTGCCGCGAAGGCCCGGAACGCGGCGGTCACCGGCTCGTGCTGGTCAGCCGGCAGCGCCCGGAGCAGCCGGGTCAGCTCGGCCCGGCGCCGCCGGGTCACCTCGGCGACCAGGTCCCGGCCCGGCGCGGTCAGCGCGATCCGGACCGAGCGGCGGTCGCCGGCCTGCCGGTGACGGCGGACCAGTCCCTTGCGCACCAGCCGGTCGCACATCCGGGTCGCCGTGGACGGGTTCACCGCCAGCGCCGCCGCCAGCTCGGCCGTTCCCTGCGGCCCCTGGGCGGCCAGCACCACCAGCGCCCGGTACTGCGGCGGCGTCACCTCGTCCCCGGCGGCCGCCAGCGACCGCGCCGCCACCGCGACCAGCGCCCGGCTCGCCGCCAGCACCGAATCCACCAGCTCGTCGGGTGCTACCTGCCCGGGCGGGGACTGCGCTTGGAGACGTCATCTAATGCAATAATTGTTCCATGCCGTCAATGCGCCGTGCGCCGCCTCGCTGCTGCCCGCTGCGTTCTGGTCGGCCCAGCGAGCCGTCGGGCCGCCTGGACGCGCTCCCGTATGAGGACCAGGGCCGTGCCCGCCAGCACCGCCAGGCCGCATAGCACATAGAGATCGCCTTCGAGCAGCCGGACGAGTCCAGGCAGATGACCAGGCCAAGAGATGGGGATGCGCCTGGAGAAGACCGCAGCGGCCGTTATGGCGGCCAGGCCGCAGGCGGCTGAGCGGCGCCGCCACGCGATGACGGCCAGGGCCGTCAGCAGCGGCACCGCCCACACCCAGTGGTGGGTCCAGGAGAACGGCGAGATGAGCAGGCCGGTGATGGCGCAGCAGGTCACCCCGGCCAGCCGGCGGCCGCGCCGGTGGGCCCACGCGGCGACCGTGATCCCGGCCAAGCCCACCAGCAGCGCCGCGATGGCCCACCATCGGCAGGCCGAACAAAGGCTCCCGGCGAGCCTGGCCACCGCCCCGGCCAGCGACTGATCGGACAGGTTGGCCGGGTCACCGATCCGGTTCTGGTCGAAGAACACGCCGTCGAGCCAGAACACCTTGGACGGTGAGGGCAGCAGCACGACACCGACGGCGACGGTCGCCGCGAAGGCCGCGGCCGCGGTGGCGGCTGCCCGGATCCGGCCGGTGATAAGCAGATACGCGACGAAGATCAGCGGAGTGAGCTTGATCCCAGCCGCCAGCCCGGTGGCGATCCCCTGTCCCCAGTGACCGTCGTGGCGGCGCAGCAGGTCGGCTCCGGCCAGCGCGGCCACGATCAGGTTGACCTCACCCAGGCGAAGCGTGTAAGCGACGGGCCAAGTCAGCAGGGCCAGCGCCGTCACCGCGAACACTGTCTCTGGCCTCCGCCGTATCCCGGCCAGGCCCAGTGACAGCGCGCACAGCGCCGCCAGCGCGCCGGTGCTGGCCGCGGTGATGACGACGGCGAGAACGCCTTCGGGCGCGCGGGCGGCGAGGCCGAACAACGCGGCGGCGAACGGCGGGTACGTGAAGCTGTACCGGGTCCCGGGGGCGTACAGCGCCCCGCCCCGGGCGGCCTGCTGGCCGCCCCACCAGTAGACGTGGACATCCCAAAGGGGCCAGTGCGTGCCCGGAGCCGCCACCCGGGGAAGCAGGTACGCCGTCAGCGCCGCCAGGCCCGCCAGCATCGTGGCCCCCCTGACCCAGCCCGTCGGCCGCGGAGGCGAGCCACCGGACGGACCGCCCGGCGCGGCGCGCCCGGCCAGCGTCACCAGGGGGCGGACTGGCACGGGGAGCTGCCTGGAATTCATGTGACTGGGGTGGTGACGGCGACAAAAACCCGGTCGGCGTGATCCCATTCCTCCAGGACGTGCAGGCCGACGGCCGCCGCGAGTTCGAGGAGCGCGCTCACGCCCAGGCGGGCCCAGGGGAACACCGGGCTACGCCGGCCGTCGGCGTGTTCGAGCCACGCCGTCATCCGCTCGTCGACGTCGTCGCGCTCAACCTCGATCAGCAGCCGCCCGCCGGGAGCCAGCAGGCGCGCGCAACGGCGCAGCAGTTCATCGGGGAAGCCGCCGATGCCGATGTTGCCGTCGGCGAGCAGCGCGGTGCCCCACCGGCCCTGACCGGGCAGCGGATCGAATACCGAACGGTGCAACGCGGACGCCCCGGCCTGGCGCACACGGGCCACGGCGGTACGGGAGATGTCCACGCCGAGCACGGGGATCCCGCGTTCGGCCAGCGCGATGGTCAGGCGCCCGGGACCGCAGCCGATGTCGAGTACCGGCCCCAGGCAGCGGCGCAGCAGCTCCTCATCGGCCAGGTCAGGTGGCCCGCACCAGCGTTCGACCTGGAGGGGCAGCGCACGACCGCACGCCGACCGCAGCAGCAGCCCGGCATCCGACATACGAAGCGCCTCCTCATAGAGGCCGATCGCGCCCGCCTTCATGCCTGCTCTCGCGCGGCGCCGACCGGAGGCGCCGCGCCGGCCAGGCCGAGAGCCGGGGCGAGCTCGCGGGCCCGGGCGGCAAACCGGCTCAGCGGCGCCTGACGCGCCACGGCCACGGCGTCAGCCGCGGTGTCGACGTCGCGCAGCCGCGGCAGCTCGGCGACGCGCAGCCCGGCCGCATGCAGCCGGGCCCGCTGAGCAGCACCGGTGTCCGCTGTAGACATCGGCACGCCGCGCACCAGGGCGGCATCCGGTCTCCGGAGTCCGAGCCCCCAGAACCCCCCGTCGGCCGCGGGCCCGAACCAGGCGTCGGCGGCCTCCCAGTCCACCGCGAGCAGGGCGGGGGTGAGCTGCGGCGTATCCATGCCGATCAGCAACGCAGGGCCGGGTACCGCGGCGAAGGCGGCGGCCAGGCGCTCGTCGAGACCGCCGCCGCACTGCGGCACGACGTCGAACCCGGGCGGCAGCCACGGTCCGGGCTCACCGTCGAGCACCAGCACCCGGCGACACGCTGGCGCCGCGAGCACGGCGTGCAGGGTGTCGGCCAGCGCGGCCTCGGCCAAGGCAGCGGCCTGCCGGGGCGTGCACGGCGGCACGAGGCGGGTCTTTACCCGTCCGGGCACCGGCTCCTTGGCCATGACGAGCAGGGTGGTGCCTGATCCTGGTGCCGAACCACGGGGCCGGTCGGGTGCGGTCACCTGGCCAGCACCCGGCTCATGTCCCTGACGGTGCGCACGGAGCCGCCCACCGTCCCGGTCACCTTGGACTTACCGATCCGGGGCAGGTAGGCGACCTCGACCTCGGCTAGGCGCCAGCCGGCGGCGGCCGCGCTCAGGACCATCTCCAGCGGATAGCCGAAGCGGCGGTCCGTCAAGTTCAGGCCGAGCAGCGCCTCGCGGCGCGCGGCACGCATCGGGCCCAGGTCGCGCAGGCGCACGCCGGTGCGGCGGTGGACCCGGCGGGCCAGTTCGCGGTTAGCCAGGCGCGCGAGCAGCGGCCATGCGTCCCGCCGGGTCGGTGCTCGATGGCCGAGCACGAGGTCGGCCTCGCCGGCCAGCAGCGGCGCGGCGAGTCGCGGAAGCTGTCGCGGATCCAGGCTGCCGTCGCAGTCGCAGAAGGACACGAGATCGGCGGTCGCCGCCAGCAGCCCGGCGTGCGCGGCCGCGCCGAAGCCCCGCCTCGGTTCCGGCACGACCGTCACCCCGAGCGATCTGGCGAGCGCCCCGGAACCGTCGGTCGAGCCGTTGTCCACCACGATCGCCCGGAACCCGGTCGGCATGCGTCCCAGCACCCACGGCAGCGCCGATGCCTCGTTCAGGCAGGGCAGGATCACGTCCACGGTCACAGCAGCGACGCTACGAGCACACCGGGCCGGGCGGCAGGAAGCGCGTCCTTACGGGATGAGGAACTCCGCCTTCCTACACTCGACCTATGAGCGCGCGTGTTCTCGTGGTCGACGACGACCCGACGGTCGCCGAGGTCGTGGGCGACTATCTCCGGCATGCGGGCATGGAGTCCCGGCACGCGGCCGACGGGCATACCGCGCTGCGGCTCGTCGGCACGTGGCGGCCGGATCTCGTCGTGCTCGACGTGATGATGCCCGGCATCGACGGTCTCGAGGTCTGCCGCCGGCTTCGAGACGTCCGGGGTGAGCAGGCCCTGCTGCCGGTGATCATGCTCACCGCGCTCGGCGAAGAGAGCGACCGGGTGCTGGGACTGGAGACTGGCGCCGACGACTATGTGACCAAGCCGTTCAGCCCCCGGGAGCTCGCCCTGCGCGTGCAGGCCGTGCTGCGGCGCGGCGCCGCGCCCGGGGCGGGAACGGAGGTATCGCCGCCGCTGCGCTCAGGGCGCATCGAGGTCGACGTGGCGGCCCGCCGGGCCTGCCGGGACGGCCGGGAGCTATCCCTGACGGTGCGCGAGTTCGATCTGCTCGCCTTCTTCATGACCCATCCCGGACAGGCGTTCACCCGCGCCGAGCTGATGAAACGGGTGTGGGGCTGGTCGTTCGGCGACCAGTCGACCGTTACCGTGCACGTGCGCCGGATTCGCGACAAGGCCGAGGAGGAACCGTCCTCGCCACTGCTGCTCAGGACCGTCCGGGGCATCGGCTACTGCTGGGATGCGGATCCTTCGACGGCAGTCACCCCACCAGTTATCTCCAACCTGTAAGGTAAGCGGTCCCCGGGTGGCCGGACTGTGCGGGTACGCGCCGCGATGACTGCGCGTGCAGCGGCGAACAAGCTGGTCAAAGCGCTATGGTGGGCTCCTGGGTGGTGGCCGACGCACCTCCGCGCAATGATTTGCGAATCGGACAATATTGCATATAAACGGACCAAACGGTCCTGGTTGATCGTTTGCCCGGCACGGCGCGCGTGCGTCTAATGCTCAGCGTGAGCAACCGTGTCTCGCACCGTCATGATCGCGCCGAGCCTGCGATGACGCCGGCACTCGGGCCGCGGGTCGAGTCAGGCCCGGGCGATGCGGCCGCGCGGCCGCGCGTGGCCGCACGCCGCCGCTGGGACCCGCCGCGCGCCGTGCGGCTGGCCGCGGCGCTCCTCGGCCTGACCGCGATCGCTACCTACCTGGTCATCGCCTTGCTGCGGCTGACCTACCCGTTCCCTCTCGAGTACCTGGAAAGCAACTCGCTCGTCGAGGTGCAGCGGATCCTCACCGGCCGCCCGCTCTACGCGGCGCCGACGGTCGGCTACGTGCCTGACGGCTACCCGCCCTTGTACTTCGTCACCTCGGCCGCCGCGGCCAGCGTGCTCGGCCTGTCCTATCTGCCGTTGCGGCTCGTGTCCCTGGTGTCGTCGCTGGTCTGCTTCGCGGTGCTGGCCCGGCTGGTCCGGCGGGAGACGGCGAGCGCCGCCGCCGGAATCGCCGCGGCGGGCCTGCTGGCCGCGACCTACTTCGTCACGGACACCTGGTTCGACGTCGCGCGGGTCGACTCGCTGTTCATCGCGTTCAGTGTCGCCGCCCTCTACGCCGCGCGGTGGATGCGCCGCACCCGCGGGGCCGTCGCCACCGGCCTGCTGCTCGCGGCCGCGTTCCTCACCAAGCAGAACGGGCTCGCGGAAGGGGTCGCGGTACTCACCGCACTGGCGCTCGGCCCGCGGCGCCGGCTCGCCTGGACCGCCGCGCTGACTTACGGCACGGTCCTCGGGATCAGCACGCTGGCACTCGGCCTCGCGAGCCATGGCTGGTACGTGTACTACGTCTTCCTGCTGATGAGCGAGCACACCCTCAAATACGCCGCCTTCGGGCAGTTCTGGACCAGCTACCTGCTGCCCATGCTCGGCGTCGCCTGCTGCGCCCTCCTGCTGGGGGCACGGCGGACGCCCCTGGTGCTGCTCGCCGGGTGTGCCGCGCTGGTCGTCGAGAGCTATGCCGCGCTGGTCCACAGCGGCGGCCGGGTCAACGACATGCTGCCCGCCTACCTCGCGGTGGCGCTGCTCGCGGGCCTGGCGACGGGGGCGGGTCCAGGCGGGCTGGTGAGCGTCGGCACGGACCGGCTGGCCCGGGCCAGGGTCGCAGGCTGGCCCGCGGGGCGGCTCGGCCGGTGGGTCGCTGCCGTCGCCGCCGCCCTGGTCATCGCCCAGCTGGCCGTGCTGGTAAGCGGCTTCCGCCTGGGCTGGGCGATCCCGGCGGACGGGGACCGCGCCGTCGGCTGGCGGCTCATGTCGGGGATGCGCGCGGTCGGCGGCACGATCGCGGTTCCCTCCGATCCCGGTCTCGGCCTGCTGGCCGGGCTGCCCGCGGTTGCTCACCAGGGCGCGGCGGACGATGTGCTGCGCGCCTCGGACCCGGCGGGCCGGGCGATCTTCGAGACCAGCGCCGCACGCGCGGTGGCGGCGCGGCGATTCAGCGCGATCGTGACCGAGAACGCCGGACCGCCCGACGGCTTCCCCCGGGACCTGATGCGGTACTACCGCCGCTGTCCGCAGACGTTGCTGCCCGGCGTACCGCCCGCCCTGTTCCAGGCGGTGGCTGGCCCTCCCGGCCGGCCGGTTTACGTATGGCTCCCAGTCGGCGGCGCCTCGTGCGCGGCGACGGTCAGGGCACTCGACGGCCAGGCGCCCGGCAGTTCAGGAGGCAGGACATGAAAGACGACCAGCGGTCGGCTGCGATCCAGCGCTCATCCGCACAGCGCGCCAGGGAGGGGCCTGGTCGGCTGCGGCGGCCGGGCGAGCTGCCCGGCCCGTTCGGCCGGTCCTTCTGGCGCAGCCCGATCCGCGGCCCCTGGCTCACCTCCATCTTCGGCCTGATCCTGCTGGCTGGGGTGTCGACGGTGTTCGTGACCGGCCTGCTGTCCTATGCCGCATACAACCCCGGCCTCAGCCGGATCAACGACCAGACCCACGGCAAGGGCCTGCTCGGCTTCTACCTGTTCTCGTGGCCCACGCATCCGGTGTGGCTGTACCGGCTGAACCAGGGCGTGCACGTCACCCTTGGGCTGGTGCTCATCCCGATCCTGCTGGCCAAGCTGTGGTCGGTGCTGCCGAAGCTGTTCGAGTGGCCGCCGCTGCGCAGTCCCGCGCACGCGCTAGAGCGGCTGTCGCTGCTGCTGCTCGTCGGCGGGGTGGTGTTCGAGTTCGTCACCGGGATCCTCAACATCCAGCAGTGGTACACGTTCCCCGGCTCCTTCTACACGCTGCACTACTACGGGGCCTGGGTCTTCGTGGCCGGCTTCGCGGTTCACGTGGGCCTCAAGAGCCGGACCGTGATCAGGTCGCTGCGGGCCCGTGGCCTGGTGCGGGAACTGCGCGTCGATACCGCCCATACCGAGCTGGAACCGCCGGACAGCTCGGAGCTCGTCAGCCCGGCGCCCGCCGAGCCGACGATTTCCCGGCGCGGGGCGCTGGCCTTCGCCGGAGCCGGCTCGCTGCTGCTGCTCGTCGTGTCGGCGGGCCAGTCGCTGGGCGGCCCGCTGCGCCGCACCGCCCTGCTCGCACCGCACGGGCAGGATCTCGGTGCCGGGCCCAACGATTTCCAGATCAACCAGACCGCGGCCAAGGTGGGCATCAGGACGGAGGAGACCGGTGCCAGCTGGCGCCTCACCCTCGGTCACGCCCTCCCCGCCGGTCCCGCGCCCATCCGCCTGAGCCGGGACGAGCTGCTCGCCCTGGAGCAGCACACGGCGCACCTGCCGATCGCCTGCGTGGAGGGCTGGTCCACCGACGACCAGGCCTGGACCGGGGTGCGGCTGCGCGATCTCGCCCGGCTTGCCGGGATCAGCCATCCGGCGAGCGTGCTGGTGGACTCGCTCGAAGAGGGCGGCACCTTCCGGCACGCCGTGCTGTCGGCCGGGCAGATCATGGACCCGGACTCGCTGCTCGCGATGCGGGTCAACGACGCGGACCTGTCCCTCGACCACGGATATCCCGCCCGCGTGATCGTGCCGGCCAGTCCCGGTGTGCACAACACCAAGTGGGTCGCCAGCCTGACCTTCGCGAGCTGAGATGAGACGTCAGCTGCGCTGGTACGGCGCCAGTCCCTTGCACCTGCTCGCCCTGCTCGCCTGCTTCGGCCTCGCGGGCTACGCGGCCGCCCGGCTCATACCCTCCCGGCCGCTAAGTGTGATTGCCTGGTTCCTCGGGGCGGTCATCGGCCACGACCTGCTGCTGATGCCGCTGTACTCGCTCGCCGACCGGTCGGTCATGGCCGCGATCAGGCGCCGTGAGCCTCAGCTGCCCGTAGCACCGTGGATCAATTACGTCCGGGTGCCCGCCGCGCTGTCCGGCCTGCTGCTGCTGGTCTGGTTCCCGCTGATCTTGCGGCTGCGATCGCCGTATCACGCCTCGACCACGCTGTCCGCGGATCCGTACGCGTGGCACTGGCTGGCAGTGACGGGTGCGCTGTTCCTGCTGTCGGCCGTCGCGTTCGCACTGCGGCTGCGCGGCAAGGCACATGCTGCCCCGCCGCCGGAACGCCCGGCCCTGACGCCCGCTGGCACCGGTCCTTGTGCCGAGGGAGAGGATGAGACCGATCCCCGTCACCCGGTCCAGGCCGACCCTGGCCAGGGACAGCCGCCAGCCATCCAGGAGGAGCGGGAACCTGAACAGGACTCCGGCGCACTCACCCCTGCCGGGAGGGATTCCCGCCAGGGCCCACCCGGATCCTCGCCTGGACGGCCGCGACCCGCTGCGGAAGATCGGGATCCGCCCGGCCGTGTCCCCTCTCAGCCCGCCGGCCCGCACCAGGAAGCAGGGCCGACTGACACGGCTCCGGATGCCGAACAGGCAAACCGAACCCGGGACAGCTCCGAATAGTAATGGGGTGATCCGGTCACTAAGGCGCCGGCGCCCGCGCCGGCCCGCCGAGACACCAGGAGGCCACGAGAAGGTGAACGCACAGATCCAGGTTGCCCTGATCGCCGCGGGCTGCACCAGCGCGGTAGGCCTGATCGGCACGGGTGTCATCTGGCTGCTACGCCGGGCCCCACTCCGCCTTTCGGTCCAAGTCAGCGGGGCTGTGGTGGCACTAGCGGTGGTGGCGGGCACGCTTGGCACGGCCGAGGCGATGTTCATCTCCCCGCACGACCTGGGCGTCGTGGTCATGGTGTGCATCGTGGCCGCCGTGGTCGCGGTCGGATTCGGCGGCCTGCTCGGACGGCAGCTGGAGGCCAGCAGCCGGGCACTGCGCCAGGCGGCCCGTTCGCTCGCCGACCAGGACGGCGATTACCGGTCGCCGACAGGACCAATGACGGCCGAGCTCGCGGCACTGTCGCATGAACTCGCCGTCACGGCGGAAAGGCTGACGGAGTCGCGCGCGCGGGAACACGCGCTGGATCAGTCCCGCCGTGAGCTCGTGGCCTGGGTCTCGCACGACCTGCGCACCCCCCTGGCCGGACTGCACGCGATGGCCGAGGCGCTGACGGACGGCATGGCCAGCGACCCGGACCGCTACCACCGGCAGATCCGCGCCGAAGTCGGCCGGCTCGCCCGCATGGTCGACGACCTGTTCGAGCTTTCCCGCATAGAGGCGGGAACCCTGCGCCTGTCCCCTGGCCAGATCGCCGTCGAAGACCTGGTCAACGACACCCTCGCCAGCACGGAGGCACTCGCGCGGGCGCGCGGCGTGCGGCTGACGGGTGAGACCGGCGCCCCGCTCGTCATCCATGCCGATCCCCAGGAGCTGTCGCGCGCGCTCACCAACCTGCTTATCAACGCCATCCGGCACACCCCGGCGGAAGGCACAGTGCACGTCATGGCCTCGCCGCAACCCGGCGGTGCGCTGCTGGCGGTCGCCGACGGCTGCGGGGGCATCCCAGAAGCAGACCTGGCGCGCGTGTTCGACATGGCCTGGCGCGGCACATACGCCTGCGACCCGGACACGGACGGCGGCGCGGGCCTAGGACTGGCGATCGTGCGCGGAATCGTCGAGGCACACCAGGGCCAGGTGAGCGTCGTCAACACCCGTGACGGCTGCCGCTTCGAGGTGCGGCTGCCGGCTGAGCGGTCGAAAGCTCCAGCATGACGTGCCCAAGCCGCCGCTAGACGCTGCCTTCCGTAGCTAGGCGCGGGTACCGGCTCGATGCTGACCTGGTCAGCGGCAGCCCGGAAGTCTCTCGGCGGCGCAGGCCGCGCTGCGCGATCAGGTGGTAGGCGGCCTTCGGTCCTGGCAGGTCCGTCACAGACCGAACCGTGCGCGCCGCACCGCCTCGACCGCCGCGGCAGGCCCTGTCACCTCGACATGCGCCGCGCTCGGCCGGCCGAAGAGGTAGAGCAGCAGCTCGCCTGGGGGTCCGGTGATGCGGGCTGTCGGTTCTCCTCGCCGTGCCCGGGCGGTCTGGGTGGTTCCTGCCCACTGAAGTTCGAGACCTGCGCCGCGCAGCCGCCGCGCGAGATACCACGGCGCGCGGGTGAGGTTGCCCCAAAGCGCCTCGTCCATAGCCCGCTCGTTGGTTCGGGGAGCATGACCGTTGGCCCTGCGTACGTCCTCGTGGTGGACGAAGAACTCGTTGAGGCTCGCGAGCCGGCGCACCCATCCGATACGGAAGAAGCCTGGCGGCGGTCCCGACCGGAACGTCGTGACGAGCCTGGCGAAGTCCCTGAGCGCGAGCGCTTTTCTTCGCTGTTCGGCGAAGCGGGCCCACGCGCCGGGAAGGACAAGCCCCGGGCCGGCGAGATGGTCGTGCTCGCGCTGGACGAGGTGCGCCGCGAGATCGCAGGTCGTCCACGGCACGAGGAGAGTCGGTGCCTCGGGACCGAGATCGTCGAGCAAGTCGCTGAGCCGCGCTCGCTCGACGGCGTCGAAGAGCGGACCGGTCATACCGCCAGAGTGTAGCCAGCAGTTCAAAGGTGCCCGAGCCCATAGCTACCGCAGCCAGATGCCGAACCCTCCCTGGTCCAGCAGTCGGTCGGGGTAGGGCTGCAGGTAGCCGATCTCTCCCGCGGGCACCGGGCGGCGCGCCTTGGCACGGATGACCTTCAGGCTGCTGTTCGTCGTGATCCGGTACAGCCAGTGGGCCAGCGGCGCCGGTCCCCGGTAGCTGTCCAGCGCCCGCTAGGCGCTCAGCAGCGCGTCCTGCAGGGCCTCGTCGGCATCATCGAGGGAGCCGAGCATCCGGTAGGCGTGCACGTGCAGGGCGCGCAGATGCGGGCCGATCAGGGCGCTGAAGGCCTCGCCGTCGCCCGCCCGGGCGGCGGCGAGCAGGTCCGAGGCGAGGGGGATGTCTTCCGCCTGGGGCACGCTCACCGGCTCAGGGTAGCGCCCGCCGGAACTGGCCGATGAGTTCAGGGCGCGACCGGGATCAGACACGGTGGCTGAGGCACTCCCGTCTTGGCGGACCCGATGGAGGGCGTGACATGGCAGGACAGTTCATGTGGTTTGACCTGGGCGCTACCGATGCCGGCCAGGCGCGGGAGTTCTACCGCGCCTTCTTCGGCTGGGCGGTCACCCCGGCCGCGGACGCGGGCCCCTACCAGGCCTGGATCACCGATGGCGAGCAGCCGTGGGCAGGCATCGTGCATGCTGACACGGCGGCCGGTGGAGGCTGGCTGCCCTACGTGGTGGTGCAGGACCTGGACGAGGCGGCCAAGCGCGCGGTATCGCTGGGCGCCACCGTGATCGCCGGGGCGGCCGACGGCCCGGCGGGCACGTCGGTGACGATCGCCGACCCGGGCGGAGCGCGCCTCGCGTTGTTCAAGCCGTACGCCGGCCAGGGCTGATGCCCGGTGTGCGCGGCGGCCGGATCGGACAGCGGACAAGCTCGGGACAGGCACGGAGGAAAGGGCGGTCCTGTGGCCTATGACGAGGACCTGGCCGATCGGGTCAGGACGGTGCTCCCGGCCGGCAGATGTTCGGCGGCCTGGCGTTCATGCTCGGCGGCCGCATGTTCTGCGGCATCGTCAAGGATGCCCTCATGGCCCGGCTCGGCCCCGAGGCCGTCGGCCGCGCCCTGGGCCAGCCTCACGTGCGGCCGATGGACTTCACCGGCCGTCCCATGAAGGGCATGGTCTTCATCGACCCCCCAGGCCTGCAGGGTGACGCGCTACGGCAGTGGGTCGACGCCGCGGCCGGCTATGCCCGCGCACTGCCGTCCAAGGCCGACCGCAAGCGCCGGTGACGTCGCGGAAGGCATGCGGCCGGCAGCCGGGTCGCGGACGCTCCGGGACACCTGGGGCGTCCGGGACCCGGGGGCGGGCCCTTCTGCGCCGGCACCCAGCCCGCGACGGGCCTGACGTCCTGGACTGTCCGGTACAGTCCGCGGTTAGCATGGGCGCATGCCGGGTGAGCCGATGACCAGGCGCGGGCGCGCCAGCCGGGAGCGGATCGTGGAGCGGGCCGCGGACCTGTTCGCCGAGCGTGGGATCGCGGCCACGAGCGTGGATGAGGTGCTGGCGGCCGCAGGGGCGGGCAAGGGCCAGTTCTACCACTATTTCCGCGGCCGGGATGAGCTGGCGGCGGCGGCGGTCGGGTACCGCTGCGCGCAGGTGGTGGCCGGGCTAACCCAGGCCTTCGGCGCCGTGTCGTCGCTGGCCGGGCTGGAGCAGGAGCTGGCGGGCTTCGTTGCCGCGTTCGGGCAGACGGGCATGCCGGGATGCCCGATCGGGACGCTGGCCACCGAGGTCGCCGGGCGCAACGAGGAGGCGCGGCTGCAGGCCGCCGCCGGGTTCGACGCCTGGGAACGACTGCTGGCCGACGCGCTGGAGCGGATGCGCCAGCGCGGGGAACTGCGCGCGGACGCCCCGCCCGCCGCGCTGGCCACGGGGCTGCTGGCCAGCATCGAGGGCGGGATGGTACTCAGCCAGGCCCGCAAGGACATGACGTCGCTGCGCGTCGCGGTGGAGGCGGGACTCGCGCACGTCCGGACGTACGCGAGCTGATTCTGTACTAGATCGTCCACTTCTGCTAGCCTCAAGATTGTACTAATTCGTCCAATCTTGGAGGCTGACCTGGTGACCGCCCCGCCCGCTTCGTTCCTGGCCACCCGCCGCGGCAGGCTGCTCCTGCTGCTGCTGTGCGCGGTGCAGTTCCTCGACGTCGCCGATTCGTCGATCATGAACGTCGCCCTGCCGTCGATCCGCCGCGACCTGGGCTTCTCGGCGCAGGGCCTGCAGTGGGTGCTGTCGGGCTACCTGGTTACCTACGGCGGGCTGCTGCTGGTCGGCGGCCGGGCAGCTGACCTGCTGGGACGGCGGCGGCTGCTCGTGGCGGGCACCGCGGTATTCGCCGCCTGCTCGCTGGCCGGCGGCCTGGCGGCGGACGCGGGCATGCTGGTCGGCGCCCGGCTCGGGCAGGGCGCGGGCGCGGCGCTGATGGCGCCGGCCGGGCTGTCCATCCTGACCACGAGCTTCAACGCGGGCGACGAACGTAGCCGGGCGCTCGGCGTCTGGGGCGCGATCTCCGGCCTGGCCGCCGCGGCCGGGGTGTTCCTCGGCGGCGTGCTGTCCCAGGGACCAGGATGGCGGTGGGTGCTGTTCGTCAACCTGCCGGTCTGCGCGCTGATCCTGTTCGGCGCTTACCGGCTCGTGCCCGGCGGGCGGCCCGGCGCCCGGTCCGCTGGCGCCGACATCCCCGGCGCGGCGCTGGGCACCGCGGGCATGCTGCTGCTGGTCTACGCCCTGGTCCGGGCGCCCGAACAGGGCTGGGGCAGCGCCCGCACGATCGGGGAGCTCGCCGCCGCGGCCGTCGTGCTCGCCGCCTTCACCGCCACCGAGCTACGCCGCCGCGACCCGGTGTTCCCGTTCTCCATCTTCCGCGTCCGGGGCCTGGCCGCCGCGGACGTCACCCAGATGATCGCGTTCGCCGCGTTCGTGTCGGTGTTCTACTTCCTCACCCTCTACATGCAGGATGTCGTGGGCTTCAGTCCTATCCGGAGCGGCTCGGCCTACTTTCCGGTCACCGTCGGCATCATGGTCGCCGCCGGGGCCTCTTCCCGGCTGTTCGCCCGCACCGGCACCCGCCCGGTGATCGTCGTCGGCGCGCTGATCGCCGCCGCCGGGGTCTGGTACCTGTCTCGCATCCCGGTCCACGGCGCCTATCCCGCTAGCCTGCTCCCCGGGCTGGTGGTCATGGCGGTCGGGATCGGCGCTGTCCTGGTCTCGGTTACCACCGCCGCCAACGCCGGCGTCCCGCCGGATAAGGCCGGGCTCGCCGCCGGCCTGCTGAACGCCTCCCAGCAACTGGGCACCGCGCTCGGGCTGGCGATCTTCTCCGCCATCGCCACCGCCCACACCGGCACGCTGCTCGCCGCGGGCACCCCCCGGGATGCCGCGCTCACCGCTGGGTTCCACCGCGCCCTGCTGGCCTGCGCGATCTTCCTGCTCGCCGCCGCCGTCATCGCGCTGCGCGCCACCAACAGCCGCGGCGAGCCCGCCCCGCCCAGCGGCACCCAGGCCGCCCCCGGCCAGGTCCCCACACCGGAACTGGCCGACTAGCCCTCGTCCCCGGCAACCCCGCGCCGCCCGGCAGCGAACCGCTAGCCGACGTCCTCGTCAAGAAAAATAAGGAGATCAGATGAAGTTCCTGCTCCAGGTCCGCTTTAACGGCGCCGACAAGGTGATCGGCACGCTCCCCGCCGAGGAGCAAAAGCAGGTGACCGGCGAATTCGAGGCGATCCGCCGGTCTCCTGGCGTGCTCGACGGCAACCAGCTGCAGGCCGCGGGCACGGCGGCGACGGTCCGCGTGGACGACGGCGGGCAGCTGCGGGTCACCAGGGGCCCCGCTGTCGGGACGGGAACCGAGCTGGACGGATATTACGTCTACGACGCGCCCGGCCCCGATGCGGCGATCGCGTTCGCGGCCCGGATCCCGGTCGCCCGGTTC
>WNGQ01011465.1_pt1 | contig 15217 bp, 10 predicted proteins | sample 5407661 | NCBI WGS metagenome assembly WNGQ01 (sample SAMN13153382, study PRJNA577476) | soil metagenome | isolation source: 60 cm soil or saprolite under Garry oak tree replicate 2 | place: USA:California | collected 2016-06-15 | reverse complement strand
AGCGCTCGAGGAGCCGGTGATCGCCGACGTCGCGGCGTATTACGCCGGCCAGCCGAAGCGTAATCCGAATCCAGCGACGCTTGCCGAATCGCCCGACGCGATCGTGCGGCTGGTCGAGCTTGGCGATCCCAATCGCAATGTTCCACCATGCGCGGCTTGCCACCGGCGGGGCTCGGGTGGCCCCATCGAGACACCGATCCTCTCGGAGCAAGGACGCGATTACACCGTGCTGCAGTTAAGAACCTTCGCCTCCGGTGAGCGGCGAAACGACGTGTACGCGCGCATGCGAACGATCGCGGCAGAACTGACAGCAAGCGAGATCGATGGTCTCGCCGCCTATTACTCCGCCGGCTTCCGGTGAGCGGGCCGCAGCGCACGAAGCCCGCACTCTTTGCATATTCCCGTAGGGTGGGCAAAGGCGCATCGCGAGCTGCGCTCTTTCCACAATGACGCTGCGCGCCTTTGCCCACCATGCGGCGCGGCACCATGCTTCATGGCGTGGGCATGAAACCGTGCGGTGGGCAAAGGCGCGGCGGCGATCGTGTGGTGGAGAGCGAAGAGGACGCGCCTTTGCCCACCCTACGAGTTCTCGATTCAATCTTCTCGAAAATTGCTCTAACGGCTGATTGGCAGCTTCACGATGCGAATGTCGGCATCGTTCGGATCAGACGCGACGTCGAAGCCCAGTTCCCTGCACATGGCGAGCATCGTGACGTTTTCGCTCAGCACCTGGCCCTCGACGGTCTCAAGACCTTCGGCGCGGGCATAGTCGAGCATCGTTTGCATCAGCGACCAACCGAGCCCCCGACCTTTGAGATCGGAGCGGACCAGGATGGCAAATTCGGCGGTATCGTAATCGGCATTCGCGTGCAGACGCACGACCCCAAGCATCTCGCCCGACGATTCTTCGATGGCGATGAAGGCCATGGCGCGCGCGTAGTCGATCTGGGTGAAGCGGGCAATGAAGGTGTGACTGAACTCCTTCACCGGCGCAAAGAAACGCAGGCGCAAATCCTGCTCCGTCACCGCGGCGAAGAAGGGGCCGTACAACGGTTCGTCTTCCGGCCGGATCGGGCGGATCAGGATGTCCGTTCCGTCCCGCAGGGTGGCGTGTCTTTCCCATTCCTTCGGATAAGGCCTGATCGCAAAGCGCGGATGGCCCGAAGGTCCGCGGCGGACTTTGTCGACAGGCGCCACCGCCACGCGCGCGTCAACGGCGATCACGCCGTCCTGATCGGCAAGCAGCGGATTGAGATCGGCCTCCCGCAGCTGCGGAAAATCGGCGGCAAGCTGCGCGAGCTTGACCAGCACCAGCGCGATGGCGGTCTCGTCCGCGGCGGGCACGTTGCGGTAGGCCTTGAGCATGCGCGCGACACGGGTGCGCGCAATGAGGTCGCGCGCGAGCTTGAGATCGAGCGGCGGGAGCGCCAGCGCCTTGTCGTTGATGACTTCGACCCCGGTGCCGCCGCGGCCGAACACGATGACAGGGCCGAAGGTCGGATCGTCGGCAACGCCGGCAATGAGCTCGCGCGCCTTGGGACGCAGGATCATCGGATGAACCGTGACCCCGGTGATGCGCGCGGCAGGTTTTGCCGCGCGCGCCCGGCCCAGAATGTCCGAGGTCGCCTCGCGCACGGCCTGCTCGTTGGCGAGCGCGAGCCGAACACCGCCGACCTCCGACTTGTGCACGATGTCGGGTGACAGAATCTTGACCGCGACCGTCCTTCCATCGGCGAGAAACGGTCTTGCTGCGGCAACAGCCTCGTCGACATCTCGCGCCAGAACCGCGGGCGTCAGCGGGATGCCATAGGCCGCAAAAAGGCGAGTGGTCTCGACCGGGTCGAGCCACGTGCGGCCGTCTCGCACCGCGCCCTCGATGACGCGCTGCGCCGCCGCAACGTCCGGGGCAAAATCCTGCGGTAGATTGGGGGGCGTCGCCATCAAGGCTTCGAGCCTTTCCTTGTAGCGGACGAGATGCATGAAGCCGCTGACGGCGTCGGATTCGCTCGCATAATTGGGGATCCCTGCGGCTTCGAACGCTTGAACTGCCGGACCGCTCCCTCCAACCCAGACCGTGAACACCGGCTTCGCCGCCACAAATCTGCTGCGGTGCTTCTGCGTGACGGCAACGACCGACTTTGCCGCATCGAGCGCCGAGGCGAGCGCCGTCGGCACATTCATGACCAGGATGGCGTCGTTTTCGCGATCGCCGAGCAGCTCTTCGAGCGCCGCTGCATACCGGGACTCGTCGGCATCGCCCGCGATGTCGACCGGGTTGGCCCTCGACCAGATCGGCGGCAATACCGCATCGAGTCGCGTCATCGTATCCGGCGAGATGTCGGCAAGGGCGCCGCCGAGATCCATGAGCCGATCGACGGCCAGCACGCCGATGCCGCCGCCGTTGGTCAGGATGGCGAGCCGCTTGCCCGGGAACGGCTTCACCCGTCCGAGGGTCTCCGCTGCGGCGAACAGTTCGTCGAGATCGAGGACGCGCAGGAGACCTGCCCGGCGGAATGCTGCGTCGTAGACCGAATCCGCGCCGGCGAGCGCGCCGGTGTGAGTTTGCGCCGCCTTTGCGCCCTGGGCATGCCGCCCGGACTTGACCACCAGCACCGGTTTGGCCCGGGCGGCTGCCCGTGCCGCCGACATGAACTTGCGCGCGTCCTTGACCGATTCGATGTAGAGGAGAATCGCGCGCGTCCTGCGATCGATGGCAAAATAGTCGAGCAGGTCGCCGAAATCGACATCGATCTTGTCGCCAAGGGAGACGACCGCTGAAAAGCCGATCGCCCTCGTCGCCGCCCATTCCACCAGTCCGGCGGCGATGGCGCCCGATTGCGAGAGGAGCGCGAGATCGCCGGCCTGCGGCAGGTGGGCGGCGAAGCTGGCATTGAGCTTGGCATGCGGCACCAGAATGCCGAGGCAGTTGGGGCCGACGAGCCGCAAGCCGCTCGCGCGGGCAGTTTTCTCGCAGGCATCGGCGAGCGAGCCGGGTCCATGACCGAGACCTGCGGTGATGATGATTCCGGTTGCCGTCCCTTTCTCGCCTGCCGCAGCGACAATGGCAGGGACCGCCTGCGGAGGGACCGCAATGACGACCAGATCGGGGACCTCCGGCAACTCGCCGAAGGATTTGAGCGATCGAATCCCCTCGATCTCGTCGTAACGCGGATTGACGACCTGGATCGATCCCTCGAAGCCTCCCTGTCGAAGGTTTGCCAGGACCGCCCGGCCTGCCGAGGTTTCGCGCGGGCTCGCACCCACGACCGCGACCGATCGCGGTGAAAACAGCTTGTCGAGGCGATAGGTGGACATCGGGCAGCCGGCTTAAGGTAGATTCGGTGACGTACTTGCGCTGAAAGGTATCTCTGCGCCGTTGCCGTAATTTGACACGAACCGCATGTCGCCGCATCGCATTCCGCGCCTTTGAGAACTTTGCGCTGGATCAAAAGTCAGGTTTTCCCCTCCCCTGTGCTGGAAGGGAAGAATAGAATTCCTTTGGACCCTTCGGAGTCCATTTGATCTTCCTCAAACCGGCCTGCGGCCGTCCGGTCGATTCTTTTAACTATGTGGGCCGTTGGAATACCATGTCCATTGGGGGGCAAATCGCCGCAAGCGCCCACCGTCATCGGGAGATAGCCATGACCTATTCGACGTTGATGGTGCATCTCGAGCTGGAGCACCCGAATGACGCACCCCTGCGGATTGCCGGCGACCTCGCGGAGCAATTCGCTGCAAAGCTGATCGGCATCGCCGCTTGCGATCCTCTGTCCCTCTATTATGCCGAGGGTGCTTTCGCGCAAGACCTCGTCGAACGCGAGCGTGCCGAGATCAAGAAACGAATGGCGGAGACGGAAGAGCGTTTTCGCACGGCGGCGCAGACGCGGGCGCGGGACATCGAATGGCGTTGCGCGATGACGCGGCCTGCGGATTTTGTCGCAGGCGAGGCCCGCGCCGCCGATCTCGTCATCATCGGTGCCAATCGCGACGGCATGATTCGCGACCCCCTTCGACAGCTCGATCCGAGCGACCTGGTGATGCAGGCGGGCCGCCCCGTCTTCGTCGTCCCGCCCGAAGCCGAGTATCTCAAGCTGAAGAACGTCCTGGTCGCATGGAAGGATAGCCGCGAGGCCCGGCGCGCGGTCTACGACGCATTGCCGCTGCTCCACAAGGCGAAGGAGGTCAATGTCGTCGAAGTCATCGAGGGCGATGCCAACCGAGTTTCGGCTCAAAAGCGAGTCGATGACGTGGCAGCATGGCTGCGCCGTCATTCCATCACCGCGTTCGGCACGGTGATCCACGCGGTCGATGAATCCAAGCACCTCGATGCCTTGTGGGAAACGGGTGCCGACCTCGTCGTGGCGGGCGCCTATGGGCATACCCGGTTCCGGGAGTGGGTGTTTGGTGGGATCACGCGCAATCTTCTCACGCGTTCGCGGCGCTGTTCGTTTCTCACCCACTGAGGGAACGAGTGACATCGGCGAGCCCATCGAGGTTCGAAATGCAGTCGGCCGCCAATTTCTGAGCGGCCGCGCAACTGCCTTGACTGGAGTTCCATCGCCATCGTCGCCAGTCTTTGACCTGCGGGTTCCCGGCAGGGAACTTTTCGCAAAGCCGCGCTTGGCTCTGTAGATTCCACATTTCTCAAAATTGCCTTGTTTTGCCAGTTGGAATAATGGCGCGGGCGGCTCCGGGCCCGAGCCATCGATTGCAAGCTGGATCAGGCTGCCGGGCGCCAGGGCGAAGTGAGGGGGGCCGGTGCATGATGCATCCGGCCGATGACCGACGCCGCAAATCCCCGACGGCGCCGGAGAGATCAAACTGTCGGCGTTATCACCAGGGCTCACCTCCGCAGCATTGGAGGACAGCAGAGTTGACGGTCGCGTCCGGCCGGCTGCCGCCGCGCGGTCGACGGCGGGGTTGCGCGCCGAGTCGCCACGCACGAGCCTCAGCGGCCTCGACTGGTTCAGCTTTTTTCTGGCCGATATCCAGACCGGCTTTGGTCCCTTTGTCGCAGTCTATTTGACCACGCAGGCGTGGACTCAGGTCGATATCGGCCTCGTCCTCACCGCGGGCGGGCTGGTGGCCCTGGCGGGTCAAATGCCAGGAGGCGCGCTGGTCGATGCGGTGCGCTCTTCGCGACTGGCGGCAAGCCTTGCGGTGGCGGCGATCGGCGTGAGCGCGCTCGCCATCGCGGCGTGGCCGATCTTCGCGATCGTGCTCGGCGCCCGCGCGCTGCATGCGGCTGCGAGTTGCATCCTCGGCCCTGCCATCGCGGCGATCAGCCTTGGACTCGCCGGCCATGCCGGCCTCGGCGAACGAATCGGCCGCAATGCGCGCTTCGCATCGATCGGCAACGGCGTCGCCGCGGCGGCGATGGGCGCCTGCGGTTATTGGTTTTCGAGCCAAGCCGTCTTCTTTCTCACCGCGCTATTGGTCATGCCGGCGCTGCTGGCCTTGGCGCGGATACGCCCGAGCGACGTCGTTTCGGCAACAGTTCCCGGCCGAACCTCCACCGGCGGCACGGATGCAGGGACCACAAGCGTCTGGGGCCTGTTCCGCAATCGCCAGCTCATCATTTTCGGCGGCTGCATCGTTGCCTTCCAGCTCGCGAATGCGGCGATGCTCCCGCTCATGGCGAGCGTGTTGACGATTCGTTCGAGCGACTTGGCCCCGGTCATTATTTCGGCCTGCGTGGTGGTGCCGCAGCTCATCGTCGCGGGCTCCTCGCCCTGGATCGGGCGGCAAGCCGGGGTGCGAGGTCGCCGACCGCTGTTGCTGCTTTGTTTCGCGGCGCTCGCCATCCGCGGCGGGCTGTTCGCGCTGGTGGCGAATCCCTATGTCGTGGTGGTCGTGCAGGCACTCGACGGCGTCTCGGCGGCCGTTCTCGCGATCCTTTTTCCGCTCATCGTCGCCGATATCACCCGCAACATCGGTCGCTTCAACCTCGCCCTGGGCATTGTCGGAAGCGCGGTCGGTATTGGTGCTTCACTCAGCACAACGCTGGTCGGCTACCTGTTCGACCACTTCGGCAGTACCATCGCCTTCGTCAGTCTCGCCGGCGTTGCCGCTGGCGGTTTGGCCCTGGTCTGGCTCCTGATGCCGGAGACGCGCCCAGGGTCGGATGAAACGCCCGGAATCCCGGGCCGATAAAAATATTGTGAAAACCTATTTGATGTTCCGCCGGAGATCGAGCTGCCCTGGAACCGGTGAAAAAGGGTTGACCGCTGCGATCAAGGAAACGATTTGCACAATAAGCATGCAGTTCCGCTTTCGGCGGTCCAGGCGGTGCACGCCCCGACCGCCGCTATGCATATCAGGAATGCACCAACCGAGCTAAACGAAGGAGATTCCTGAGCCGGTTCCATCGAACCGATGACCAGCTTGTGCGTTGCATGGCATTGGGCCCGGTTGGCGCCAAGCGCCGCTCGGGCCAGCGGACGGGCATCGCCCGAACCTGAGCGAGAGGGGACGCAGGATTCGATGGATGACCTTTGCCGCTACGCCAATCGCCCGCTCGCTTTCATCGCCCGTTACCTGCGGCGACGGGCACCAACTCATGTGGCCATCCTCCTGTTCGTGCTGCTGGCCGTCGGATGCGCGGTCACGACCCAATACGCGGTGAAATTCCTGGTCGACACGCTCGCGGAGCGCGCCGCGGTCCGCGAAGCCTGGCTCGCATTCGCCGTCCTGGGTTCCCTGATCGCCGCCGATAACCTGTTGTGGCGTGTCGCCAGTTGGATCGCGAGCTTCGCCTTCGTCAGCGTAACCGGCGACTTGCGTCGCGATCTCTTCCGCCATCTCACCGGGCACGCGCCGACCTATTTCATGGATCGGATGCCCGGGATGCTGACGAGCCGGATCACGGCGACCTCGAATGCCGTGTACATGATCGAAAACATGTTCATCTGGAACGTGCTGCCGCCTTGCGTCGGAACGATCGGCGCGATCGCCTTCGTACTGACTGTCAGCGGCGCCATGGCCGGCATGCTTGTAGTCATTGCCGCCGTCGTAGTCCTCGCGATGTTTCGCCTTGCCGCTGCCGGCAAGCCTCTGCACCACGATTTCGCCGACAAGGCCGCGGCGGTCGATGGCGACATGGTCGACGTGATCAGCAATCTTCCGGTGGTTCGGGCATTTTGCGGAACCGGGCGCGAGCACCGCCGGTTCGACGCGACGCTTGATCGGGAGATGGGGGCGCGCCAGCGCAGCCTTCGTTATCTCGAGCGGCTGAGGCTCTTTCATGCGGTGATCACTGTGATGCTGACGATCGGCCTCCTGGCATGGGCGATCGTTCTTTGGCAGCGCGGCGCAGCAACCACCGGCGAGGTCGTCCTCGTTTGCACGCTCGGCCTGGCGGTCTTGCATGCCACGCGCGACTTGGCTGTAGCGCTCGTTGACGTGACCCAGCACATGGCGCGCCTCTCCGAGGCGCTGGCGACGCTGCTTGTTCCGCACGAGCTGCGTGATCACCCGGGAGCGGCACCGCTGGTCAAGCGTGCGGCGCGCGTTGAGTTCGAGAATGTCTCCTTCAACTATCCCGATGGACGCGAGGTTTTTGCGAATTTCAGCCTGCGTCTCCAGCCCGGCCAGCGGGTTGGCCTGGTCGGCCGGTCGGGCAGCGGCAAGTCGACGCTGTTGGCGCTGCTGCAGCGCTTCTACAACGTGCAGGGCGGACAAATTCTGATCAATGGCCAGGATATCTCGCGGGTGACGCAAGAGAGCGTGCGGGAGGCGATCTCTATCGTTCCGCAAGACATTTCGCTTTTTCATCGCTCGGTCATGGACAACATCCGATATGGTCGACCGGACGCCTCGGACGAAGAGGTGCGGGAAGCGGCCGTTGCGGCCAATTGTTGCGATTTCATCGAACTCCTGCCCGAGCGGTTCGCGACCGTGGTCGGAGATCGCGGCGTAAAACTCTCCGGCGGCCAAAGGCAGCGCATCGCGATTGGCCGCGCCTTCTTGAAGGACGCTCCAATCCTGCTGCTCGACGAGGCGACTTCGGCGCTCGATATCGAATCCGAGGAGGCGATCCGCGAGGCGCTCGCTCGCCTGATGCGCGGGCGAACCGTCATCGCGATTGCGCATCGGCTGTCGACCTTGCGCAGCTTCGATCGCATCCTTTGATCGCGTTCGCGAGGTGGCCGACATGGATCGGGCGACGAACGCGCTGCTCACCGATCTCTATCAGCTCAACATGGTTCAGGCCTACCTGGATCATGGCGAGACCGGAACGGCGGTGTTCGAGTTCTTCGTCCGCCGGCTGCCTCCTCGACGCGGTTTCCTGATCGCGGCCGGTCTCGAGCAGGCGCTCGATTTTCTCGAGAACCTGCGCTGCTCGCCCGAGGAAATCGACTGGCTTTCCGGCACCGGCCGGTTCGGGCAAGGGCTGATCGATTATCTTGCCGGCTTCCGATTCACCGGCGACGTCCACGCAATGGCGGAAGGGACGGCTTTCTTCGCCGAAGAACCAATTCTGCGGGTGACGGCGACGCTGCCCCAAGCACAGCTGGTCGAGCCTCGGCTGATGAACTATCTGCAGTTGCAGTCGATGGTCGCCGCCAAGGCCGCCCGCATGGTGCTCGCGGCGCCCGGCAGGCTCATGGTCGATTTCGGCCTGCGCCGCGCCCACAGCGCCGAGGCCGGGCTCCTCGCCGCGCGCGCGAGCTACATCGCGGGCTTCGCCGGCACCGCAACCGTGCTCGCGGACAAGCTCTACGGCATCCCGACCTTCGGCACCATGGCGCATTCGTTCATCGAGGTGCACGACGACGAGAGCGTCGCCTTCGAGAACTTCGCCCGCTCCCGCCCCGAGAACCTCACCTTCCTCCTCGACACCTACGACAGCGAGGCCGCGGCCCACAAGGTCGTCGCGCTGGCGCCGAAGCTCAAAGCGGCGGGCATCACCGTGCGCGCCGTGCGCCTCGACAGCGGCGATCTGGTCACGCTGTCCAAGAAGGTGCGAAGAATTCTCGACCAGGGCGGGCTCGCCGATGTGGCCATCTTCGCGAGCGGCGGCCTCGACGAGGACGAGCTGGCCGCGCTCGCCCGCTCAGGCGCGCCGATCACGGGCTTCGGGATCGGGACGAGCCTCGTCACCTCGTATGACGCCCCGGCGCTCGACTGTGCCTACAAGCTGCAGGAATATGCCGGCATCCCGCGGCGAAAGCGCTCCGCCGGCAAGGCGACGTGGCCGGGCCGCAAGCAGGTCTGGCGCCGTTTCGGCCCGGACGGGCGAATGATCGGCGATGTCCTCTCGCTCGAAGGCGATCACCAGCCGGGCGAGCCTCTGATCCGGCAAGTCATGCAGGCGGGCCGCCGCCTCGCGCCGTCGCCGACGCTGGCGGAGATCCGGGCCTGCGCCGCCGGGGACCTTGCACGCCTCCCGGAGGCCTTGCGCGCGCTCGCGCCCGGCACGACCTATCCGGTCGAGGTGGCGGAGCCCCTTGTGCGGCTTGCGGACGAGGTCGACCGCCGCCTCGGGCCCTAGACGAAGCGCGTTGCCATGACCGCCAAGATCACGATCGGCGAGAGTGACGTCCTCCTCGTGGTCGACATTCAGAACGACTTCTGTCCCGGCGGCAAGCTCGCGGTCCCGCGCGGCGACGAGGTGGTGCCGCAGGTCAATCGCCTCGCCCGATGCTTCAAGCATGTGGTGCTGACCCAGGACTGGCATCCGCCCGGCCACCTGTCGTTCGCCTCCTCGCATCCCGGCAAGCGCCCGTTCGAGACCATCGAGGTTACCTATGGACCGCAGGTCCTGTGGCCCGACCATTGCGTCCAGGGGACGCCCGGAGCGCAATTCCGCGACGACCTTCATATCCCGCACGCCGAGCTGGTGCTGCGCAAGGGCTATCGCCCCACGATCGATTCCTACTCCGCGTTCTACGAGAACGACCGCAGGACTCCGACCGGACTTGCCGGCTACCTGCGCGAACGCGCCCTGACCCGGATCTTCCTCGCCGGCCTCGCCTTCGATTTCTGCGTCCGCTTCTCGGCCGAGGACGCGCGCCACGAGGGCTTCGCCGTGGTGGTGGTCGAGGACGCCTGCCGCGGCATCGATGTCGATGGCTCGATCGCCGCCACCCGGCAAAGCTTCGATGCGCACGGCATCAGTCCGATCACCGCGAATGCCATTGCGTGAGCCGCGATGCTTTAAAATAATGCTTGAAACCTCATTATACCATTGCTAGCAGTAATTATTGACATCTGGGACATGACCGCTTCCGCTTCCCCATGATCACGGCGGCACAACTTCGGGCCTCGCGGGCGCTGTTGGGCATCGACCAGCGCAAGCTTGCCGAACTCTCGGGCCTGTCACTGCCCACCATCCAGCGGATGGAAACCAGCGACGGGGTGATCCGCGGCAATGTCGATTCGCTGATGAAGCTCGTGGCGGCGCTCGATGCGGCCGGCATCGAGCTGATCTCCGACCATGCCACCAGCACTGGAAGCGGTCGCGGGGTGCGGCTCAAGCGGGCTGCGCCATGACCGTGACCATCGCCCTATCCTGTGTCGCCATGCTGCTTGGCGTCGCGGCGCTCGCGGTCGCGATCGGACGCTCGGCGGGCGCGACCCAGATTGTCTATGGCGCGAGCCTCGTCGTCTCGCTCATCGCACTCGCCGCGGCGCTCGGAGCCTTGCTCGGCGCGGCCCTCCCCGTGAGCGTGACGCTGCCGCTCGGGTTGCCTTGGCTGGGGGCGCATTTCCGGATCGATGCGCTCTCGGCCTTCTTCCTCGCCGTGGTCGATCTCGGCGCCGCCGCCGCGAGCCTGTTCGCGCTCGGCTATGGGCGGCACGAGCAGGCGCCGTTACGGGTGCTGCCGTTCTATCCTGCCTTTCTCGCCGGCATGAACCTGGTCGTGCTGGCCGACGATGCCTTCACGTTCCTGATGTCGTGGGAGTTCATGTCCTTGTCGTCTTGGGCGCTGGTGATGGCCCACCACCGCCTGCGCGACAACGCCACTGCCGGCTATGTCTACCTCATCATGGCGAGTTTCGGCACGCTCGCGCTCCTCCTCGCCTTCGGCCTCCTGGCCGGCGCCGATGGCGGCTATGCCTTCGCCGAGATCCGCGCCGGGCACCCGACCCCCGCGGTCGCCGCCCTGGTGCTGTCGCTCGCGCTGATCGGCGCCGGATCCAAGGCCGGCTTGGTGCCACTCCATGTCTGGCTGCCGCTCGCGCATCCGGCCGCGCCGAGCCACGTCTCGGCCTTGATGAGCGGCGTGATGACCAAGGTCGCCGTCTACGGCTTCGTGCGCATCGTGTTCGATCTCCTCGGCGAGCCCGCCTGGTGGTGGAGCATGATCGTGCTCGCGCTCGGCGGGATGACCGCGGTCATGGGCGTGCTCTATGCGCTGATGCAGCACGACCTCAAGCGGCTCCTCGCCTATCACACGGTGGAGAACATCGGCATCATCTTCATCGGGCTCGGCCTTGCGCTCGCGTTCAAGGCCCATGGCCTGGCCTGGGCGGCTGCGCTCGCGCTGACCGCCGGGCTACTGCACGTGTTCAATCATTCCGTCTTCAAGGGCCTCCTGTTCTTCGGCGCCGGCGCGGTGCTCACGGCGACCGGCGAGCGCGACATGGAGCACCTCGGCGGCCTCATCCATCGCATGCCGCAGACCGCGTTCACATTCCTGGTCGGCTGCGCCGCGATCTCGGCGCTGCCTCCCCTCAATGGTTTCGTTTCGGAGTGGCTGACTTTCCAGGCCATCCTGTTGAGCCCGCAATTGCCCTCCTGGGGATTGAAGCTGTTGGTGCCCGCGGTCGGCGCGCTCTTGGCCCTGTCGGCCGCGCTCGCCGCCGCCTGCTTCGTCAAGGCGTTCGGCGTGACCTTTCAAGGCCGCCCGCGCACCCTCGCCGCTGAGGGCGCGCAGGAGACCGACCGGTTCTCGCTCGCGGCGATGTTCTTCTTTGCGGCGCTCTGCCTCGTCGCCGGCATTCTGCCCGGCCTCTTCATCGATGCGCTCGGAGGAGTGGTGCAGGGCCTCGTCGGCGACCGCATGCCATGGCAAACCGGCGTCGACTGGCTCTCGATCGTGCCCATCGCCGAAAGCCGCAGTTCCTACAACGGCCTGCTGGTGTTCCTGTTCATGGTGATATCGGGCACGCTGGCGGCCTGGGCGATCCACCGCCTCGCCTCCGACAAGCTGCGCCGCGCTCCGCCCTGGGACTGTGGCTATCCCGACGCCGATCCCGCGACCCAATACACCGCCGACAGTTTCGCGCAGCCGATCCGCCGCGTGTTCGGCACGGTCGTGTTCCGCGCCCGCGAGATCGGCGAAATGCCTCCGCCCGGGAGCCTGCGTCCGGCGCGGCTGACGGTCGAATTGCGCGATCTCGTCTGGGACGCCCTGTATGCCCCGATCGCAGGCGGCATCGGCTTTGTCGCCGACCGGCTCAACCACCTGCAATTCCTGACCGTCCGCCAGTTCCTTAGCCTGGTCTTCGCGGCCCTCGTGATCCTCCTTCTGGTGCTCGCCACATGGCCCTGATTCTCGATTTCGCCGTCCAGGGCGCGCAGATGCTGCTGGTGCTGTTGCTGGCGCCGCTGCTCACCGGCTTCGTGCGCAAGGTGAAGGCGCGCTTCCTGCGCCGGCAGGGACCGCCGCTGCTCCAGCCCTACCGCGACCTCGTGCGGCTCATGCGCAAGGACGTGGTGCTGGCCGAGAACGCCTCCTGGCTGTTCCGGGTCATCCCCTATCTCATCTTCTCCGCCACCTGGGTTTCGGCCTCGCTGGTGCCGACGTTCCGCACCGGACTGCTGTTCTCCTGGTCGGCCGATCTCATCGCCATCATCGCATTGCTGGGCAGCGCGAGATTCTTTCTCGCCCTCGCCGGCCTCGATGTCGGCACGAGCTTCGGCGGCATCGGCTCGAGCCGCGAGGTGATGATCGCCTCGCTCGCCGAGCCGGCGATGATCATGATCGTCTTCACGCTGGCGCTGATTGCGGGCTCGACCCAGCTCTCGACCATGGCCGGATACCTGGTGTCGCCCGCGGTCGGCCTGCGGGTGTCGCTCGGCCTGGCGCTCCTCGCCCTGATCATGGTGGCGATCGCCGAGAACGCGCGCATTCCGGTCGACAATCCGGCGACCCACCTCGAACTCACCATGGTGCACGAAGCCATGGTGCTCGAATATTCCGGCCGTCATCTCGCGCTGATCGAGCTCGCCACATCGCTCAAGCTCCTGCTCTATGTCTCGCTGATCGCCTGCCTGTTCGTGCCCTGGGGCCTGGCGACGCCGGCGGCGGGCCTCGCAGCGCTGGCGATCGGCGTCGCCGCCTACCTCGGCAAGCTTGCGCTCGGCGGTTTCCTGCTCGCCTCGTTCGAGACCGCGATCGCCAAGATGCGGGTCTTCCGCGTGCCCGAATTCCTCGGCGCCGCGCTGATGCTCGGTCTGCTCGCCACCCTCCTGTTGTTCGTCTCGCGGAGCCTTTGATGCGCGGTCTCGTCTTCGACGTCGCCCATATGCTTGCCGGCTCGCTGGTGCTGGTGAGCTTCATGCAGCTCTACCAGGACCGGCTCTACGCGCTCCTCAATATTTTCGCACTCCACGCCCTGGTGCTGTCGCTGTCGGTCTCCTGGCAGGCCTACGTCCAGGACGCGCCGCATCTCTATGTCACGGCGGCGATCGCATTGGGGTTCAAGGCGATCATCATTCCGGTCGCGCTGCACCGGATCATCGTGCGGCTCGGAATCCACCGCGAGATCGAGAAGGTCGTCGGCGTCGGCCTCGCGATGCTCTTAGGCATGGGCCTGGTCGCGCTCTCGATGGTGGTGATGCTGCGGGTCACCTCCGAGGCCGACCCGCTCGCGCGCGAGGACCTCGCCTTCGCGCTCTCGGTCGTCCTGCTCGGCCTGCTGATGATGGTCACGCGGCGCAATGCCGTAAGCCAGGTGGTCGGCTTCATGTCGCTCGAGAACGGCCTGGTGCTGGCCGCGACCGGCGCCAAAGGCATGCCGCTGGTGGTGGAGATCAGCGTCGCGTTCTCGATCCTGATCGCCTTCATCGTGATCGGCATCTTCCTGTTTCGCATCCGCGAGCGCTTCGACACCGTCGACGTCCAGGAACTGGACCGCTTCCGCGGAGACCGGCCATGACCGGCCCGTTCGAGGCGGTCAGCGCGGTCCTGATCATCCCCGCGCTCGCGGCGGCGCTCCTTGCAGCGCTGCCCGGCTACCGGATCACCGCCCGGTTCAATGTCGTCGCGGCGCTGCTGACCTTCATTGCGGCGCTGTTCCTGTTCTTCGACCGGCCGCAGCCCGGCCCCTATCTCCTGGTCGACGATCTCAACAACGTCTTCATCGTGCTGACCACCTTCGTCGGCTTCACCACCAGCGTCTTCAGCGCGAGCTATATCGGGCACGAGCTCGAGACCGGGCGGCTGCGGCCTTCATTCCTGCGCTTCTACCATGCAATGTATCAAGTGCTGATGTTTGCGATGAACCTCGCGCTCATCGCCAACAATATCGGCGTGATGTGGGTGGCGATCGAGCTCGCGACGCTCACCACGGTGCTCATGGTCGGCATCTATCGCACCCACGAGGCGCTCGAAGCGGCATGGAAGTATTTCATCCTCGGCAGCGTCGGCATCGCGCTCGCGCTGTTCGGCACCATCCTGGTCTACATGACCGCGCGGCCGGTGGTGGGCGAGGGTCTCGATGCGATGGTGTGGACCGTGCTGGTCGAGCATGCGGCGGCGTTCGATCCGGCGCTGCTCAACGTCGCCTTCGTGTTTCTCCTGCTCGGCTACGGCACCAAGGTCGGACTGGCGCCCTTGCACGCCTGGCTCCCCGATGCCCATGCCGAGGGCCCGACCCCGATCTCGGCGGTCCTTTCCGGATTGCTCCTCAACGTCGCGCTCTATGCATTGCTGCGCTTCAAGATGCTGCTCGCGGTGAACCCGAACGCGGTCGCGCCGGGGCCGTTGATGGTGACCATGGGGCTGATCTCGCTCGTCTTCGCCGCGTTCATGCTCTACCGGCGGCGCGACATCAAGCGCATGTTCGCCTATTCCTCGATCGAGCACATGGGCATCATCACCTTTGCCTTCGGCATGGGCGGACCGCTCGCCAATTTCGCCGGGCTCCTGCACATGACCATGCACTCGCTGACGAAGTCGGCGATCTTCTTCGCTGTCGGTCACATTGCGCAGGCCAAGGGCACGCAGAAGATCGCCGACATGGGGGGACTCACTGAAACCAACCC
>WNGQ01006511.1_pt1 | contig 15224 bp, 17 predicted proteins | sample 5407661 | NCBI WGS metagenome assembly WNGQ01 (sample SAMN13153382, study PRJNA577476) | soil metagenome | isolation source: 60 cm soil or saprolite under Garry oak tree replicate 2 | place: USA:California | collected 2016-06-15 | reverse complement strand
GAAATACTCGGAGAACTTGTCGCCCTGGTGCCGCAGGTAGGACTCGATCTCGAAATCGACGTCGAAATGGAACTGGATCGAGTCGCCGCGGAGTGCTCTGCCGAACTTCTCCATCATCGCGTCATCCGACAGGTACGTGATGTGGCCGATCATGCGCGCAAGGCGCAGGCCCCGGCGGGGCACCACGCCGTGCTCGTAGTAGTCGCCGCCGTGGAAATCCGGGTCGGTGGTGATCGCCTGGCGCGCCACTTCGTTGAAGGCGATGTTCTGCGCCGAGAGCCTGGGCGCGGCCGCGACGACGATGGCATGGCGGATGCGATCCGGATAGCCGATCGTCCATTGCAGCGCCTGCATCGCGCCGAGGCTCCCTCCCATCACGGCGGCAAAGGAAGCTATGCCCAGCCGGTCGGCGAGCCTCGCCTGCGCGTCCACCCAGTCCTCGACCGTGACGACGGGAAACGAGGAACCGTAGGGCTTCCCGGATCCGGGATCGATGCTCTTCGGGCCGGTCGAGCCGAAGCAGCCGCCGACGTTGTTGACGCCTACGACGAAGAATTTCTCGGTGTCCACCGGCTTGCCGGGCCCGATCATGTTGTCCCACCAGCCGAGGTTGTCCGGGTCATCGGCGTAGTAACCGGCCACGTGGTGCGCCGCGTTGAGAGCGTGACAGGCGAGCACGGCGTTCGATTTCGCCGCGTTCAGCGTCCCGTAGGTCTCGTAGACGAGATTGTACGAATCGAGCACCGCGCCGCTCCTGAAGCGCAAGGGCTCGGCGAAATGCAGCGTCTGCGGTTTCACCGCGCCGACGGAGCGCGGCTCTATCCTATCTCTCGGTGCCATAAAAAACCCGCTTAGCCTGCCTGCTAAACGGGTCGCCCTCGCTTTAGCAATATTTGTTTTACGCCGGTTACGACCCGGCGGCGCCTGCAAGCTGATGATCAAATCGGCGCGAAGCAGGAACTTACCCCAGCGGGGCGGCGGCGTCAATTCCTTGGATGCGCCTTGAACCGGGGTTTGCGCTGCTGCCAGCGCTCGCGCCGCACGCGCTTGCGGCCCATTTTCTGCCGGTGCAGTTCGATCAGGTGATCGCGCATCTTGGCGAGGACAAAATCGCGCACGTCGGCGGGTATCTGCGCCGCCTCGCGCTCGAAGCGCGGAACGACGGTTCCCGAATCGAATCTTCCATCGCGTACCAGGATCGGCGCCTGCCCGAGCCCGCCGCCCGTGCCGTCGCCGTGATCCACGCCGTCGTGGTAGAAGCCCTCGGGATCGCTCCATACCAGGGCGCGCTCGTTCAGCTCGACGTCATAGCACAGCTGGAATCTGACGAAGGCCCCGCCCGCGTCCTGCCAGATGAACAGGTCGAAGTAATCGCTCTCGAACCAGCGGCGCTTGAGCGTGGGGTTGTCCTGCTCGACGATAAGGACTTCCCTGAGCATCGATCGATCGGTTTGCACCGTCGGGCCGCGACTCAGGCGTTGAGCTTGGCGAGCAAGGCGCGCGCCCTCCCGGGGTCGAGCGCGCGGTAGATGCGCGCGGCTGGCTCCTCGACTTCCCGGATACGGGTCCGCAGGACCTGTTGCTTGATCGCGAGCAGCTGCGCCGGATGCATCGAAAACTCCCGCAGCCCGAAGCCGAGCAGAAGCCGCGTCATGGCCGCATCGCCCGCCATTTCCCCGCACACCGCCACCGGAGTCTTGGCGCGCTTCGCGCTGCGGATGGTCTGCGCGACGAGCTGCAGCACCGCCGGGTGCAGCGGATCGTACAGGTGCGCCACCGTATCGTCGGTGCGATCGATCGCGAGCGTGTACTGGATCAGGTCGTTGGTCCCGATCGAGAGAAAATCCAGCTTGCTGATGAAATATTTCAGGGACAGCGCCGCGGCTGGCACCTCGATCATGCCGCCGATCTGTAAGCGCCGGTCGTACGGGACCTTCTGGTCGTCCAGCATTTCCTTTGCCTGGCGGACCGCGGCGAGCGTCTGTTCGACCTCGTGCGCGTGGGCCAGCATCGGAATGAGCAGGCGTATCTTTCCGTGGCGGGAGGCGCGCAGGATCGCGCGGAGCTGGGTGAGGAACATCTGCGGCTCGGCGAGACAGAAGCGGATCGCGCGGAGGCCGAGCGCCGGATTGGGGCCGCCCCGGTCGGCGCCGTTGATGCTCTTGTCCGCTCCGAGGTCGAGCGTCCTGATCGTGACCGGCCGGCCGTGCATCGCATCGGCGACCTCCCGGTAGGCCTCGAACTGCTCGTCTTCCGAAGGCAGATCGTCCCGGTTGAGGAAGAGAAACTCGCTGCGGAACAGGCCTATCCCAGCGGCTCCGGCCTCGTTGGCCTCCTTCACGTCCTGCGGCAGCTCGATGTTGGCTTGGAGCTCGACCGAGACCCCGTCCATGGTGGCCGAGCGCGAGGTGCGCAGGTGCTTCAGCTTCTGCCGCTCGGCTTCGATCTCGCTCCGCAGCCGCTGATATTCCTCCAGCACCTTCGCGCCGGGATCGACGATCAGCACGCCTTCGCGGCCGTCTACGATCACGAGCTCGCCTTCCCGGATCATGCCGCGCGCGTGATGCAGGCCCACGATCGCCGGGATGTTGAGGCTGCGCGCGACGATGGCGGTGTGGGAGGTGACCCCGCCGAGGTCGGTCACGAAGCCCGCGTAGCGGTGCTGCTTGAAGAGAATCATGTCCGCGGGCGACAGGTCGTGCGCCACCACGATCAGGTCTTCCTCGTGCGAGGGCGACGCGGGCGCGTGCCCCGTGCCGAGCATCGCCTTCAGCACGCGCTCGACCACCTGCACGATGTCCTGCTTGCGCTCGCGCAGGTACGGGTCGTCCATCTCGTCGAACTGCGCTACGAGGTAGTCCATCTGCAGCACCAACGCCCATTCGGCGTTGCAGCGGCGATTGCCGATAAGCTCGCGCGGGACGACGGAGAGATTGGAGTCGTTGAGCAGCATCGCGTGCAGGCTGAGGATCGCCTTCATCTCCGCCGGGGCGCCGGCGTACACGCTCGTCTGCAGCGCGGCAAGCTCGCCCCGCACCTGCGCGATCGCATTGTCGAAGCGCGCGATCTCCGCCCCGATCCCCTGCGCTGCGATCTCGTAGTGGGCGACTTCCAGGCGCGCGGTCGAGACGAGGTGCGCGTGGCCGATCGCAATTCCCCCGGAAACGCCCGCGCCGTGCAGGGTGAAGCTCGCGCTGCTCGCCTGAGGATTCTCGCCCATTTTCACCGAAAGCCTACTCCTCTTCGCCGAAGCGCTCGGCGATGAGCCGAACCACCGCCGCGAGCGCGCTTTCCGCGTCCTCGCCTTCGGCCTCGATGACGACGCGGCTGCCTTTGCCTGCTGCGAGCATCATGACGCCCATGATGCTTTTCGCGTTCACGCGCCGGCCGTTGCGCAACAGCCACACCTCGGCGGAGAAATTCCCCGCGAGCTGCGTGAGCTTCGCCGCGGCGCGCGCGTGCAGTCCCAGCTTGTTGACGATTTCAGCTTCGGTTCGCGGCATTGCAGGCGTCTGAATTCAGGTGGACCACGCCGTCCCGACCGCCGCTCATCGCCTTGTCGACCACGGCGGCGAGCGGCTCGTCGCGATAGGTGAGCGCGCGGATCAGCATGGGGAGGCTCGCCCCCGACAGCCCTTCGACCTTGCCGGGCTTGAGCAGGCGCGTGGCGATGTTCGAAGGCGTAGCGCCCAGGATATCGGTGAGCACCAGCACGCCGTCGCCGCTGTCGAGCTGGCGCACCAGCTCCTGGGCCTGGGGCAGGATCGCGTCGGGATCGTCATGGACCGTCACGCCCAGCTGCTGCACCTGCAGCGGTCGCTTGCCGAGCACATGGCTCGTGCCGTGGATGAGCGCCTCGCCCAGCGCACCATGCGCGACGATGAGAACTCCGACCATCATCCGTGTCCGAAGTGATTGATGCGGCCCAGTCTAAACGACCGCTGCCGGAACGATCAACGCCTTATTTTGCTGCGCAGGCCGCTTCCAGGGCGTCGAGGAACATCGCCGCGACGTCGAACCCGGTCTGCTCGGTGATTTCGCGGAAGCAGGTAGGGCTAGTGACGTTGATTTCGGTGAGATAGTCGCCGATCACGTCCAGGCCCACGAGGAGCAGCCCCTGGCGCGCGAGCTCAGGCCCGAGTGCGTTGGCGATCTCGAGGTCGCGTTTTGAAAGAGGCTTGGCCACGCCGGTGCCGCCGGCGGCGAGGTTGCCGCGCGTCTCGCCCGGCTTGGGGATGCGCGCGAGGCAATGCGGCACGGCTTTCCCGGCGATCAGCAGGATGCGCTTGTCGCCATCGCGAATCTCGGGAATGTAGCGCTGAGCCATGACCGATTTTGCGCCGTCGCGAACCAGCGTCTCGATGATCACGTTGCGGTTGGGGTCGTTTTGGGCGACGCGAAACACCGATTCACCGCCCATTCCGTCGAGCGGCTTCAACACCACGTCGCGGTTCGCGTCGATGAACCGCTGGAGTTGCGCGGCGAGCCGCGTCACCAGCGTTGGCGCGGCGAACCGCGCGTATTTCGCGATGGCGAGCTTTTCGCTGTGGTCGCGGATCGCGCGCGGATCGTTGAAGATCCTTGCACCTTCCTTCTGCGCGAGCTCGAGCAGCCAGGTGCTCGCGACGTACTCCGCGTCGAACGGCGGGTCCTTTCGCATCAGCACCGCGTCGAATTCCGCGAGCGGCGTTTCCTTCGACGCGGCGGCCTCGTACCAGGGATCTTTCTTTGCGGTCAGCGTCAGACGACGGCTCTCCCCGAGGACGCGGCCGTCCTTCCACATCAGGCCTTCCTGCAACATGAAATGCAGTTCGTGGCCGCGCTTGACCGCCTCGACCATCATGGCGTAGGTCGAGTCCTTGTAGATCTTGAACGAGGACGGCGGGTCGGCGATGAAGGCAAGCTTCATCGCGGAATTCTAGCGGAAGCCGTGCTGCCCGTCAGTGCCTAGCCAGCGACCTTGTAGATGGAATTGGGCAGCCAGGTCGCGATCGGGGGCACGTAAGTGACGAGCAAGAGGTACAGCACCATGATCACGATCCAGGGCGCGAACGCGACGGTGGTTTCGGTGAGCCCCATCTTGGCGATACCGCTCGCTACGTAGAGATTGAGACCCACGGGTGGATGGATCAGCCCCACTTCCATGTTGATGGTCATGATGATGCCAAAGTGGATCGGATCGACGCCGAGCTTCACCGCCACCGGAAAGAGGATGGGCGCGAGCAGGAGCACGATCGAAGAAGGCTCCATGAAGTTCCCGGCGATCAGCAGCAGGACATTGACTCCGAGCAGGAACATCCAGACGGAGAGGTGTTTGTCGATGATCCACTGCGCCATGGCCTGCGGGATGTTCTCCGAGGTGAGGAGAAACGAGAACAGGATCGCGTTGGTGATGATGTAGAGCAGCATCGCGCTCATGTTGGCCGAAGCCAGCAGCACTTTCGGCACGTCGGAGAGCTTGAGATCGCGGTAGACGAAAACCGCGACGACGAAGGCGTAGACCGCGCTCACCGCCGCGGCCTCGGTCGGCGTGAACACGCCGCCGTAGATGCCGCCGATCACCACCACGATCAGCAACAGGCCCCAGATCGCGTCCCAGAAGGCCGCCGCGACTTCCTTGAGGCTCGCGCGCTGCATGCGCGGGTAGTCGTGGCGCCGGGCGATGACCCAGGTGATGCCCATCAGGATCGCGGCGAGCAGGATGCCCGGCACGATTCCGGCGATGAAGAGCTTCCCGACGCTGGTGTTGGTGGACACGGAATAAATCACCATCACGATCGAGGGCGGAATCAGGATGCCGAGGGCGCCGGCGGTGCCGATCGAGCCGACGCCGAACTTGCGCGGGTAGCCCTGCTTTTCCATGGCCGGAATCAGGATGGTGCCGATCGCGACCACGGTGGCCGGGCTCGAACCGGATACCGCGGCGAACAGCGCGCAGGCGAACACGCCCGCCATTGCGAGGCCGCCATGGAAGTGGCCGACCAGGGCGGTGGCGAAGCGGATCATGCGCCGCGCCACCCCGCCCCGGGTGAGAAAGGTTCCGGCGAGAATGAAAAACGGGATCGCCATGATGGCGAACTGGTCCAGGCCGGTGAACAAGCGTTGCGACACCAGTTCCGCCGGAAGATCGGTCATGAAAAACAGAAAGGTGAGCACGGTAAGGCCGAGCGCGATCGAGATGGGCATCCCGGTCAGCATAAGGACGATCAGCAGGATGAAAATGATCCAGCCGTTCACGTCCGCGCCTCCGTTTCGAGGCCTTCGACGTGCGCGAGGCCGTGCGAGGGCAGCTCGCCCGAGCGCCGGAAACGCCACGCGACCTGCAGAAACCGGTAGCACATGAGAGAGGAGCCGAGCGGCACCGCGAGATAGACTACCCACATCGGCAGCTCGAGGTCGGGCGAGACCTGCCCGGTGCCGAACATGCGGAACACGAACATGCCGCCGAGAACGGCGATCACGCCGGTAAAGAGCGCCCCCGCGAGCAGATCGAAGGTGACCCAGAAACGCCGCTTCGGGGGCGCGAGCAGGCGGACCAGAACGTCAACGCCGACGTGAATGCCGGTGCGAACGCCATACGCCGCGCCGAACTTCGCCATCCAGATGAAGAGGTAGATGCACAGCTCCTGCGCCCAGGTCAGGTTGACGTGCCGAGTGAAGTGCCAGATCCAGGCGACATCGGCGGTGTAGCGATACACCACCGAAACGAAAATGACGGCGGTCGCGAGCCCCATGAAGCTCGCGACGAGCCATTCTTCGAGATGATCGAGGACGCGGTTGAAGGTGCGCATGGGGCGCTCGCGACGGCCCGCGTCGGCCGCCTGTCAGCCGGCTATTATTTCGCCGGCGACTGCGCGACCGTTCTCTCTATCGCCTGAAGGGTATCCTTGCCGACCACGCCCTCGTACTCCTGGTAGAGCGGCAGCATCGCCTTGCGCCACAGCGCTTTCTCCGCCGGAGGCAGCACGTACACCTCGGTGGTCTTCGCCGCCCTTATTTTCGCCAGCGCGTCGTCGTTTTCTTTCTTTGCGATGTCCCATACGTACTTGGTCGAATCCACCATGGCGTCGACCAGGCTCCTGCGGATGTCCGCAGGCAGGCCGTCCCAGAATTTCTTGTTGACGATCACCGCGTACATCACCACGCCGTGGTCCGACAGCGTCATGTGCTTCTGCACTTCGTGCATCTTTTGCGTGTACTTGTTCGAGGACGTGTTCTCCTCGCCGTCGACCACACCCTGCTGCAGCGCCGTGTAGACCTCGGAGAACGCCATCACCTGCGGGATCGCGCCGAACGCCTTGATTTCGCCCTCGAGGATCTTGGAGGATTGGATGCGGATTTTCATGCCCTTGAAATCGTCGATCTTCCTGAGGGGCTTGTTGGCGGTGAATTCCTTGAAGCCGTTGAACCAGTACGCGAGCCCGACGATGCCCTTCGGCTCGAGCAGCCTGAACAGGCCCGCGCCGACCGGGCCCTCGACGACCTGTTCGAGCGAGCGCTCGTCGGCGAACATGTAGGGCAGATCGAACACCTCGAACTTGCGCGCGCCCAGGGGACCGAACTTCGATACCGAAGGCGCGAGCATCTGCACTGCGCCCAGTTGCAGCGCTTCGAGCTCCTCGCGGTCCTTGTAGAGCTGGCTGTTGGGATAAATCTCGACTTTCACCCGCCCCTTGGTCTTCGCCTCTGCTAGCTCCTTGAAGCGTATCGCGCCCTTGCCTTTGGGCGTCTCATCGGTGACGACGTGACTGAACTTGATGACGATGGGCTGCTGCGCCTGCGCTCCGGTGAAGAGCGCGAACGCGATGGCCGCTCCGGTGAAGTGCGCGAGCTTCATGGTCTTCCCTCCTCCCCGGTTTTATTTTACCGCGGCGAGCATGTAGTCCACCGCCGCCTTGACTTCCGCTTCCGACAGCGTGAGGTTGCCCCCTTTGGGCGGCATCGCACCCTTGCCCTTGAGCGCGTTCTCGTACACATGCTCGGTGCCGTGCATGAGGTGCATCGCCCACGCATTCTTGTCGCCGAACTTCGGCGCGTTCGCCACGCCCGCGCCGTGGCAGGCGATGCAGGTCGACTCGTATACTTTCTTCCCGTCGACCTTGCCGGAGGCCGCTTGCGCCGCGGGCGCCGCTGCAGCCGGCTCCTTGAATTTCGCTCCTGCCGCGTTCGCCATGTAGACAACGGCCCGCTCGACTTCGACGTCGGAGAGATCCGCTGCGCCGCCTCTGGGAGGCATCGCGCCTTCGCCCTTCAGCGCCACTTGGACGAGCTTCTTCTGGCCTTCCCTCAGACGAGGTCCCCAGTCGCGCCGGTCGCCGAATTTCGGCGCCTTGGCAATACCGGTCGCATGGCACGCCGTGCAGATCGACTTGTACACCTCTTCTCCGGTCTTGAGGACTTGGCCGGCCGGTCCGCCCATGTTCACCTCGGCGACCGGCTTGATGCGCTTTGCGACGGCTTCGGGTGATTTGGAGTCCTCGTCGTAGTTCCTGCCGCTGGTCGCGAGTTGCGCGAACAGGACGATCACGACGATCGGTACGACGAACGCGAGGACCAGCACTGTGATGAGCTGCTTGGGAGTCTTGATCAGGGATTCGTGGCGCTTTGCGCTCATTCTCGCGCCTCAGGCGAGCGTACGAGAGCGCGCATTATAGCGGTTGCCGGTGCGAGCAGGGGGACCCGGCGGTTCCGGCGCACGTAGCTTGCCGCGATTTTATCGAAGACCGATAATTCGAAATCCGATATGGAGACCTTGCGGCGTATTGCGCCCGCGCCCTTTTCCTTGCCATGATCGATCCTCTCGTCGTCGAAGAGCTGATCGACCGGGCGCTCGCCGAGGACATCGGCTTCGCCGACCTCACCTCGGAGCTGGTGATCCCGGCCGACGCGCGCGCGGAGCTCGCGCTCAACGCACGCCAGGACATCGTCGTCGCCGGGATCGACGTCGCCGCACAGGTGTTCCGCCGCCGCGTCCCGGAGTGCCGGGTGGAGCTGCGCGTGAAGGACGGCGAGCGCGTCGGTGCAGGCACCGCGATGGGGCGAGTCGAAGGCCCGGCTCGCGGGCTGCTCGCGGTGGAGCGAACCGCGCTGAATTTTCTCCAGCACCTCTCGGGAGTCGCCACGCTCGCCGCGCAGTACGTCGAGCGCATCGCGGGAACGCGGGCGGTGCTGATCGACACGCGCAAGACGACGCCGGGCCTGCGCGCGCTGGAAAAACACGCCGCGCAGCTGGGCGGCGCGCGCAACCACCGGCTGCGCCTGGACGACGGCGTGCTCATCAAGGACAACCACATCAGCGTGTGCGGCTCGATCGCCCTTGCCGTCGAGCGCGCCCGCCGTGGCGCTCCCGTACTGACGAAGATCGAGGTCGAATGCGACACGCTCGAGCAAGTGAGGGAAGCGCTCCGGGCGGGTGCCGACATGATTCTGCTCGACAACATGAGTCTCGAGGACCTGCGCCGCGCGGTCGCGCTCTCGGGCGGCCGGGTTCCGCTCGAGGCTTCCGGCGGCGTGAGGCTGGAGACCCTGCGCGCCGTCGCCGAGACCGGCGTCGATTTCATCTCGGTGGGCAGGATCACGCAGTCGGCGCCCGCGGTGGACATCGGCCTCGACGCAGTCGTCAGGGTCTGACATGGCAAAACACTCGGTGTGCCTGTTCTGCTCGGCGGTCGAGGATCTCCCGGCCGCCGCGCGCGATCTCGCCGCGGAATTCGGCGCTGCTTGCGCGCGGCGCGGACTGCGCCTCGTATACGGCGGGAGCGGCCGGGGGCTCATGGGAATTGCAGCGCGAGCGGCGGCCGCGGCGGGCGGAGAGGTGCTCGGGATCATGCCGCGCCATCTCATCCGTCCGGAGCGCGCCGCGGCCGATCTCGGCACGCTCAAGATCGTCGAGTCTCTCGCCGAGCGCAAGCAGCTGATGACGGAATCTTCCGACCTGTTTGTCGCGCTGCCCGGCGGGATCGGCACTCTCGACGAGCTGCTCGAGATGCTCACGATGAACGACCTGGGCCTGCAGGACAAGCCGGTGATCCTGTGCGCAAGCGACGGCTTCTGGCAGCCGTTCATCGCGATGATCGAGCGCTTCCGCGCCTACGGCGTGCTGCGGCCGAGCGTGGAGCGCAGGCTGCACGCGGCCGCTTCGGTCGATGAAGCCATGCGCCTCATCGAAGACCATGTGTCGTCTGCGGCTCACGGGACGCAGGCCCCCGCATCACGCAGTGTATAATTTCCTCTCCCGCGCCCGTAGCTCAGGGGATAGAGTGATGGCCTCCGAAGCCATAGGTCGCGCGTTCGATTCGCGCCGGGCGCGCCAGATTCCAACGTATAGTGCTTCGCATCTTCCCGAGGAGGAGCGTCCATGAACCCCAAACTCATTTCGGCGGTTGTTGCATCGCTGTTCGCATTCGCGTCCGCGGCCGCGCTCGGCCATGACGACGCCCAGCAGAAGAAGGAAAAGCTCGGCCAGGTGCTGTTCAAGACCTCGTGCACGCCCGAGGCGCAGAAGGAGTTCGAGCGCGCGCTCGGGATGCTGCACTCGTTCTGGTTCCCCGAGACGATCAAGGCGTTTACCGCGATCCCGCAGACCGACCCGGGATGCGCCATCGCCTACTGGGGCCTTGCGGTCAGCATCAGGCCGAACCCGCTCGTCGGTCCGTGGGACGCTGCGACTCTCCAACGCGGGCTCGACGCGGTGGACAAGGGGCTGGCGGTCGGTCCCAAGACCGAGCGCGAGCGCGACTGGCTCCTGGCGATCCGCGAGTTCTACAAGGACTTCGACAAGGTGGATCAGGACACGCGCACCACGAACTACGCGAACGCGATGGAGGCGCTGGCCAAGAAGTACCCGAACGACGTCGAGGCGAAGATCTTCCACGCGCTGGCGCTGAACGAGATCTTCGACCACAAGAGCATGGCCCCGCTGCTGAAGGCGATCAGCATCCTCGAGCCCCTGGACAGGAAGTACCCCGCCCATCCGGGGATCACGCACTACCTGATCCACAGCTATGACTTCGCGCCGATCGCGGCGAAGGGCGTCCCGGCGGCGAACAAGTACGCAAAGATCGCGCCGGCCGCGCCGCACGCGGTGCACATGCCTTCGCACATCTACTCGATGGTCGGGATGTGGAAGGAATCGATCGCCTCGAACCTCAAGTCGAACCAGGTCTCCAGGGACTTCAGCACACAGGCGAAGCTCGACGGGGTGCTCGCCGAAGGTAATCGGGCCGATCTCAGCCGGCAATACCGCGCTTGCGGCGGTCCCTGCACGCTATTACCTCGAGCGCCAGGACTGGAAGGGCGCGGCGCAGCTGCAGCCGCTCGGCACGCCGTTCCCGGCAGCCGAGGCGATCACGCATTTCGCGCGCGCCATGGGTGCGGCGCGCAGCGGCGAGCCGGCCGCTGCCGAAGCGGACATCGCGAAGCTGAAGCAGCTGCGCGAAGGCCTGCTCGAGGCGAAGCAAGGCTACTGGGCGGAACAAATCGAGGTGCAGATCCTCGGCGCGCAGGCCTGGCTCGATCAGGCGAGAAGCAACAAGGACGAGGCGCTCAAGTTCATGCGCGCCGCGGCCGACCTCGAGGACGGCAGCGCGAAGCACGTCGCGATGGAAAACCGCCTCTACCCGATGCGCGAGCTGCTCGGTGACTTGCTGCGCGAGCAGGGCCAGCCCGCGTTGGCGTTGAAGGAGTACGAAGTCTCGATGAAGAATGCGCCCAATCGCCTGCGCGGTTTTTACGGCGCGGCGAAGGCCGCCGAGGCGGCGGGCAAGAGCAAGCGAGCCGCGGGATACTTCAACCAGCTCGCACGTCTCGCGAGAACCGCGGACGGCGACCGGGCGGAGCTGCGCGAGATGAAGCAGTATCTTGCTCTGAAGTGATGGTGGGCTGGGTGCGCCGGCTGGCGCTCGCGATCGCACTGGCAGGCGCCTTTGCCGCGCAGGCGGATCCCACCGAGGAAGACGAACTCAAGCTCGACCCGGACTACGCCGGCGGCAAGAAGGCCGTCGAGACGAAGGACTGGAGCAGCGCAATCCGATTGCTGTCGTCGGCCGCGCTGCGCGACACGCGCAATGCCGACATCCAGAACTACCTCGGCTATGCCTACCGTAACTCGCGTCAGTTCGACCTGGCTTTCAAGCACTACGAGCGCGCGTTGCAGCTCAACCCGCGGCACCGCGGTGCCCATGAGTACATCGGGGAGGCCTATCTGATCGTCAACAATCTTGCACGAGCCCAGGAACATCTCGCTGCGTTACAAAAGATCTGCCTGCTTCCGTGCGAGGAATACGAGGATCTCAAGAAGAAGATTGCCGAATATCAAGCGCGGGCCGGGAAGTGATGATACACACGAGTTACGGTTAAGGAGGCACCATGCGCACCAAGATTGTCCTTGCTGTCCTGGCGGGCGCCGTCCTGCTGTCCGGAACGGCGGGAGCCCAGACGGAGATCCAGTGGTGGCATTCGATGCAGGGGGCGCTCAACGACAAGGTCAACGAGCTCGCCAACGGCTTCAACGCCAGTCAGAAGGAATACAAGGTCGTTGCGATCTTCAAGGGACAATACCCCGAGTCGATGACCGCGGCGATCGCCGCGTTCCGTGCCGGCAACGCGCCGCACATTCTGCAGGTGTTCGAGGTCGGGACGGCGACCATGATGGGCGCGAAAGGCGCGATCAAGCCCGTCTACGAGCTGATGAAAGAGGCCGGTGAACCTTTCGACGCGAAGAACTATCTTCCCGCGGTCGCGGGCTACTACACCGACAGCAAGGGAAACATGCTGTCGCTGCCCTTCAACAGTTCGACTCCGGTGTTCTACGTCAACAAGGACGCGTTCAAGAAAGCCGGCCTCGATGGCACGGCGCCGAAGACCTGGAAGGAATTCGCCGCCGTCGCCGGCAAGCTCAAGGCCTCCGGGCAGCAATGCGTCTATTCCACCGGCTGGCCTGCGTGGGTGCATGTCGAGAACTTCAGCGCCTGGCACAACCTGCCGATCGGCACCAGGGAAAACGGCATCGCCGGCACGGACACGGAATTCAAGATCAATTCTCCGCAGCACGTGAGGCACGTCGAGATGCTGGCCGACTTCGCGAAGAAGGGCTTGTTCACCTATTCGGGGCGCAAGAACGAAGCCGAGGCGCGTTTTTTCAGCGGCGAGTGCGCCATGCTTACGTCGAGCTCGGGCGCGCAGGCGAACATTCGCCGCAACGCCAAGTTCGACTTCTCGGTCAACTTCCTGCCCTATCACGACGACATCAAGGGCGCGCCGCAGAATTCCATAATCGGCGGCGCGAGCCTCTGGGTCATGACGGGCAAGAAGCCTGCCGAGTACAGGGGAGTAACGAAGTTCTTCTCCTATCTGTCCTCCACCAGCGTGCAGGTCGACTGGCACAAATCGACGGGTTATGTGCCGATCACCAACGCCGCATACGAGGCGGCGAAGAAGGACGGTTATTACGAAAAAGTGCCCGGCGCCGACATTGCCGTGCGCCAACTCGCCAACAAGGCGCCCACGGCCAACTCGAAGGGCCTGCGTTTCGGCAACTACGTGCAGGGTCGCGAGGTGATCGAAGAGGAGATGGAAGGGGTATTCGCCGGCAAGAAGGACGCGAAGACGGCGATGGAAGAGGCGGCGCGCCGCGGCAACGAGATCCTGCGTAAATTCCAGGCGGCGAACAAGAGCTGACGAGGAAAAAGGGGCCAGCCCCCTTCTCGAGCCGGGCATGGAAAAGCGCGTCGTATTCCGCTCGGCATGGCTGCCCTACGCGCTGCTCGTACCGCAGATCGCGGTCACGATCGTATTTTTCTTCTGGCCGGCGGTGCAGGCCTTCTGGTTCTCGTTCCAGCTGCAGGACGCCTTCGGCATCAACACCGAGTTCGCGGGGCTGCGCAACTACGCCGACCTTCTGAGGGACGAGCACTATCTCGCGTCCTTCAAGAGCACGGCGATATTCAGCTCGCTGGTCGCCGCGAGCGGCATCGCCATCTCGCTCGCGCTCGCCACCATGGCCGACCGCGTGGCGCGCGGCGCGCTCGCCTACAAGACGCTCCTCATCTGGCCCTACGCCGTCGCGCCCGCGGTGGCCGGCGTGCTATGGGCGTTCCTGTTTGCGCCTTCGATCGGCATCGTTACCTACGTGATCAGGAAAGCGGGCTACAACTGGGACTGGGTGCTGCAAGGCGACCAGGCGATGCTTCTGGTGGTGGTGGCTGCGACCTGGAAGCAGATCAGCTACAACTTCCTGTTCTTTCTCGCCGGCCTGCAATCCGTTCCGCGCTCCCTCATCGAGGCGGCGGCGATCGACGGCGCCGGCCCCGCGCGTCGTTTCTGGACCATCGTCTTTCCGCTGCTGTCGCCGACCACTTTCTTTCTCCTTGTCGTCAATGTCGTGTACGCGTTTTTCGACACGTTCGGAGTGATCGATTCCACGACCCAGGGCGGGCCGGCGGGCGCGACCCAGATTCTCGTCTACAAGGTGTACTACGACGGCGTGAAAGCGGGCGATCTCGGCGGCTCGTCGGCGCAGTCGGTCATCCTGATGCTGATCGTCATCGCGCTCACCGTCGCGCAATTCAGGTTCATCGAGAGAAAGGTGCAGTACTGAATGGTCGATTCATGGTAGAGAACCGGCCCTGGCTGACGGTCGTGTCGCACGCCGTGCTGATCGCCGGAATCGCGGTCATCGCCTTTCCCCTGTACGTCACGTTCGTCGCTTCGACGCTGACGCTGGACCAGATCCTGCAGGTGCCGATGCCGCTCGTGCCGGGGGATCGCCTTTGGGAGAACTATTCGAAGGCGCTGACCGCCGGCGCGAGCGGCGCGGCCGCCGCCCCCGTGGGCCGGATGATGCTGAACAGCCTCGTGATGGCGGTCGCGATCGCCCTGGGCAAGATCGCCATCTCGCTCATCGCCTCGTTCGCGATCGTCTACTTCCGCTTCCCCCTCCGGAACTTCTTCTTCTGGATGATCTTCGTCACCCTGATGCTGCCCGTCGAGGTGCGCATCATCCCCACCTACAAGGTGGTTTCCGATCTCGGCATGCTGAATTCCTACGTCGGCCTGACGCTGCCCCTGATCGCCTCCGCGACGGCCACGTTCCTCTTCCGGCAGTTCTTCCTCACGATCCCGGAGGAGCTCGCCGAGGCCTCGCGCATCGACGGCGCCGGGCCGATGCGCTTCTTTTTCGACGTGGTACTGCCGCTCTCGAAGACCAGCATGGCAGCGCTGTTCGT
>WNGQ01019632.1_pt1 | contig 15229 bp, 17 predicted proteins | sample 5407661 | NCBI WGS metagenome assembly WNGQ01 (sample SAMN13153382, study PRJNA577476) | soil metagenome | isolation source: 60 cm soil or saprolite under Garry oak tree replicate 2 | place: USA:California | collected 2016-06-15 | reverse complement strand
AAGGGAGCGATGAGCAGATGTAGATGGTCGGGCATGACCACGTATCCGAAGAGCAGAAACGCGCCGGCGGCACGTTCTGCGGCAACATATTCCTGCACAACGTCTCGCTCACTGGGACATAGAGGCGTAATTCCGCGTCCTAAACGAGTGGTGATGAAAAAGATCCGGTCGTGGTCGGCGATGCGTCGCAGACGCGTCATGCGCGCATTTTAATCGCGCCGCATACTTGTAGCCTACCCTTTCCGCATTTCAGGAAAGGGTGGGGATTTTGGCGGGCGGGTCGCGCGGTCAAAGCGTGCCGCACGTGATCGCGTAGCTACTCGCCCTTGGTGACCGGCAGGCCGGCGTTCAGCCAATTGGTGCCGAAATCGGTGGCGATGTGTACGACCTTCACGTTGGTGAAGCCCATCGCGTGCAGCGCGTCATAGGCAGGCTTGGCGTTGGGGCACTTGTCCCACGGACAGCAACCGCAATACAGCACGATGAGCTGTTTGTGCTGCAGAGACGCGACGCGTTTGCGCAACAACTCCAGCCCCTCCGGCTTCGATCCTGGCCCCGCGTAGTCGGAACCAGGAATGCGCGCCTGCTCGTAAAAATTCTTGAAGCCCACATGCAGCACCACGGGCTTCTCGCCCTTGGTTTCGCTAAGCAGCTCGGCCAACTGCCTCGGCTCGATCTGCACCGCGCTCGCGAGTTCTATCGCTTTCCCCGCAGCCGGAACCTGCGCCGCCTTGCCCGGCGCGCTTTGCGTCCGTACGCCAAACGCCATGCACACCAGAAGCGCGCCCACCGCCAGCGTTGCCGAAACTGCGAAGCCCAATCGCCTCATCGTTTTTCTCCTTTGCTCGCGTCGCTCGCGGCTTCCTCGTACGCCTTCCGTTGTCATTCTGAGCGAAGTGACCGCGCGCTTTTTCCTCGGCCCGCCTTTCGGGCCGCGCGGTCACGCAGTCGAAGAATCCCTCTTTGCCTGGCACCTAACGACCACAGGGCCCTTCTGATTCACATCCCCTGCCGGCCGATTTGCGTTCGTCCCGGAATCACGCCCGGCTGCGTCTGCGGCTGAATTTCGCGCCTCGGCGGCGCGCCGGAATTCGTCGGCGGCTTGGGAAAATTCCCTTGCGCCGGCGCCGTGGGATATTTCTCCCACGTATCAATGAACGTCGTGAGGTAGGCATTGAACTCGTCGGGGTGCTCGCGATACATGAAGTGCCCGCCATTGGTGATGACGATCATCTGCACCTTCGTATTTTTTGCCGCGATGATGTCAAAGAGTCCCATCTCTCCGCGCAGCTTGGCCGTCTCGTCGTTCACGCCCCAATCGAGCACGTCGTTCTTGCCCGCCACGAGCAGCACCGGCATCCGCAGCGTGCCCTCGTCCCGCACTTTATCCAGCATCTTCTGCTTGAACGCGGGAAAATCAAACGACCGCCCCGCGCCCCCGTTCAATTTCGCGCGCGCTTCCTTCGACTTCGGCAGGGTGGCCATGAACTTGTCCGCGCTCCAATATTCTTCCTCGAACGTGTTCGGCAGCCACGCCAGCATGGCCACGCGGCATTGCAATCCTTCGTACTGCGATTGATCCGGACACTTGCTCAAATCGAGCCGCGTTTTATTCTCCGGAGCCGGCGGCGGATTCTCCGGCCCCATGGCCAGAATGGTCAGCGTCTTGGCGGCTTCCGGATGCTCGATCGCCAGATACAGCGCAATCGCCCCGCCCGCCGAGTGCCCCACCAGGTGCACTGGCCCGAGATTCAGCGTCTGCATGAAGCCATAAATGAAATCGACGTCGCCCTGATACGTGTAGTCGTCATCCTTCAGCGGATTGCCGCTCATGCCGCTCCCCAGCCGGTCCACCGCAAACACGTGGAAGCGCTTCGCCAGTCCCGCAAGATTTCGCGAGAAAACATTCGCCGTGGACGAACCCGCCGTGAACCCGCCATGGATCATCACCATCGGCTCGCCCGCGCCCGCCTCGTAGTAGCGCGCCTTCACGCCGTTCACATCCACGAATTTAGACTGCAGGCCGCCGATCTCCGACCGCGGATCGGGCTTCTCCTCTCCCGCCGCCGTCATCCCGCCGCCGGCGAGCCCCAGCAGCACCGCGAGCGCCGCCATCCGTAACCCGAATATCCGCCGACCGTGCGCTAGCATTTCCTTCCTCCTTCCGCTCACTCCTTTTTCGCCCAAATCTGTTTATAGCGTCTCCTCACTCCGCTGGCAACCACTCGTTTGTCATCCCGAGCGAATCCGCTCCTGCGGACGAGCCGAGGCGCGCTTTTTGCGCCCCGGATGCCTTCGCGGAGCGCGCCTTTTGCGCCCCGGTTGCTTCTGCGGGGGATCTGCAGTTCGCTTTTCCAGTAGGGTCTTCAGACCGCACACGAATTCGAGATATAATCTCAGGCAGATATCTATGGCAGAAACCGAAATCGTCTTCTCCGTGCTGGAGTCGGCCGAAGGGGGCTACGAAGCCAGGGCCCTGGGTCACTCGATCCATACGCAGGCGGAAACTTTGGCCGAACTGAAGGAAGCTCTCAAAGACGCCGTGCGCTGCCACTTCGGCGATGCCGATAAGCCGACATTGATTCGCTTGCACCTAGTCAAAGACGAAGTTATCCGCGTTTGAAGCTGCCCCGAGATCTGAGCGGCGACGAATTGGCGCGCCTGCTGCGCCCTTATGGTTACGACATTACCCGCCAGACCGGAAGTCATCTTCGGCTGACGTCGAGGTTCAAAACCACCGAACACCACCTCACAATCCCACGTCACGCCTCATTGAAAGTAGGAACCCTTGCCGGGATCCTCAGTGACGTCGCAGAATATCTAGAGATGGAACGAGGCACGCTAGCAGAGGCGCTTTTCAGTTAAATCTCCACGCAATGGGGTAACCCGAGTCACTCTAGTGCAGCGGCGAGAACGCCGCCGGCACGGCCAGGCAATTCTCCATCCTCAGCAGCCATTCCGCCGTCACCGGCGGCCACATCTTTCGCTCCACGGCTTCGGAGCGAAGGCGCTGCCGCTCCGCCGCATCTTGAAACGGCCAGATATGCACCCACTGATGCTGCGGCCCAATCTCCGTATACCAGCAGCCCACCATGGGCGAAAGCTTCATCCGCGCTTCGATCAGCGGAATCCATGCCTCGATCACTTTCGGAATGGTCCCGGATTGATAGATGTACTGCCGCATTTCGTAAATGTTGCCGAATTTGCCCGTCTTGAATGGCGGCGAAAACGGCGTGGGCTTGAGGATTTTCGTATCCTGCTCAATGACGAATTCACGGCTGTCCGGCGGCCAGCCGATTTTCGCCGTGCGCGCCTGCACGTCTTCGCGCTGCGCCAGATGAAACAAAGCGAAACCAAGTCCGGAAAAGTCCTCTCCTGAGAAACTGGGCTGCTAAGTCTTGTATTTTCTGTGACGCCGCTTCGCGCAGTTTCTTCCGTTCTTGTCTGAGCGAAGCTCAGTCAGTTGCTTCTCGGAAACTGAGCCAGTATCTGGCGCGGACATTTGTACAGGGTTGAATTTATAGTTTGCGTTCGTCTGCTTTCGACGCCGCCGAAGGCAGGCGCGTGAAGCCCAGGTCTTTCGCCCGTTTCAGCTTCGTTACGTAAATAATCTGCCCGAGGTGATAGGCGACATGCTCGCTCACCTGCGCCGCGGCTTCGTAGCCCGTGACGTCAAACTGCTGAATGCGATAACGCCGCGTCAAATCGCTCGGCTTCAGGCGCGCCAGCACGCCGCAGGCTTGTCTTACCGTCTGCTGCAACTCTTCGCGCAACTCGCCCCTCGCAATCGGCCCGCGCTCGGCAAATTCTTGGTCGCGCTCGCGGATGTCCGCCGCGCCGCCCAGCCCGGAGATGATCCACTGCCGCATATTGCCGCAGAGATGCAGCAGCAGATTCCCGACGCTGTTGGAAGCCTCGTTCGGCCGCCACCAGATCTCCGCGTCCGAAAGCTGCCCCAGGCAATCGACAATTCGAGGCAAGAAGCGTTCCTCGAGGCGCGAACGCCATTGACGCACACAGACCTCGGCGAGGCTCGCATCCGGCAGCCTTCGCTTTGCTGCCAGGCCCCGCTTCGCTTTCGGCTTCGCTTTAGCTGCCATCGAACTCCTGGTCCGCGGCAAAAGCATAGCTGTAGACCCTTACGAGCGCAATCGCCGATCCGATCAGGATCGGCGTCCCGAGCGACCAGCGTGAGCGAGGGACCTCTCCGCGCCCTTCGTCACGCGGGAGGAAGTGCAATCGCCGCTGCCTAAGGCACACTAAAGCGCCGATCCGGTCAGGATCGGCGTCCCGAGCGAGTAACGCGAGCGAGGGACCTCTCCGCCTAAGGCACACTAAAGTGTTTACTGCAGAAGACTGCATCTGCCGGCACCAAATCACTCGTGCGCGCATCGGATTTTACGGGCTCCGGTTTTCCCTGCACGGGGCCGAGGTTGTAAAGCTCAGCCGAAGCTGGGGTGTACACGATTATGCCAAGCTGGTTCCGCGCACGAAGAAATTAATTGAGCTTCCATTCCCTCCCGCCGCCCGCGTACATCGCATGCTGTGCAGGCTTGTGCTGCGTTCCCGAACAACCGATAATGGACTCTCGTGATGGTCACGAGTCGCCGCGTATATGAATAACCGCAGAACTTTGCTTGTCCTGGCGATTGCTTTGGTCGTCGCCGCTGTCCTCGCGCTGGGAAGCTCGATCTACGCCCTGCGACGCACCCGCGCGGCGGCGGCGGATGCTTCTGCTGCCAGCGCCAAGGTCATCCGCTTTGCCAAAGATCCGGAAATGGCCCCGCCATTTTTGCTGCGCGACATCAACGGCAAGATCGTTTCCACAGCGGACTGGAAGGGCAAAGTCGTCATCCTGAATTTCTGGGCCACCTGGTGTCCTCCCTGCCGCGAAGAGGTTCCCGAGCTCGTGCAACTCCAGGCCAACTACAAGGATAAATTGCTGGTGATCGGCGCTTCTGAAGATGAGGACGAGCCGCAGAAGGTGCGGCAGTTCGTGCAGCGGTTCGGGATGAATTATCCCGTCGTCATGGCCACCAAAGAGCTCATCGATAATTACGGCGGCGTGCCCGCCCTGCCCACTTCGTTCCTCATCGATCCGCAGGGCCGCGTGGTCCAAAAGCATACCGGGCTCTATGAATACGAAGTCTATGAACGCGAAGTCCGCGCCCTCGCGGGTCTTCCCTTCGATGGGCGCATCGAGACCTTCGCCGACACCGGCCAGATCTTCCTGAAGAATGCCGCCAATGCCACTGAGCTTCCCGACGTCGATCTCTCCGGGCTCACCGCCGATCAGAGAAAAGAAGCGCTGCACCGTCTGAACGCTGAAAGCTGCACCTGCGGCTGCAAGTTGACGCTCGCGGAGTGCCGCATCAATGATTCCTCTTGCCCGGTGAGCAAAGGCGCCGCGAATGACGTCGTCATGCGCGTCCGCGCCGGCCAGCCCGAACCCGCCGCGCCGCCGTCCTCAGCAACTCCGCAGCCTGGCGCTCAGCCGCAACCCCCAACCCCCAAAAGTTGAAGAAAACTGCGCTCCTGGTCCCGCCGTGTGGACTTAGCTCACCACGCGCTCACTGCGCAATCCTAAGTCCAGTCAGGGACGAAACAACGTAGCCCAGCACGGCAGTGCTGGGTAACGGTTAAGAAATCCACAGAAGCCCCTTAAGGGGCGGCACAACCTGAGCGAGCCTGGTGATCTCCGGCCTGCCGCCGCCCCTGTCATTCCGAGGAGCCCGCGCATTCGCACTCACAGAGCGCGGGCGACGAGGAATCTGCTTTTCGTAACAGCCGCCAGATGTCTGAATCCGTCTTGTTGCGGGCGGGTTCCGAAGGCCGGCGGGCATCTCCGGCCTTCGGGAATGACGGGTGAGTTCACACCCCGATTGCTTCTGCCTGGCCCGCGCGCCTAAGATCATCGGCAGACATCACTCTGTGAGGTGGCTATGCCCTATTACGAATACCTCTGCCAAGCCTGCCACAAAAAGTTTTTGCAGGTTCTCACCGTTGCCGAACACGACAAAGGAAAAATCAAGTGCCCCAAATGCGGCAGCTCCAAAATCGAACAGCAGTGGGCCGCGTTCTACGCGACGACCTCGAAAAAGAGTTAGCTAAAATCCGCGAGTCGTGTGGTCAATCAGGCGGGAAGATCCTTCGCTCGCTAGCTGGCGACAGGCTGGGAGTGTATTACGGGCTTCCTGCGCTTGTTGGCATAAAGCGCGGCATCGGCGCGATCCAATAGTTCCTTGGCCGTTTCGTCGGAGTGGAGTTCGGCCCAGCCCGCGGAGAGAGCGACGGGCAACTTGTGTCCCTCGATGTCCACGCTAATTCCCTCCAGGCGCTTGAGCACGGCCTGCACATTTTCCGGTTTGCACTCCGGCAGCACCACCAGGAATTCGTCTCCGCCATAGCGCGCCGAAGCATCCGAGCCGCGCGTCGCCCGGCTCAGCCTGTCTGCAAAGGCCTTCAGCAAAGCGTCTCCGGCGGCGTGGCCGTAAGTGTCGTTCACCTGCTTGAATTCATCCAGGTCAAACAGAATCACCGAAAGTGCTCGCCCGTGCCGCTGCGAGCGCGAAATCTCGTCTTCCAGGCGCTGTTCGATATAGCGACGATTGAAAAGGCCCGTGAGCGGGTCCAGAAGCGCCATCTTGTAGACCTCCTGCGCCAGCACCTCCACTTTGTCCACGGCAAACACTTGGTCGGTCAGCTGCCGGCGAATGCGGGTGATCTGCAATTGCTGATAGATCACATAAACATTGAAGATCAGCACCAGGCCCACGAGCCCGCGCACCGCCTGGTTCAGAAAGAACGAGTAGTAGCTGTCCGCTTCCAAGAGCAATGCGGGGAACGCAAACGAGGCGACGGCCATCAGCAGCAGCAATGTGATGATGAATGCGTAGGACCAAAGCCACCATTCGCGCCGGTCCATCCGGCGCATGGTGTTCTGAATATCTTTCGCGGGAGTGGCGCTGAACTCCACAACCGAACTCGGCTCGTCCATGGCCTCAGGCGAAACGTTCAGATAAAAAGGCGCTCGCGCATTGGATCCGCGCCCTTGCGGCTTATTCTGGCCCCGGGGAGCTCTGGCCTCCCCACGCGGTTCCCATTCTGGCATGTCGCTGGCTGTAGGGTATAGTACTCGGCGCCGCCAGATGCCCGATCAGTTATTGCTGCCACGAGCGCGTGCACTGCGGCCCAATCCCGAAGTCTGGCTCATTGCCGGGAGTGTCTTTTAGCCGGTGAGAGACGTTTACGCTGCACGCCGCGGTAAACAAGGCTTGCGGCTTCAACACGTTCGCTATGATCAGTCTGGTACTAAAAGGTCGCCGGGATCCTTGGGATGGGGACAAGCTACGAAACCTCGGCTATTGGCCCAACCTCTGAGAACTTTGGCGGCCTTGCTCTGCGCCGATTTCGCTTTGCGCGCAAATCAAAGCGATAGGCTATGCGGCCTTGCCTCGCTTCCGGCGCGTCAAGTGCGGGTTCGTCCGCGCTAAACGGGAGTTCTTCGGCATCTGCCTCTTGGCGTTGAAAGCCGCGCGACGCAGAAGCTCCTCGAATTCGCGGTCCTTCGCGGACATCCTCGGGATCTTGATCTTTCGCTGGGCAGACATCTTTTCCTCACTCGATCCTCTTTGGACGCCGTAAAGATAAAGCTAAAGTAAACACCTTATCCTCGGCGGCCACACACCCAGGGGATAGGTACGCAAGGTAACGATTTTGCCCTTTATTGTCAACAGTTTTCCTGTCAACCCACCTTTCGGTCCAAAAACGCGACGCCTTGGGCGCCATGACCGTAATCTACGGGTAATCCTGTACGCACATGTTTTCCTGCATTTTCCACAGGATTGCCGTTTTTCCACCGCCGTGGCTCCAGTGCACCCTCATTAGTCCTTGATTTTGGGTCGTGCTCTACCAATGATTGCTGCCGTCATAATGCGGAGCGCCGCGTGACCCTCCGACTCTCCCAGCAATTGGAGCAGGTGCAGAACGAACTCGCTCATAAACTCACCGAGGCCGAGCGCATTGGAGATGGGCTTGTGAAACTCGGCATTCGCCTTCAACAAGAGCCGTGGAAGTGGTCGATTGGCTGGCTGGAGAACGCCTTCCCGGCTTCCGCTTCCATTTGCCTCGTCGAGACCGAAATTATTGAGTCTCTTGACCGCAACCGTTTGGAATGGCTGCTGGAGGATATCCGCATGCTGAAGCGGCGCGAGGCCGAATTGAAGCGCCTTGCCGTCGCCTAGTGCCGCCTTTGCAGTAGCGCCGGTGTCCCCGGTAAGGGGAGCCCGGCGCGTTAAAGAAGTCGGCATTCTGGTTTTTACGGGTGCCCCATCCTTTGCGTTTTGTGCAAAGGGTCGGGTTCAGGTTCCGGGAAAAGTCCCGCGAGGGACGAAAGAAATTAGCCCAGCGCGGAACCGGGGTCCCCCAACGCGCGCCGCCCTTGCGCGCGTTGGGGTGGTGGAAGCGCTGGGAGTTCGCGATGAGAGATCAGGAAGCCCCGTAGCGGGGTCCCCGACACGCGCCTCTCGAGCGCGAGTATTCGCGCGGAAAAAAGAAGTTGCGCGTGTTGGGGTGGCGGTAGGGGCGACACATGTCCGAGCCTTGATGTCACCTCGTCCTGCCAAAAAAATCGCCCGAAAAGACTTGACCTCAAAGCAGCCTGTTGGTTAGCATACCGCCCATGATCAAGCGCACCTGCGCTTGCTGTTGTGCCGGTTACTGCTGCGCCTGTTGTCGCGGCAGCGTGCCGGCATGCGGGTGCGTTTCTAAGTAACCCCTTAAGTAATCGCAATCGAAAGAAACGCCCGCTCGCTGGCCCCAAAACTAGCGAGCGGGTTTTTTATTCCCTGCGGCGAAAGCGACGATCCGGCTAGGTCCGGTTTTCGGACTCCGGTGGAGTCCACCGGACTCCAGCAACCGGAGATCGCCGTCCCGAGCGAATATCGTCAGCGAGGCGCGCAGTTTGCGCTCCGGACGCCTTAGCGGAGGATCTCTCCGGAGCTTTCGCCGCGCAACAAAGTAAGGAAGAAGGGCAAAATATGGCGCAGACACCGCGGCACGAAGTCGTTTCTGAAGAAGCGCGAACCCTGGCGCATAAAGCCAAGCAGAACTCACGCTGGCGCATTTCGCTCGACAGTTGGGCGGTGGCGCTGGCGCTCGCGCTGACGGCGCTGGTTTGGGCCGGCTGGATCAGGCGCATCCCCTGGTGAGTTTTGTGTGGCACAGGCACGGGCCTGTCCGAGACACACCCCTTCGGGCAAAGCGTGCTCGTGTTCTCGAGCCCGAAAGGTCAAAGTCATCAGGAGTCCCGCAGTCCCGGGATCCCGGAAGAAGTCGCGGGACTTTCGCGGCGCTAACAAGGCCCACGTCGCTTTTCGGGCATGAAAAAGGAGCAATGACATGGCCACCTCCGTAGCAATACCGGCGCCCTATTCGGACAATCTCTTTAAGCGCGTCGGACGGCTCGTCCCCGGCCTCTTCCTGCTGATCGCCGTGGGCTACGCCGGAAAATTCGTAGAGCAGGCGATCGCGCGTTACGGCAAAGCGCACCATCTCACGCTGCCCAATATCGAATACGTCCTGTGGGCCATTCTCATCGGCCTGGTGATCTCGAACACGGTGGGCATCCCCGCCGCCTTCCGTCCCGGCCTCGCCACCTATGAATTCTGGCTCAAGGCGGGCATCGTCCTTCTTGGCTCGCGCTTCATTCTGGGAGACGTGCTCAAGCTCGGCGGCGTCAGCCTCGTGCTCGTGGTCATCGAAATCTCCGTCTCGCTTCTGTTCATGACCGCGCTCGGCCGCGCCTTCGGCCTCACGCCGAAGCTCACTTCCCTGCTGGCCATCGGTTCCTCGATTTGCGGCGTCTCCGCCATCATTGCCGCCCAAGGCGCCATCGATGCCGACGAAGAAGACACTTCCTACGCCATCGCCGCCGTGCTCGCGCTCGGCGCGGTCGCGCTCTTTACCTTTCCGCTCATCGGACATTGGCTGGGCATGAGCGATACGAGCTACGGACTCTGGGCTGGCCTCGGCGTGGACAACACCGCCGAAGCCACCGCCGCCGGCGCGATTTACTCCGACGCTGCCGGCAAAGTCGCCGTGCTGGCCAAGACCGCGCGCAATGCCATGATCGGTTTCGTCGTGCTCGGCTACGCCATTTATTGGGCGCGCAGACAGGGCACCGCGGGCGTCACCCACAAGGCCGCCTTCCTGTGGCGGAAATTCCCCAAATTCGTGCTCGGCTTCTTGCTCATCTCCGCGCTGGCCACGGCCAGCTTTTTCAACCCCGGCCAGATCACCAGCTTAGGAAATCTTTCGCGCTGGGCTTTCCTGCTCACCTTTGCCGGTGTCGGCCTGCGCACCAATATCGGCGAAATGCGCAAGCAGGGCTTGCGGCCGTTTCTCGTCGGCGCCATCGGCGAAGTCGCCGTCGCCCTGCTGACGTTGACCCTGGTCCTCGGCGCCACGCGTTTCCTGCACTAAGGTTGCGCTGGCTCCGCCGGCCCCTGCATCCTTAATGGACTCTCCGCTTGTTGTCGGGATAGGAGTTAGAGCACTTCAAAGTTGCAGCTCCTCTTCCAAGGGGCTGACCGCCCTTAGGGCACCGAACCGAACCGGAAGGTTCGAGCCTTTACTCCGATTCTCTTAGACTGGGTCAGGAAGCTTGTGTCGGGGAGCGACGGCTCAACGAACCGGTAGCGAGTGACCTGGCCCCTATATGTTCTGCGGGCAGCTAGGTCACGGCACGGCGGGATTTTGGTCTATCAGCCGGCTTGTCACCTGAGATTGCAGCGAGGCGATTCAGCGTGGGAATCAATTCAGTTCCAGCCGCGGACTTCGATACGAAGTAATTGGAGAAAACACGCATGGCACTCACAAGTTGGGGAGAATCGTGGGCCGTGAAGAAGACAATCTTTGTGGACGGCGCGATTCGGCGTATCTCGTAGGCTGTTTGGATGCCATTCATCACCGGCATGTTGATGTCCAGAAGGACGATATCCGGCTTCAACTCGATGACTTTTTCGATGGCCTCTTTGCCATCTTTAGCATCACCCGAGACTTGGAAGGAATGCCAGTCGAGAAGCGAGCGGATGGTGGTTCGCACCGCAGCGTGATCGTCCACGATAAGGATTCTAGCCGACAATCCCACTCCAGCTCGAATCGCCCGTTACACCTTGAACCCCAATGATTTCCAAAGAACGGGGGTTCACCATGCCAGTCTTTATCTCAAGTTAGTTCTTCTGTCTGTGAAATATTTCACACGTTGATCTGCGGTGCACTTTCGTGGCTCTTGCCGAAGGTACTCAGCCGCAGTCTGACCTATTCGTGGAGGACGACATTTAGGAGGGAGCTGTGAATTTGCAGTTCGCCGTTGTATTCAATGAAGCCCAGCTTCCTGAACTTATTCATAAAGAAATTAACCCGTTCGCGCGTCACTCCTATCATTTCCGCCAGAGTTTCCTGATCGATCTCCGGAACGACCGTTTCGGGGTTGCCTTCCTTGCCGTAGCGGGCCAGCAACAAAAGAGTCCGGGCCAAGCGTTTCTCGGTAGAGTTGAAAAGCTGATCGACCAAGTCCTCCTCGATTCGCAGATTGCGTGAGAGTAAATACGCTATGAAAAGGCCCGAGAGAGCGCGTTCTTTTTGCAGCACGCGCAGCATCTCGCCCTTCTCAATTCGAAGTATAGAGCTCGGCACAATCGCTGTAGCCGAAGCCACGCGTACCACTTGACCGGTTAGGCACGCCTCACCAAGAAAGTCATCCGCGCCTAGGATTGCGATGACCGCTTCCTTGCCCTGTTCGGAGATGATGGTCAGCTTCGCCCGGCCCTTCTGAATGTAGAAAACAGCATCGCTCGGGTCGCCTTGCGAGAAGATCTTGTGGTCGGGTCGGCACTGCGTAATCGTTCTTTTCAGCCCGACTGTCGCAAGAAAAACTTGGGGATCGAAAAAGCGCCCTTTCTTAGTTTTCGTTATCGTCTTCGGCTGGGAGGCTCGGGCGGCCTCCTTGCTTTCCGCCTCGGTCGACTCGTGGGCCAGAGGCTTGCTGTGCACCTTGAGCTTGGTGGTCTGATTCATTGTACACCTTCCTTTTCTGAGGCTCGGTCGGGCCGTGGGTGGAGGGACTTCTCCGGTACATTCGCCAGCGGACAGCACCGCGCGGAGCCGCCCCTCGGGGCAGACTCAGAGATTCTCGTGATCAGCCTGATCAGCGGATGGCGTGAACGGTGTGGGCCTCGGACGTGCCTGGGACGCATTTCCGCCCCCCCAAAGCCTATTAGTAAACTGCCACTTGGATTACGCGAGCTACTTCAGCCTGCGTTCCTCACGATAAGCATTCTTGCTGGCAATTGTCTTTCGACCCGGCTCGCCAGCAACGCGGAAGGGGCTGGGGGCCCTCAGTGCGAGCGGTTAATAGTCGAACTATAAACTTGCCTTTACAATACGGGAAAAACCCTAGTGCCGTTCCAACTAATTTGACTATCCACGGCCAGCTAGATAGCCTTTGCCGGACACCCTTTGCTTAGGCTCATCAAGTTGGAACGGCACTAGGAGAGTGAATCACTGCCAGCAATTCGCTCACGCTCCGGGAAATGCCTTTCAGTTTTCGGCTTGAACCAAACGCTTTAAGGCGGGAATCAGCTCGGTTCCGGCAGCAGACTTTGTAACGAAGCCTTCGGCTCCGCGCAGACGAATACCGGACATAGCCTCGTCCTTGTGAATTGTGAAGAAGAGGATTTTGGTAGAAGGCGAGATTCGGCGTATTTCACGTGCTGCTTGGATACCGTTCATTACCGGCATTTCGATGTCCAGGAGCACGACCTCGGGCCTTAGTTCTTTGACTTTCTCGACGGCCTGCTTGCCATTCTCGGCCTCCCCACATACAGGGAAGGAATGCCGCGTGAGGACCGACCGAATCGTGCTCCGCGTCACACTATGATCGTCCACAACGAGTACGCCGGGCGTGCGGCGTTCTGTTCCAGCTAGCTCAGCAAGGCAATCTTCAAGGCGTGCCTGATCGATGGGGCTTATTCCAGTGAACTCAATCCCTACACCGTCATTTGCCTGGCTAGCCACCCGGCCGATTGCCGAGAAGTGCGATTCCGAATCCGTGATCGTCAGCGCGAATTTACCGCCCATTGGCAAGGGCTTATCGGTCTTGACAAAACACCCAGATAGGCTCAGCGTCCGCACAAGAGCTACCATCGTTCGTCCTGATTCAAGATCAGTCAGTTCCACGGCGCCACCGAAATGGTGGCGAGGTGCCCGGCGCGGATTGGCGAGTAGAACGGTCTCTATTTCCGGCATCGCCGTCTCATCGAAGCACGCCCAGCCTATCTCAAGCTATTCTCGTGTCTGTGAAATATTTCACACCGTGCTCTGCCGTGCACTTCGCGCCTATGACTCGGAAATCAGGGGTGCTGGCATACTCCGGCAAAGGTCAGCAGGAAAGCCCAGCGCGAGAGGTAGGCCTGCGCGCGGCACACGTGGCACAGGCACTCCTGCCTGTGCGCGCTTTGCCGGGTGCCCCACCCTTCGCTTTTAAGGGTGGGTCCGATCTTGTAGCCCAAGGCGCACTGTTCTTGCGGCGAAACGTCTGCCTACTCGCCGCGAACGTCTACCTACAGGATGAGCTTCGCGGCGTCAACAAAGTCGAGCTTTCGCCGCTTAACAAAGTCCGCGGCCCTGGGGCTTTTTCGTAGCGCCGCCTTCCAGGCGGCACACGTGGCACAGGCACTCCTGCCTGTGCGCGCTTTGCTGCCATTCCGAGGAGCGGGCCGCGCTTGTTGCGGCAACGAGGAAGTGCCCCAGCATGCGCCGACTTTGCGCATGCTGGGGTGGCGAAATCCCCAGGGTCTTTTCGTAGCGCCGGGCTTCAGCCCGGCATCTTGGGTTTGGCCAGCAACGAGACCGAAGTCCCGCCAGGGACGGCATAATTTAGCCCAGGGCGGAAGCCCTGGGAAGCGTACCGAAAAGGATCGCAGCCCCGTAGCGGGGTCCCCGACACGCGCAGCCTCCGCCTGGCTAGTGCCGTTCCAACTTGTTTGAGCACTAGTTGGAACGGCACAAGTTGGAACGGCACTAGCCAGCGTTACATCGTCAAGACCGCGCGGAACCGCGCCTTGCCGTCCACCACGCGCTGATAGGCCTTCGCAGCTTCCGCCAAGGGATACGTTTCCACCATGGTTTTCACTTTGCCCTGCGCCACGAAGTCGAGCGCCTCGTAGAGATATTCCGGGCCATTCTGCGAGCTTCCAATTACGCGCAGGCGTTTCATGAGCAGATCCACGAGCGAAACCGAGAACGCTTCGGCGTCCACGCCCATGGTCACGATGCGGCCATCCGGGCGCAGCCCTTGCATGCTGTCCATCATGGACTTGGTCGAATTCGAGGTGCTCAAAATAATGTCCGCGCCGCCGGCCGCCGCCAGGCTCTTGCCGTCGCGCACGATCTCATCCGCGCCCAGATCGCGGATCAGCTTGTCCTTATCGGGCGAATGAGAAATCGCGATGGTCTCGAATCCCGCGGCCTTCGCGTATTGCACCGCCAAATGCCCGAGCCCGCCGATGCCCAGCACGGCGACGCGCTCGTGCGGCTTGGGGTCGGCCGCGCGCAGCCCGCTATACACCGTGTACCCCGCGCAAAAAATCGGTGCGGCTTGCTCGTAGGAAACCTTGTCGGGGATCAGGTAGGTGGCATCCGCATACATGGGCATGTACTCGGCGTGGCCTCCCTGCAGATCGATCCCCGTGCTTTTCTGATACGGACAGAACATCCGCTTCCCGCGCAGGCACCATTCGCAGCGTCCGCAGGTTTCTTGAACCCATGCGGTGCCCACGCGATCTCCTACCTTTCGCGACGTCACGCCGGTCCCCACCGCCACGATCTCGCCCACCGGCTCGTGGCCCAGGATTCGCGGAAATTGGCCGGGAATGTGTCCCAGCGTCTCGTGCACATCGGTGTAGCAGATGCCGCTGGCATGCATCTTCACCAGGACGTGGTTCGGTCCGGGTTGCGGCTGGGGAACATCTTTGATCTGCCAGGAACTGCTCACAGCAGGTACCACTGCAGCTTGCATATGTTTTCCTCCCAGGGGCCGTTGGATGCGCACGGCCGCCGAATTGACGCACGATTTCGGTGCTTCTCTCTGCCCGCCCTGTATCTCTGCGATCTCTGCGGGTGCCCCACACTGATTGCCCTGCTTGCCCTGAGTTCCGAAGGGAGGTAG
>WNGQ01003759.1_pt1 | contig 15234 bp, 21 predicted proteins | sample 5407661 | NCBI WGS metagenome assembly WNGQ01 (sample SAMN13153382, study PRJNA577476) | soil metagenome | isolation source: 60 cm soil or saprolite under Garry oak tree replicate 2 | place: USA:California | collected 2016-06-15 | reverse complement strand
GGCTGGTCAATGTGTGGCTCCTGGTTGTGGGATCATAGCTTTCAGCATTTCTATTTCGTCTTCTTTGGTCAGCAACATTTCTATCAACTGTTCTTGCAACTCGTCATAGTCGAGATAGGCCAAGAGATCAGCTATTGAGCATCCGTACTGGCGGGCAAGTTGGAGGATGAATCTCCGCCCTGGATTGTCGGTAAGTTTTTTTTCGTGTCCTCTTCATCAGCCCCCAGGCCATTGTAGGCAGCACACAGCTTGAATAGATCCTTGATTTCGTCCAGGTCCTCTTGCAAGATGAGAGAAAGCCCCTTCTCATCAAAAAGAGGCTCTTGCGTGTCTGTTAGTACCAGACACTTAGCCAACAAAGAAGCCGAAAATTGCTTGTTGTCCCCTATGCTGGCCGTCATATCAAACCCTTCATCAGCTTTGATTTTACCGATTGAAATATGCCCATCCAATTCAGGCCAGAAGGGCGTAGGAATAGCCTTGAGCTTTGGCCTACTTTGAAGATTGCTGATATACTGGCGCGCGTTCAGCGCGTTGAATTGTTCCATGAATAGATTCCCTTTCTATACAATGACTATCACGCCGTCAGGCTGGAAATTGATCGTCTCATCCACCACGGCATTGACAACTGCTTTCAAGTGGTCATCCTTAAAGTAGCCATACGCTTCATACCGATTGCCTGACGCAGCTAAGAGCGAGAGAATGAGCAAATCACCGGCGGTCAAATGACTGGCCTGCACAATATCTACCCACCATTTCTTGAGTGAGAACGGTCCGGTCAGCAAGAGCGGCTGAAAAACTTTCCAGGTTGAGCCACCTGGCCCAGTATGAACTGACACATCCTGAAGGTCCCTGGCTCCTGCAAACGCCCAATCGGTAGTCTGTCCCATACTGGCATAGGCAAAGTATTTCGCCCCTGATGCTAGACGAGTTCCCTTTGTGCCACCCACCAGCGGGGCGTTATGGACAACTTGCCCTGAGAGGTAACGTAGCGTGTAGGTTGCTGGTGATACCGTTGCCCAGGTCACATTGTCCGCATTGGTTTGGGTCTGAACCACAGGAACTGATGAACGATCTAAGTACCGATGCGCTGCATTGGTGATGTTGTAGGTTTTGTCATCCCCCGCGTTGGTCATTGCCTCGTTCGTGAGCACAAGAGAAGCGCCCGATGTGATCAGGATATCGCCCTGCACTCCGAGAATAGCCGGCATAAATGCACCTCCATCCCTTGCAAGGGGTATTAGGCGACAACTACAGAGCCCGAAATCTGAAATGCTCCATCCAGCTCAACAATGTTGTTCACCGGATCGTGAATTTTGTAATCCTTCACGTAGGCCGTGAACGTGTACGTATTCACGTTGTTGTTTGGGCTGACGATGAAGAATAAGAGCGTGCCATTAATGAACGCCGTCTCAATGACGACCTGACCGTTCGTATCGGTGTGGTCATAGTTCATCTTCAGATTGAGCAACCCTGTCTTCAGCCCTGCCAGGAACGTTTTCCACCCCGAGGCTGACATGATGGTGGTTTCGTACATGTCCGCCGCAAGTGGTATCTCTACGTCCTTCATCTGGCCCGCTGAGTTGGTTGGACTGGCTGCTAAGCCAACCTTCACGTTATTCGGGTTATTAAATCCCGCAATAGGCCCCGGCATTTTGTGCCTCCTTTATGTTGCTACCCGCCTTGCGTCATCAAGAGATAGCGCAGTGAGCCATGCCGGGTGAGCCCGTCAGACTCAACGATTTCTACAAAATTGTCGAATAAGAGATAAAAGTTATTAAACCCGCCTGAGAGCGTCAGCGGTAAGCGATTGAACGCGTTATCTATGGCGCTGACAATGCTCTGAAGCTCTTTCATTCCTGAGTATTGCGAGAATATTTCAAACTGGACATACACATCATGCGCGTTTTGCTGCATGGTTAAGGCCGTTCCTAGCTTCGCAGTCAGGTTTCCTACATAAAAATATGGAAAGCTGGCATTCACCTGCACATTATCGAAAATATTCCATGCAGGGGCGCTAGCGCCCGTCATGGCAGCTTGAATACCTGCATCCGCCCTGGCGCGAGTCACACATGCTGTTTGAATTTGTGATAAGGGTAAAGCCATTATTTGATATCGCTCAATTCGTGATCCATTGATTGTGATGCTTTTACGAAAGCTGGGAACAAGAATGGGCGAGCTGCCATTTTAGATGTGCCCAGCTCTACATATGGCCCATACTCGACATTGGTTCCCACAATACGCTCAAAGCTCATCATGTTGGTCATGCCAATGTCAAAGCCGCTCTTATCAATACCGCTTGTCCCAGCCTTGATTTGAATAGAAGAGCGCAACCGTCCAGTATCAACCGGGCAAGCCTTCTTTGCTTCTGCCTGACAATCGATAGCAGCTCCCTGGACAGCATCTAGCACCTTACGTCGTATCTCGTTCATCTTGGCTTCAAGCGTCTGATTGACGCCCTGTATACCAGTAACTTCAATGCTGAGGTTCATCAGTTCTTACCTTTCCGAAGTAGTACCGAACAAAAAACACAGGCCAATAGCGCCAGGGTATCTTGTGTTGTTTCAACTTACGAATAAGTAGGGCAGGAACACCCCACTTGGAAATCCTGACAGAAAACACAACATTCGCCCCTTCCATCTTTTGATCTGTGATTTTTATATACCAGGGCAATTTCGCCATTAATTGATACCTTTCGCCCGGTCTTCCTGACAGAACATGGCAATTGAAATACTCGCCTCTTGCATGTTCTTCACGCCCAATATCTTGTAAAGATGCGTCACCGCGCCTCTCACGTACTTTATCTTCATCGATGCATCAATGTGATAGGTTGGCTGATAGCGGATAGAAATCATGCACGTCATCGTTGGATACAGCTGCTGAGCGAAAAATCTACGGTTCGCGCCACGCCCATAGGGGAAATCTACTATATTGGCCCAACAAGAATAGACATCAATATAGTTGCCCGATTGCCCGCCCTGGCCGTCATCGCTTGTTCCAGGTACTGGCGGCTTTTGAATGGTAATCCGCCTATCAAATTGCTCAGCCGACACATTATCTTTCTTGGACATCAAACCCACTCCAATCGATAGCCAAGCAGCTCATTCTTGATGTCAGAAGGCAATGCAGCCCCTTCCCGGTTGTCATACCAGAATGCAATAATTTTCTTCACCAGAAGCCGTAGATCATAAGGAAGCGGATAAGCGCTTGAGTATCCCACTGTGTACGCAAACTGCCAGCGATAGACGATCAAAGGCGCTTGAAAGTAAATCCGACCTGGCTCCCTGGTGGTATCAATGCTCCAATTGACTGTTACCCCATCTGGCCCAAGCTGAGACAGATTTGTAAACAGCGGGTTCCCCTGACCATCGATCACAAACACCGTGAACTGAGTACCAACCGATTGAACACTTTGGAGCGGCGCCATTGGCAATTCAAAAAAAAACTGAGAGATGCCAAATGGGTTGGCCCCTAATTGCTGCTCATAATGATAAAAATTCTCCTGCTCATCATCGATAGGTCCTGAGAGCACACCCCCATGCGGTCTATCAATGATGAACTGTGCCAGGATGGATTGTGTTGCAAGCGCCCGCCCGGTCACCTGCTCAACGTACTTACGAGCAGACTGAATCAAGCCTGAAATCACACCATCATTGCCACTGTCAGAAAAGTCGATCCGGCAATAATCTTTGGCTTCCTGAAGTGTGATAGGCTCCGAACTTGGCTCAGTTACGACGCGATACGAAACACTCACAACACAATCCTTTCAGCCGTGCAAGGGGGTTAGACGGGCTCAGGCCAATGCCAGGTGCCTAGTTCCTTCTCTTCAGAATAGTGAACCGATGTACGCCAGATGGAGTTTGCTAAAACGGAAAAACCTGTTTGGGGTGCTACGCCTTCTACAAATCCATCATTCCGCCCATCGGTAAACACCTGAAGCTGTACCAGGCCATTATCCTGTTTCCAGTCCCGTACCACTATGGCTGGGCGGTGTTCGCCTTTGCTTCGCCCATTTTCCAGCACATAATGGACAATTCTTCCTTCTGTTAAGCCTTTGACTGGCATATCTCACTCCTACAAAAACTAATGCCAGGTATGTGGCAAGTTCTTATCTGAATGCGGAACGCCCGCGTAGACGCCAAATGCGCCCATACTGGCATAATCCTGGTCGCTTGGGTGCAGCAACACATGCAGCGAAAGCACAGGCCCGGTTGACTTCTCTTCTTCTAACGCTTCCTCTTGTCGCTTTTTCAATGATCGCTTTTTTGAAACCGACTCCGCATCAACTTCAACCTCTTCTTCTACCTCCTTTGGAAGCTCTATAGCCTCCAAAGACACAAAGGCCATACGCATATGGCCCTGATCGGTCACATACGTCACGATATCTCCTAACTTCGGCATAGGTGTTTCTCCTACAAGAAAACTAGTGGTAACTGTTGGGCGTCATGCCCGTCGGATCGTTCGGAACGTTCTGAACCACCAACACAGGCCCATTCACAAACTGGTCATCACCTGGGTTCAGAAACACGTGCAAGATAATGCTCACATCCTGCACGTCCGACACAATAGCCGCCCGAGCATTCCCCCTATCCGTGATGTACACAACAATGGTTCCCAAAGCTGGCATGCGCTAGACCTCCGCAGGCAGCACACGCGGCTCACCCAGCACCCAGAACGCCGTATGTTTCGCGCCTGTTGTGGTGCCTGTGATGGTGAGCGCAACCCGTAGAAATCGCTGACCACCCAGGTAGCCTACCCGCTGATTGAGCGCGGTCGCTGCGCTGATAATGGCTGCTGGCTGTGAGCCTGCCGCCGATTCGGTAATCGGAAACCCGCCCGCTGCGTTCGCCGTTTCCAGCCTGGACAGGTCGGTTGCCGCAACGGCTGTAAAAGCCCCAGGATTGCCCGTCCCATCGTCTGGCGCTTCGTTGATCGTGTAGGTATGCACACCATCGGTCCAGGTGCCCGCCAGGATGTACAGCGTGGCCGCGTTGTACCGCTGCAAGTCAATGGTTTGGCCTGTGTAGGCATTGGCTGCCAGCATAGCCGGCAGGTTCGCCTGTGGACCGGCAAAAATAGCCCGCCCAAGCTTTGATTTATTGTCTCTCAAATTCGTATTCTCCTTGCAGGGGTGGTTAGCCCCTGCTTACTTTTACAATGTCAGCTAAGCAATCAGCCTATGTAGTACTCACCTTAATAAACCGAAAAGCCTCTGGGATTAAGACGTCGCCCCCGTGGCGGTTCCTGGCGATGAAGCCAACCAGTCCCTGAAGCGCAAACAGTTCGTCAAGCTGGCGAACGCTGAAGTTGATCCCAACACGGTCCGCGATCAGGTAATTGGAGAAATCCCCAAGGGCAATCGGCAGGGTGTTGGCTGCAATCTCATCCATGTCTGGCATCTCAATATACTGAAGGTCATAGATGGTCGGAGGTAAGCCCGCGCCTGCAAAGGGCTGCCACAGAGGACGGTTCTGCGAGTCTTTCATCAGGCGAATCCTTCCAACTGTCTGCCGGGTCATTGCCCAACGGCATCTAGGAGAGTTGGCATAGACGCCTTTCAGGTCCTGCATAGCTTGAATAAAACAGTCACCCTGGGTGGCCGCTGTATTGAAGTCAGCCGCCGCGCCTGTCGGCACATACGGAATGTAGGTCAGGCCGGTTTGCTTACCAGTCGGGGTTGCTGTAAAGTTCCATGCCTGAGCCGTGGTCGTTGGGCTATAGACCATGAGCCCACGCGGCTGGCCGTTGCCATTGCCCCTGATAAATGCCGTCCCTTCCCGCTGGGCGAACTTCAGCGCTAAACGCTCCTTCAGAAAATTTTCCAGGGGGAACATGGAATCTTCCATGTTTTGCTGGGAAAGCTGAATAAACCCACGCATCTCATGCACCGGCACATTCAGCATGCCAAGCGTCGGGTCGCCCGACTGAGCGAACGTCGCTTGCTCTGTCGCGTAGTACGCCGATGTGTCATTGAGCAAGTTGGGGTATTCAACTTTTTCGCCCGAGGTGGGGATGACCTGAGCCACCTGACGCATGGGTGAAATCAGGATTTGATAGGCTTTCAAATCGTTCTGGAAATCCACACTGGCGAAAAAGCCGCCGGTCGTTGCTTCACCTGCGTACAGGGCTTTGCGCTCTTCAGGCATATGCTTGTAACTGACGTGCGAAAGCTCTTCAGGCGTCAGGACTTCATAGTTGATACGCCCGCCATTGCCCAGAGCTTTGTGAGAGCGCAAGAGCTTCATAAAGGCTTTCGTACCTTCTGACTGCTTCTTCACGTCAGGGGAATCGTAGCCGAAGATGGCCTGCCGCTTCGTCTCGATCTGCGCTTCCTTGATCTTGTCTAGTAGCTCGTCTATCCGGGTATTCTGCGCATCAAGCATGGCTTTGAATTCAGCAGGCACTTTCGCACCGGTTGAAACAAGCTGCTCATTGATACGCTTTTGTTCTGTGTCCAGGTCATCAACCTTGCTTCTCAGTTGAGAATAGGTCGTCTGAACCTCCGTCATGATATCTTTCAGTTCAATCGCCATAATTGGCCTTTCCTTTTCAAAAGATTACGGTTTCAATGTTCGGATGGCGACCAATTGCGACATTGCCGTTTCCAAATCAGTATCAGCGGAAGATGGCTGATTCTTCCCCAGGTGTTGATCAGACGGCCTGGATTTTTCCGGTGTCCCGTGGTCAGTGGTATATGCAGGCTCTGACCCTTGCAATACAGTAGCAAGGTCATCGGCTGCTGAGTGCAATGCTTTCTTGTGATCGTTCGCTAGCGTGCGAAGATTGTCTATGTGGTCCTGAATGGTCTGAGCATTCGTCGCTGAAATAGCCCGTCCTGCCTTCCTTGCAGGGGTGCTGTCAGAGGACATGATGCCGTAATAGTTCGGTCCTGACTCTTGCTGCATTGAGTTCAGATATTCCGGATATCCCAAATCTATCCCGCGCTGGACATGCTCTTGCAATGCTTGAACAAAACCAGGCCCATCCTCATCACCCTGCACAGCAGACATGGTACTTTCCATCGGGTCGTCGTCTTTCATAGCATCCATGACCGCCGATCTGAGCGCGCCCGTCAGGTTATAAAAATCATCCTGCCAGGATGAAAGCTGACGACGCTGGTACTCATCGCTGAAATCTTTCTTTTGCTTTTTGTCCATAGCTTTTCCTGCTTTCACGCCTGTTACAAGCGCTTCTTCATTCATGGCAAAGGTTACGGTGCTTTGCTCCCAGAGACGCAATTCTTCCAGGTTTCTCACGCCCTTGTCATCGTAGGATTTTTTGATTACGTCATAGCCGATTGAAAGCTGATTGAGGTAGCCTTTTTTGTAGCCTGAATACGCCTCCTTGCCCCGCTGAGTATCCAGGTCAAATTGCGCTTTGGTAAATAGACCATACTCGTCTTCCCGCGCGTCAGTCACCCCACCGATCGGCTGATTTGGATCATGCTGCCAGAGCATCGGGAAAATATAGGCGCTATTATTCTTTTGCGCGCTGGCTTTATGCAGCTTCAGCGTCTGCTTAAACGCGCCCTTGATCACCCGGTCATTGCCCAGGTCCACATTGTTGAATACCGATAAATAGCCTTCTATTGTGCCTTCTTCATCATTCGCGGCTTTAAGCTGAAATTGAAAGGTTTTATATTCTCTCTTCATGCATACCTCCGTGTAAATGCTCTAAAAACGTCTCGTGGGCGCATTTTCTCTAAGTCAATAGGCTCTATGCTCTTCTCAGGCTTATTTGCAGCTTTCACCCGCTCAAATATGACCGTGCATCGGCAATTAACCACATTGGCAGCCGATGCCCCGAAATCGCCTGGATAGTCCATCGGTTCCCCTCCCACCTCAAACTGTTCATCCATCCCTACCTTTTGCCCATCAGCTTCTGCATGGGCTGGACGTGTCCTACTGTCGTGGGCAGCTAACCATTCTTTGTTGAGCGTGAGCCCCGATTGATCAGCCGCCTCCATCGAAGCCCAGTTGCTAGCAGAAATGACTTCAGTTCGCGCGATCGTCTCTGAGCGGTCTGGAATGATCTGAAGCACATACAAGTCGTCTATCCGCTTAGCAAGCTTAGCGATACTTTCACCAAGCGCAACACCTTCGGCTAGCGCGTCCTGGATCTCTGCCAGTTCCGTCCCGTTGATTTGAGTGATTCGAATGCCAGCCACTTCAAGCAGATACTGAATAGCTTTATCCATCAGCTTCAACTTTTTCTTCAGGGCAGAAGGATAATAGGATTTGGAAGCATCTTCAAATGCTTTAGAGACATCGCCGCCAATATCTTCAGCTACATCCTGGTAGAGCTGAGCCAGCAGGCTTTTAAGTTGAGGCATTGTTTCATTTAGGGCAGCCTCAACGCGATATGGGGTAATGCTGGGGATGGCTGATTGTTCGATGTGAGAAACGACCGCTTTCTGCTCATCCTTGAAATACGCTTCTAAGCGCTTTTGCGCCTCTGCTTGCCAGCGTTCACGGATTGATTCCATTTGTGTAAAATATGCGGCTTTTTGCTCAGTGGTGGACAGGTCAAACGCTTTATGCTCATAGGCTTGCTTTTCCCGTTTGCCTGTCTGTCCTTCTTTGCCTGGTTGTGTCTTGCCGTCATTGAGATTATTCCCTCCTGGATTATCAAAAGGTTGGGGAGTTGGCTTCGTCATGTTGGCTTCAGCATATTCGGTCAGCTTGTCTGCAGGCACCAATGTATCTTTGATGCGGTACACATTGCCTTGTGCATCAGGCTCTTGCCCGGTTTCCTCTTGATATCTTGCCAGCGTGCAACCACCCGCTAACCATATCTTTGTCCAGCGTTCAGCCTTCGCAGACTCTTGCGCCTGCATGATTTTCTGAATGGTTTCAACTGAGGTTTTGTCGTAGCTCAAATACGCTTTTTTGAGGTCTGGATACATCGGAACAAGCCAGCGGCGCCATGTGCCCGTTACCTTGTCTAGAAGCGGAAAAATAGCCTCTGTGTAACTGCCATACACAGCCTGCTCAAAATTATCATAAGTAGACGATGACGTGTCACCAACAACCTGGGGAGCGAGATTATAAATATTGGCAATGCCAACTGAGTTATACCCCTGGCCTTCTAAAAACGCCATTTGTGCAGGAGGAACGGCATATGATTCAAACTTCAATCCACCATCCAACACTGGAGCCTTGCCCGCATTCTTGAAGCCCTGGTATTTCTGGTTAACCTGATGCTCTAAGGCTTCACGTTCTTTCTTGCCCAGCAACGCGGGCGTTGTCCAGGCTCCAGGGGGTTGCGCGTAGTTCTGAGTGAGCGCTAAATTCCACTTCCTGTATGCCAGATTGATATCAACCATAATCCCGATAACTTCAATTGGTGATAGGCCATATAAATCTTCAGATGGTGTACCTGCACTTGGATTCCAGAATTTTGTATGGCCTATCAATTCAGGCTCAAATGCTACTGGCGAAGATGTAATTTTGTAGTCATAGCGCAAAATGCCAAGAGGATAGGGAACAATATCAACGAGCGCGGGGGAGAGCGACCAGATCTCGTCAGGAGGGCCAGATTTAAAAGCTCTGAGCGCATATTGATACGAATTGCCTGTCAGCAAGGTATACGCGCAGACTGACTCGACAAAATCATTGCCTGACATGTCTTTGTTGGGAGTATTCAGCAGGTCCAGCAGGGGATGAGATTCTATCTCTCTCTTTTTTGTAGCATCAGTATAGAGCGCTAAACGCACGCCCGCCGCATTGCGTGCAATATAAGAAACACATTTGTGAACGGTGTCATTGCGCCTATAGCCTTCTTTGATGAACGCTTTCGGGTTGGCTTGCATCTGCACTGGCTGGGGAAGCTGAGCATAATCAGCAAATTGCATGAATGCTGGATTGTTTTTCTTTTCGTAGCCCAGGGAGGAAAGCATGCGACTGAAAATACTCACTCATCACCTCCCCACACATTGATTTTGTCCGCATAGGCAAACGGGTCCTTTTGATTTTCAAGCCAGGCTTGCAACTTCTCTGCATTCTGTTTTTGCGCTTCAAGCAACCTGGCTACTGGCGATGGTTGCTCTTCTTCTTCTGATTTCTGCTCAGCTTCTTTGACCTCTTCAATGTGCTGAATAGGACCTTCTATCGGATCTGGTATATCTTCCTCATATTCAGCGTCATCACTCAGAGGACCTCGGGAGCGCACTACAATGCTGGCCAGCGAAAGCGCGTCAACCATGTCGTCATGGGAGGCTTTGGGGAATTTATACAGTTCCTTTTGCAGTTCAGGCAGCCATTCAGCTCCTTTGAGAAAATAAATCTTCCCGTTTTGTTGCCAGATTGCAGCCGTGCCCGCCCGCGCTACTTTGTCTTTATGTGGTTTGAATGGCCTGCATGGGATGCCCTTGTTGATTAAATCCTGAAATAGCGCATGCTGATAGGCAACCGTTTCAACGGCTACAAAGTCATTGTCATGCAGCCAGAATTGCTCTTCTACTTCGTCTTGCTGATCTGGATGTGACCAATGACCTCGATGGACATGGAGCAAAAGCAAATCTTTGATGGGCGTTTTCGCCCAGGTCTGCACAGCCATAAAATCGGCTGATTGCTCTTCACTGATAGCAGGATCGACACTCAGAAACAATTCACAGTCAGCTTTGAGCACTGACTTAATATCGCCCCGAGGTGTGTACAGTAAATAGCTATCCCGGGTGACTTCAAATACTCGCTCAAATTGCTTTTTGAACGTCCCCCCGCCAGCAGGAACGGGGTTTTGCTGGAAGAGTGCAGAATACCCTAGCGGCCCATATTTCCACTTGGCTTTCTCAATCACTGTACGGGGAAAGCGCGTATCCCATAAAAGCTGACCTTCTTCTGTACGCGGATCCTGCCAGAATTCCTTGCCCGATGGAAGATATGTCCTGCATGCTGAGCCTGGATCATATTCTGCTGGGAGGTTCAGATGCACCCATTCCCCATCGTTGGTATCTAAGATATGGCCGCTCACATCTCGTTCATGAATGCGATGCGATACTACCACCATCGCGCCCATTTGTGGATTATTTAACCTCGATGACCAGGTGGTATCAAACCAGTCTACGGCCGTCTCTCGCTTGGCATCGCTTTCCTTCTCGTCAATGTTATGCGGATCGTCGAGTATCAGTACATCTCCGCCTTCGCCCGTCGCTGAACCCCCTACCGACACTGCCATACGATAACCAAGTTTATCGGTTTCAAATCGCATCTTTGCATCTTGATCTTTGGTGATCTGCACAATATGCCCATAACGAGCTTGAAACCAGTTCGACTTGATAATACGGCGCGCCTTGAGATTATCACGAGTCGCAAGATTCATGGCGTAAGAGCCACAGAGCAGACGAATAGAAGGATTATTCAACAGAAGCCAGGCAGACCACAACGCAGAAATGATCGAAGATTTTGCATGGCGTGGAGGCATGTTCACAAGCAATCGGAGGATTTGCCCATTACTGACAGCAGTAAGATGCTCACAAATGGCGTCGAGATGCCAACCCGGTACGAATGGCGTACTAGGTTCTATCACATGCCAGGCTTCCTTTACGAACAGTGTAAAGTTTCGCCGGGCTTTCTCTGCCTGAATTTGTTCAGACAGCGATAAAGACGGGTAAGTTGCAAGCAAATGCTCATCCTATGATACTCAACCCACGAGTACTCATACTATGAATATATCATACTGATGAGCGGATGTCCATATTCCCTGTCTAAACTGACAGGACATCAACGCCACTCTACACTAGACGACCCTACCCTACTATGCTCTATCGCAAAAAGGGCATAGTGATGTATCGTTTGAAAGTAAAGGACGTTGCTTTTGAGAAGAAACTGAGTCAGAGAAAATTATGCAGGCTGGCAGATATCGACATCAGAACACTGAAGAAGATATATCGCAATCCGACCACAGCGGTTGTCACCATTGAAACCTTAGACAAGCTAGCTATGGCCCTGGAGGTGGATATAAGAGAATTGATTGAGAGTGTAAAAGAGCCGATGGCAGGATTCGAGCCTGCGCCCTGATCGTTTGTAGCAATCTGCTCTGCCAATTGAGCTACATCGGCTATTGGTCAATGTGGAAAGTGGCTGATGTGGCGCCACCCCTTACATCGCGCACACCAATAATACAAATCTTCCTTAAAATGTCGTAGCCATCTCATGATGCCTTACTCCTTATCTTTGTTGCCCACTTGTTTGCAGTACGTACAGTTGTGTTCGCCAGTGCTGCCAACTCTTCGTCACTTGCATGCGGATTCTGTGCAAGGGCGGCCCAGATCGCTTGTTCTTTGCTTTCAAATCGGCTTTGTGCGACTTGCGACATTTGCAATGGCGTCGAATTCTCACTCGTTTCGCTTATAGACACGGTTGGCAAGGGCGCTACAAGAGGTATGTTTCTCGTTCCCTGATCAGCTTCGCGCAACCAGCCACTAAGAAAAATAAGCACCAACACCAGCGTTGAGCGCTCCCAGGTGAGCGCAACCATATTCACCCCCAACTGCACAGCGGCATGGTCAATGGATATTCCTTCGGCGTTCACCCTTGCAATAATGCTTTGCATCTGGATCGAAACAAAAGATATGGCGGCAGCGATGAGGATGATCAGCACAACTTCTACCACCTTGCGGGCAGTCTGTTTGTTGGATTGATAGACGCGCATCCCACGCACGCCCAAAGCAAGCACCTGGAAATCGAGGGTGAGCAGCAGCGTGATAGCCCATGCAAGGGTGAGCCAACCCACCTGGGTAAGCAAATGTCCGCCAGTCACCAGATCAACGCCAGCGATAATACCTGAGATTGCAAGAGCTGGGCCACTAATGACGATAATGGCATCTTCTAATCCTGCGACCGACCGCTTGAGTGAAAACTTGTTCATAGATCCCCCTACTGAATATGATGTATGAATACTAGTGATTGACTGGATTGATCGATCAATCACGCTCATTTTTCGGTTGATGATCGATCAGCTTGCGATTGATCAATCAAGTTGATCGATCAGCTTGCAGTTGATGATCGATCAACCTGCACCTGCTTTTTCATGAGCGCATCCCACTGACTGGTGATCTTCTGCACCTGATAGTAGGTTGTGTTACACGCGAGCGCAACACTCCGCAAATCCATGCCCTTCCCGGCTAACTGAAGAATTCGCCAGTGATCCAGGGATACATGCGCTGGCCGCTCATCTGGAAGGGATAGCACCTCAGTAACCACAGGTGCAGGCAGCGCCAGGGGCAGCATACGCCAGCCCATAGCATCGACTACCCCATACTCCCCCAGGTGAATGACATGAGCATTTATCCAGCGCCGCCGAACATCGATAGCCAGGAGCGCAACGAGATACAGAGCGCAAATCACCGCCAGGGTCAGCACACCTATAGCGATCCACGTCAGAAACGGCCATATGGCATAGATGAGCGCTCCGCTGAAGAGAGATACAGGAATAACCGCTACAATGATCGTGCTTCGGTTTACCCGATTTCTACTGAGTATTTCCAGATGTGGCTGCTGTTCATTCATATAGCAACACCTCTATCACTAGGCATTGCTGTTCGTTACATACAGTAGATCAGCAATGCGTCCAACCCACGCGTTGTTGGTTTAGTCTGCTGCGTTGGTTTCAGCTTCGCAGCAGACGCCAGCCCCTACAAATTATCTAAAACATCAGTGAATGATAAAACGCTTTTACCTCTCCTCGACTACATTCCTCACGACACCTCGGACATAAGCCCTTGCCCGGTGAATGCAAACGAGGTGAAGGCCACTGGACACACACACTACAAAGACGCCACGCACACCGCCTACAATGATAGAAGGCAGGAAAACCATTACAATCCGCACAGCGCCAGCGCCGCATAAATGGCGGCTTCCAATCACTTATCAGATCAGAATCGAGCGGGATGGAAATAGAAGCATCACAGGATGGACAAAGAATGTTAAATTGCTCTGCCAGGCGTACAGGCAATGGCGCGTAACACTCAGGACAAACAATCCCGTACCGTTTTCTTCTTCTAGTCATAGAGCCTCCTTACAAATTATCGAGTACAGATTTCGATTGTCGCCGCATCTTCTTCATTCGATCTACCACGCTCGAAGCTGCATGCCTGGCCTGAACATGTGATATAGCACGTGTATAGATCTTTGTGGCTTCCAGCGTAGTATGGCCCATAAGTTGCATCAACACCAATGAGCTTGTGCCATTGAGCAGTTGATTGATCGCAAAGGTGTGCCGAAAACGATGTGTATGACAATCTTCAACGCCAGCCAGCTCGCCTAGATGTCTAAGCAACTGCTGGAGCATGCGTACAGAAAATGGCTCACGGTTCTGTCCAAGGAATACATAGGGGCTTTCTGATCTCATCCGTTCTCTGTTCAGATAACGACGTATAGCGAGCTGCGTTTCTTGCCCGATGCCCACAGTTCGGACTTTCCGACCCTTGCCCATAACTCGCACAAAACTATCAGACGCGCGACCCAGAATCAAGTTTTCTAACCTTAGCCCTGTTTCTTCTTCTGGCCTGGAACCGTCAAAAGCTAATTCAGCCGCACGTATGCCAGTATCAAGCAATATATGGAGGATGGCGCGATTGCGATGGGGATGCTTTGTTTTATCGCAAGCACGAAATAACCTGAAGATTTCTTCGTCGCTGAAGGTGGACACCTCGGATTGCTCGATCTTTGGCATCTGGATACGTTTCAGCATCTTTTCATGGACGCCCGTATCTTCATCTTCAGCACACCAAGCCAAAAAGCCCTTGACGACCTGAGCCCTTGCATGGCGCGTGTGGGTATTCTGAGACGCGGAAGCTGCAACAAATTGCTGAATGTGAGTAGGGGTCAGTGCTGAAAGGTCGGTCAGTTGGTGCTGTGTACACCAACCTGCAAATAAGCTGAGGAAGATGCCATACCATTCATACGTGGAAGCAGTGATGCTATTCTGCTTAGAGGCAAGATATTCTTCTATGGCGCCAGCTATATCCATTCTATCTTCCCAAAAACAAACCTTGTTTATTGGAAAGATAACGGGTGGAATGGCCTAAGAAGCGGATTGAGCGGAATTCCTTGTTTTTGAGACAAGCGCGTATACCGTTCCGCCACACCGGCTCGTGAAGCGCATGTACACCATTACATTTCCAATAAAGTGCCAACAAAACACGAAAAACAATGTGCAAACACATGCAACAAGACGAAGTGTACCATAGAAAAACAAGTCCCGCAAGGGTTGAGGGTTCGAATCTCTCCACCC
>WNGQ01005360.1_pt1 | contig 15238 bp, 8 predicted proteins | sample 5407661 | NCBI WGS metagenome assembly WNGQ01 (sample SAMN13153382, study PRJNA577476) | soil metagenome | isolation source: 60 cm soil or saprolite under Garry oak tree replicate 2 | place: USA:California | collected 2016-06-15 | reverse complement strand
ATGCTGTGCGGCGGCGTGAGCGAATTGATCAAGGCAGGCTTCGAGACCCTCGTTGCGGCAGGCTATCAGCCGGAAGTTGCGTACTTCGAGTGCATGCACGAATTAAAGCTGATCGTAGACCTGATTTACCGCGGCGGCCTCAGCTATATGCGCTATTCGGTCAGTGATACGGCCGAGCAGGGCGACTATGTTTCCGGGCCACGGGTTGTGACGAAGCAAACGCGCGAAGAAATGAAGAACATTCTGGCGGAGATTCGAGATGGCAGCTTCGCTGAGAAATGGATTGAAGAAAACGAAAAAGGCTGCCCCAATTTCCTTGCCACACGCCAGCGCGAACAGCAGCATCCCGTCGAGCAACTCGGCCCCAAGCTGCGTGCGATGATGCCTTTCCTCCAGCCCGTGGTCGCACCGGGGTTGGAAATTAAGACCGCCGCAACCAAAAAATAGTCGTCGAGCGATTCGGCGCCGAAAGCCCTGCTCCCGTAGAGCAATCGGTTGACACTGCCTATGATTTAAGCAATCCTCTCGCCTGATGAAACGCAAGAATAGTCCGTCCCCGCCGGCTTCGATGCACTTAGGCGAACGCATTGAGCAACTGAGCGTCAAGCGTCAGGAGATCATCCGCCCGATCCTCGAGCATCCGCGCGAATACGTGTTGCTCAGCGTACGCGCCATGGCCAAGCGCCTGCGCACCGACCCCGCCACTATCGTGCGAATCGTGCGGGGACTCGGCTTCGGCAGTTACCGCGAGTTTCAACGGCATCTCCACGAGCTTTCACTGGCTTTCGCCACTTCCCTTGACACCATGCAATCCGGAGGGCGCGACCCCAGCGTGCCTGCGCACGTAGTCGAGTCGCTTGAACAAGACTTGAAGAACCTGCAAGGGCTCAAAAACAGCCTGGATGCCCAACGCCTTGTGGCGCTCGCGAAACGCTTTCATGAAGCGCGACGCATTGTTGTCCTCGCGGCGGATTTGGCCGCACAGCTAGCCGGTTACCTGGAGTATCAAATCAGCCTGCTGGGCCTGCCGATTTTTGCTGCCACGTCGGCAGGTAGGATTCTGCACTTGGTGCGTTCCGTCAATAAGCAGGACGTGGTGATCGCGATCAGCTTTCGCCGCGGGCTGCGGCAAACAGTTGAGGGCGCGGAGCAAGCTCGCGCGAATGGCGCTTATTGCGTGGGCATCGCAGACACGTATCTCTCTCCGCTGGCGCGCGAGTGTAACGAGATTTTCATAGCTTCCGTGGAAACCACTTCCTTCGGCGCGTCTTATGTCGCCCCGATCGCGCTGCTTAATTCCCTGCTCGCCGCCGTGGGACAGTATCACCGTTCGCAAACGCTGACCATCGTGAAAGAAATTGCCGAGGAACAGCGCAAGGGATTCCGCTGGTACAATCCGTGAGACGTTCGCGTACCTTACTTGCCATACATTAGAACAGCAGACGCTGACAATGATCCTCTTTAGAGCAGAGAGAGAACCCGGCGTGAGAACTAAACTGCGACCATCGCCGAAAACGCCGTGTGTCCTGGCGCTGGCGATTCTCGCTTCGTTAGTAAGCGTTGGGTTCGCGCAATCGCCGAGTTCCATCCTTCCCGGACCTAAGCCCCCGGATGCTCCAGCCAATTGGAAACGCTTTGTCGGAATTTATGAATACAGCAGCTACGGCAGTCAAAAGCAAAACGTAATCATCCTCGAACGCGACCAGCGAGCGTACATGCACCACACATCGGGGCCGGACGAGGAAATCCATTTCGACCTAACGTCACCGTACGATTTTGGACAAGGCTATCGGCGCCTGGGATTTATGTTCGTCCCGGACCCGGCGAAAGGAAGTTGGAGTTACGAGATAATGGAGCAGCCTGGGGCTGCACCCTACTTCACGTATTTGATGGAGTCCTACGTTCGGACAGACGCGGGCACCGATCCCGCGCATTTCTTTCTCGTCACCCCGCCTCGTCCCGTGGCGAAACTCCGCGAGGAGGCGCTAAAACTCTCTCCGCCGCAAGAGCCCGGCAGCTTTCGCAAACCGGATCTTGTGGAGCTGGCTCCGCTCGATCCGGGGATTCATCTGGACATTCGGTACGCAACGGCAAACGATTTTCTTGGCACACCTGTTTATTCGCAGGCACGCGCATTTCTGCAGCGGCCCGCCGCGGAGCCGCTTTTGCGCGTGCAGCAAAAGCTGAAGCCGCTGGGCTACGGCTTGCTCATTCACGATGCGTACCGGCCCTGGTACGTAACAAAAATCTTTTGGGACGCCACGCCGCCAGAAGGAAAGATCTTTGTCGCCGATCCCGCGCAAGGCTCCCGCCACAACCGCGGCTGCGCCGTGGATCTCACGCTTTACGACCTGGCCACGGGAAAGCCCATCGAGATGCCGGGCACGTATGATGAAATGTCCCCGCGCTCTTTTCCGGACTATCCCGGCGGCACTTCGCTGCAACGCTGGCACCGCGATTTGCTGCGCCGAGCCATGGAGTCCGAGGGATTCACAGTCTATGAAGCCGAGTGGTGGCACTTCGATTACAAAGATTGGAAAGAATATCCGATTTTGAATGTCCCTTTCGAAAAGCTGGGCTTGGATGCGGCAGGCACAGTGCATCAGAGGTAACGCTTTGCGATTGCAGTTCGTGAGACAGAGGGGAGATGCGCTAAAACGCGCCCCTGCAAAGTAGTCAGGCCTGACTAGTCAGGCCTGACTACGGACGGAGGCTTCATTTTGAACGACAAAACACGCCGTACGCTTACCACTGCGTTGTTTCTTTTTTTCTTCTGCGGCTTCCGGGCCGGCGATGCGCGCGCGCAATCGGATAACTCGCTTGCGCAGCGTATTCAGAAAGTCGTCAGCCGCCCGGAGTTCGCTCACGCCAACTTCGGCATCGAGTTCTATTCGCTGGACACGGGAAAAATAGTTTATGCACTGAACGGTGACAAACTTTTCGTGCCCGCATCGACAACAAAAACTCTCACTGAGGGCACGGTCCTCGCCAAACTTGGCGCGGATTACCGTTTTCACACTCGCGTCTACCGCGCGGGCTCCGTCGATAAGCACGGCACGCTCAAGGGCGACTTGATTTTGGTCGCCAGCGGCGATCCCAACCTCTCCAATCGCATCCAGCCGGACGGGACGCTTGCGTTCGTGGATGAAGATCACTCGTACGGAGGAGCAGCGCTGCCTGGGGATCCCTTGGCCGTCATTAAGCAGCTTGCCAAGGACGTCGCGGCCAAAGGCATTCACAAGATTCAGGGACGCGTGTTGATTGACACGAGTCTTTTTCCGGACGGGCCACGCGAGGGCGGCACCAACGTGGCCATGTCGTCCATCATGATCAACGACAACGTGATCGACCTCCTCGGGACACCCGGCGCGAAAGAAGGAGACCCCGTCGCACTTACATCCTCGCCGCAGACGTCGTACATCAAGATTGTCAATCGCTTGAAAACCACGGCAGCCGGGACCAAACCTGCGGTGGATTCGCCGGATTTCGTGACAAACCCTGATGGCTCCGTGACGGTAACTCTTAGCGGGAGTTTGCCGAGTGGCCTCAAGTCTCAGCCTGCGACGATTGCCGTGCCGTCGCCGACAAAATTTGCGGAAACCGTTTTTCGCGAAGCGCTCGTAGCAGCCCGTGTGGAGATCAAGCCGCCATCCGGTCCCGCGCCAGGGGACTTTTCTCCCTTCACGCGTTTCTATACTGCGGAGAACCAGGTCGCCGAGCACGTTTCTCCCCCGCTCTCCGAAGAAATCAAAGTCACGCTGAAGGTTAGCCAAAACCTGCACGCGGGCATGGGGCCGTACCTTCTCGGCGCGCTGGTTGCGAAAGACACGAAGAATCCGCTCGACGCGGGATTTCACGTCGAGCAGGAATTCTTGCAGTCCGCGAAGCTGGATCTTTCCGGCAGCGGCCAGGGTGATGGCGCCGGCGGCGATTGGGCCGATCTTTTCACGCCGGACTTCATGGTGCATTACCTAACCTATTGGACCACGCGCCCGGATTACGAAGTTTTCTTCAAAGCGCTCCCAATCCTCGGTAAAGACGGAACACTCGCAAAGATTCAAGTGGATTCGCCGGGCGCGGGACACGTGTTCGCAAAAACGGGCACGTTCGGCTCGGAAGACAAGCTCAACGGCAAATTGATGCTCAACGGCAAAGGCTTGGTCGGCTACGTGGTAACCAAAGAAAATAAGAAGCTGGCGTTCGTAGCCTATGTCAATCATGTCACGCTTCCGCCGGACATGGAGGCAGCGCAAACGATCGCGGGGCAAGCCCTCGGCGAAATCGCCGCTGCTGCATATGACGCCGATCTCAGTGGCGCGACCGGGGCCTCCACCAGCGCTGGATACGATCTGCTCATTCGCAACGGCCACATCATCGATGGCGCAGGGAATCCCTGGTTTGCAGGAGACGTCGCCGTGACCGGCGATCGCATCGCAACCGTAGGCGATTTGCATGACGCGCACGCCAAGCGCGAAATTGATGCGCAAGGCCGCATCGTCGCGCCGGGATTTATTGACATGCTGGGGCAATCGGAGGTTTCTCTGCTGCTCGACAATCGCTCGCTCAGCAAACTCTCTCAGGGCATCACCACGGAAATTACCGGCGAAGGTGGCTCCATCGCGCCGCAAAATGAAAAGACGCTTGCGCCGATGAAGCCTTTTCTCGATCACTACAAGCTCACAGTTGACTGGACAACGCTCGACGGGTATTTCAAGCGGCTCGAAAAACAAGGCACGCCTCTGAACATTGGCACTTACGTTGGCTCGGCCCAAATCCGGGAAGCGGTAATTGGCGATGACGACCGCGCTCCCACGCCTGCGGAACTAGGGCAGATGAAAGCCCTCGTCGAGCAAGCCATGAAAGACGGCGCTCTCGGCGTTTCCAGCGCACTGATTTATCCGCCCAACATCTACGCAAAGACCGATGAGCTGATCGCGCTCGCGCAAGTCGCTTCCAAGTACGGCGGCATGTACGCCACGCACATGCGCAGCGAAGGCGCTTCGGAAATGCAGGCGCTTGCGGAAGCCATCCGCATTGGCCGGGAAGCGCATCTTCCCGTTGAAATTTTTCACCTGAAGGTGAGCGGCAAGCCGCGCTGGGGCAGCATGAAGGCCGTTACAGCCAACATTCAAAACGCGCGCGACTCCGGCCTCGACATTGCCGCCGACATGTATCCCTATCCCGCCGGCGCAACAGCTCTCGCGTCTGCGCTGCCACCCTGGGTAGCGGATGGCGGCGTCCAGAAATTACTGGAACGCTTGAAAGATCCTGCCGTTCGTGCGCGCATCAAGAAAGAACTCGCCACGGACCATCCCGATTGGGAAAACTTGTTCTTCGATTGTGGCGGAGGCGCCGGCGTACTCATCGCTTCAGTCGAAAAGCCGGAACTAAAACAATTCGAAGGAAAAACAGTCGACGAAGTTGCCAAGGTTTGGAAGAAAACGCCGGAAGACACGATGATGGATTTCGTTCTTGCTGACTCGGCGCAAACCGGCGCCATTTATTTCATGGCCAGCGAAGAGGACTTGCGGACAGGCTTGAGCCAACCATGGACGAGCATCGGCTTGGATGCGAATGAAATGTCACTCGACGGGCCTACGTACGAAGCCCATGCGCATCCCAGAACCATGGGCTCGATGCCGCGCTTTCTCGGGCATTACGTTCGCGACGGACATCTTCTGCCACTGGAAACCGCCATCCGCAAAATCACTTCCCTTCCAGCGCAACGCGAACATCTCGATGGGCGCGGCCTTCTAAAGCCCGGCTACTTCGCCGATATCACCATCTTCGATCCGGCGACCATCATTGACCACGCTACTTTTACGAAGCCGGATCAATTGTCCGAAGGCATTGATTTCGCGATCGTCAACGGCCAAGTGGAATACGATCACGGCAAACTCACCGGCGCGACCGCAGGCAAAGTTCTTCGCGGACGCGGCTGGCAGGCGCCAGCTAATTAAAGTTCAATCTTTTTTACGCTACCGCAGAAACTTACTCAGGTGAGTCAAGATCTGGAGTGGCATCCATATCCTTGCTATCGCGAAGGATCACAATGCGGGCTTCGGCGCCGCCGTCCGGCTTCTCCTTCAATTCTTCGAACAAAACAAAATTGACGTTGATTTCCATCGCCGTTCAGCTTAGCGCCGTTTTCCCGAGTTCCACGACGCGCCGCTCGTAAGTCATTTCCACAAATCCGTGCTTTCCGTGGTAGCGCAGCACAATTTTGTGGCCCGGCTCGATTTTCGCGCGCGTCTTAATCAGGGAATCCGACAGTTCCACCCACTGGCCGTTCACGAGGTAGCTACCTTCCCAGCCGCGCAGCTCGAATTTCCCGTCAGTCTTCAGAATCAAAGGCGCTGCATTGCACGCAATCACTTTGCCTTTCATCTTGGCCTGAACGCACTGATAACGGCCGGAAACATTCTGGCCTTGCGCGGGGCTTACAGGAGTCAGAACAAGGAAAAGAGCGGCGAGCGGAAGGAAACGCAGCAGGCCTCGGGCGACTCGAACGGATCCCATGAAAATCTCCACGTCCAGGTCGCTTGGCTGCGGGACGGCGGACCCTGACCGAAAGTACAGGTGCAATTCTCCCGCCAAGCCGCCCCACATTAAGCTATTGATTTGCAGTAACTTAGACTCCTTTTGAGAGGGCCAATCCCAGGTTGGATGGCACCTGTCTTCCCCTTTAAGGGTTATGGATGGAACTCTTTTGCACAAGGCCGAGATGGCGGCGAATATGATTTCTAGGGCAATTCGGCCACCGCCTGGCCGTCTTTTCGCGGATCCGAGGCGCCATAATTCACGCCTGAAGCAAAATCGCGCATCACGGCTTGTCCGCCGCCGACGTAGCTTGTAAACGTGCCTTTCAGTTCGATCTTGTGTCCCTTGGCCGCCAACTCGTCACGCACCTTTTGCGAAAACCGGTTTTCCATCCCCACGTCGCATCCGCCGAACGAATGCTTGCTGAACCGCGGCGCTTCCAGCGCTGCCTGAATATTCATCTTGAAATCAGCAAGGTCGGCTATGAATTGCGCGTGCGCCTGCGATTGATTCCATCCACCCATGATTCCGAACGCCACGCGCGTGTCGCCTTTCTGAGCAAACGCGGGAATAATCGTATGTAGCGGGCGCTTCCTTCCTGCGAGCGCATTGGGCGACGTAGGGTCAAGCGAAAAAAGTCCGCCGCGATCATGCAGGGCAAAACCGGTTCCGGCCGCCACGATTCCAGATCCAAACGATTCGTAATTGCTTTGAATGAGCGACACCATGTTTCCTTCGCGGTCGACGACACTCAGATACGTCGTGTCATTTCCGGCGGGGATTTCTCCGGCAGCAGCTCCGCAGTTCGCATGGTCCGCATCGATTTGTTTCGCTCTCTCAGCGGCCCACTCTTTCGATAGCAACGTGGCCACCGGCAGTTTCTGCTTTCGCGGATCGCCAATGTACTTCAGCAAATCCGCGTACGCCAGTTTCTTCGCCTCAATCATGGCATGGAGCGCATTTGTCGAGCCGAATCCCCAATCTTTTTGTCCCAAGGGAAACGTCTCCATGATGTTCAGCATTTCCAACGCGGCCAAGCCCTGCACGTTGGGTGGCAGCTCGTAGACGGTCCAATCGCGATAGGTGGTCGAAATGGGCTCGACGAATTCACTTGAGAATTCCGCGAGATCGGCGGCTACCATTGGGCCGCCATGCCGCTTCATGGACTCCAGAACCTTGGCCGCAATTTCTCCTTTATAAAATGCATCTCGGCCATGGCGCGCAATCTGATCGAGCGACCATGCCAGGTCCGGATTGCGAAATACTTCGCCGACCTTGGGCGTATGATCGTTTGGCAAATATGTCTTCGTGGCCGCGTCGTCCGTACGCAGGTAATCCACCGACGCAGCCCAATACGCCGCTGTCCATTCCGGCACTGGGAAACCGTCCTGCGCCGTTCGAATCGCGGCCTCCAAGTCCTCCGCCACTTTCTTTCGGCCAAATTTGTCCGCGAGCTTTTGCCATCCGTCCACTGCGCCGGGAACAGTGATCGCATTCACGCCCTGCTGCGGCATGCTGCGGATTCCCTGTTTTTGCAGATACTCGATGGTCAGCGCTTTCGGCGCCCACCCGCTCGCGTTCAACCCATACAGCTTATTTGCCTTCGCGTCGTACACGATCGCGAACAAATCCCCGCCAATGCCGTTCATCATCGGCTCGACCACGCCCATCATGGCGTTCGTGGCGATGGCCGCGTCCACAGCGTTTCCGCCATGCTCGAGAATGCGAACGCCTGCCTGCGCCGCTAATGGCGATTCCGCAGCGACGATCCCATTGCGCGAAATCACCATCGAGCGCGTCTGACTGCGGTCCTGCGCGTAACTAGTTCCAATGAACATGGCAAAAGCGCCAAAAAGAACAATCCATTCGCTGAAAATTTGCACGACGCAGTCCTTCCCGTTTCCACTCAAAAATGTGAACGAACATCCCCTCACGGCATCTTGACGATGATATTCGGAATGTTCTTCTCCCGCAGCATAGCGTTGAATGCCGTCACGTCCTTGGCGCCAATTTGCTGATATTCCTGCTGGAACTGGTCGCCTTGTTTCTTGAGCTCCTCTCCCACAGCCACTTGCTGCGTAGTGGGGGCAAAGTCGGAGGATTCTGTTTGGTCGGCAAGGTAGGTAATCTTGCTTGCCAGCATCGACGGCCAGCGAACGTCGTCCTGTCCTCTTCCCGTGGCTTTGAGCTGCAGGACTTTGCCTTCCACCGCGATCAGTTTCTCCGCCAAATCGTCAGCGGCCTTGCGAATCGCCTTTCCCGCATCGTCGGTTCCCAATTGTTTTTCCAGGGCTTCCAGTTGCGCTCGAATAGACTCGATTTGATTGACGCCTGCGGGCCAGAGCATTCATTTCATCGCGCAAGCCGGAAACGAATTGGGTTTGCGTCTGAATGTCGCCTTCGGTCCCGCCGGAATGCGGATCCTTCAACACGTTGAGTTTTTGCGTGAGTTTCTGTTCACCGACCGTGAGCGCCACGGTGTAAGTGCCCGGTGGTTCAAGCAGCTCAAGGCGTCCCGCGCCCGATGCCCGCCGCCACCCTTCCGGCCCCGGTTTTACGTCGGGAGCGTACAGCGGACTCGTCCTTAGCCTCATTTCCGTGCTCGGCTCTGACCTGAGGTTCCACCACACGCGGTTAATGCCCGGCTTGACTTCACACGATGGGCCGCCTTCGCCTTCTTCGCCACCTCCGCCAGGACCGCCCGGTCCTGCGGGCCTTCGCGAACGTTCTTCGCTCGCAGCACGGCATTCGATTTCGCGCACGGTTTTTCCGCTGGCGTCGCTGATGATCAGCCTGGCACGGTCTTTTTCGCCCAGCTTTGACTTCAAGTAGAAATTGATCGGCGCGCCGTAAGGCGGATTGTGTCCTGCCGTGGGGTCATACGAAACGGCGGCGGGTTGTGCAACCGGCCTAAAGCGGTAGACATCTCGCGGCGCGAACAAGTGAACATTCGATGCCAGAATTTCCTGCGTCACTTGCTCAAGCGCCGTGATGTCGTCCAAAATCCAAAACCCGCGCCCGTACGTTGCCAGGGCCAGGTCGTGAAAGCGCTCCTGCACTGCAATCCAATAGACGGGAGCATGCGGGAGCCCGCTTTGCAGCGGCTGCCAGTTTTTGCCATCGTCGAACGAAATGTATAGCCCATTCTCTGTTCCCAGGTAAAGCTGCCCCTTGCGTACCGGGTCTTCGCGAATGCAATGCGCGTAGCTCAACATGCTGTGCGGAATGCCGCTCGTGATTTGCGTCCACGTTTTCCCGTAATCGGCAGTCTTGTACACGAACGGATCGCGATTATTCATTTGATGAAAATCCACGCTTATATAAGCGGTGCCCGCGTCGTAGCGCGAAGCTTCGATATTGCTCACCGTCCCCCACTCCGGAAGATTCGGAATGTTTTTTGTGACATTGGTCCAGGTTTTCCCGCCATCGCGGGTGATTTGCACGTACCCATCGTTCGTTCCCGCCCAGATCACCCCCGCTTCTTTGGGCGATTCCGCAATCGCAAACACGGTTCCCGCATATTCCACACCGATGTTGTCCGGGGTGAGTCCACCAGAGATTCCCATGCGGCTTATGTCGTTGCGCGTCAAGTCTGGGCTGATGACTTGCCAGCTATTGCCGCCGTCCATGGTGACGTGCACAAATTGGCTGCCGACGTAGACTTTGTTGTGGTCGTGCGGAGAAATCGTCACCGGAAATTCCCAGTTGAACCGGTACTTCACTTCGCCAGCTGTGACTCCAACCGTTGAGTCCGGCCACACTTCCACTTCGCGGGCCTGGTGATTTTTTTCGTCGAAACGGGCGATGGCGCCGCCTACGCTGCCGGAACCGGTTCCCGTGGACCAGATGATGCTGTTGTCTACCGGATCCGGCGTCGCGAAGCCGCTTTCGCTTCCTGCCACGGGATGCCACACGCTCCGCGAAATCTGCGCTCCACCGAAACCGCCAAATTGCAGGCTGTTGCTCGGTCCGCGATAGGAAGGCCCATCCTGCTTGTTTCCGTAAACGAAATAGGGGATCTGATCGTCCAGCGTCACGTGATAAATCTGCGCGATAGGCAATTGAATGTGGTCCCAGGTATGCCCGCGATTCACGGAAATGCTCATGCCGCCATCATTCACCACCGCCATGCGATCGCCGTTGGTGGGATCGATCCACATCTCGTGATTGTCTCCGCCGGGCGTAGAAGGCATGGCCGTCAAAGTGTGCCCGCCATCAAGCGTCCTCGAAAAGGCTGAAGTAAAGAAATAAACCTCATTCTCGTTGTCTGGGGAAACCTCCTCGCGCGTGTAATAGTGCGTGCGCCCGCGAATCTGGCGGTCCGAATTGATCAATTGCCAGTTCTCGCCCCCGTCGTCCGAGCGCCACAACTGGCCGCTCTGCGTGGGCTTGCCGTCCATGGGCACGCCATCACCGGTTTCGATCAAGGCGTACACGCGATTCGAGTCCCTTGGCGCCACGCGCACCGCGATTCTTCCGAGGGGCGAATGCGGCAGACCGTGGCCTTCCAAACGCTTCCAAGTCGCTCCTTCATCGGTGGACTTGAACAATCCGCTGCCTGGGCCGCCGCTCTTTCGCCCATAGGTGTGAATCTCGAGCTGCCACATTCCCGCAAACAGAGTCCGCGGATTGTTGGGATCCATACCCATGTCCGAGCAGCCGGTGTTTTCATCCACAAACAGCACTTTCTCCCAGTTTTTCCCGCCATCGGTGGTGCGGAATACACCGCGATCCGGCTGCGCTCCATAGGCGTGGCCCAAGGCGCAAGCCAGCACGATGTCCGGGTTATGCGGGTCAATCATCACATTGGCGATTCTGCCGGTTTTTTCCAGCCCCATCAGCTTCCAGGTCTTCCCTGCGTCCAACGACTTGTAAATCCCATTGCCAACGGAAATGTGGCTGCGAATGAACGATTCCCCGGTTCCCGCCCACACGATGTTCGGGTCACTCGCGGCAATCCCAAGCGATCCAATCGAAGAAACAGGTTCCTCGTCAAAGATGGGATCCCAATGAATCCCACCGTCGGTTGACTTGAAAATTCCCCCCGACGCCGCGCCCACGTAATACACGTTGGGATTTCCAGGAATTCCCGCGACCGCGGTTGCGCGATTCCCCACCGGCCCGATGTAGCGGAATTTCATTTCGTTGTAGACGTCTGGACTGATCTGCGCCTGTTGCGCACGGGTTGATGCTCCGCCGCAGAAGACTGCCAGTGCACCAAAGAAAAGACCAACCCCCACTCGCTTCGCCATGAGGAGACCTCACTGGTTCAATTTTTGCCTGGAATTGCGCGGATGATACTTGCTGCGGCACTCGAGGTCAATAGTTACGAAGAATTACGAAGAAGCGCGATCGCATCCGGCGTTCCCGGCACATTGAGGTTTGTTCTGATCTTGTCTCGATTTCGGTACGAGCTTCTGTCCCAGCATCACCAGAAAGCTGAGAGAGGAACGGCCGATGTAGGGAAGCCGCAGCGAGCTCGGTTTCGTTTAGCGCTCGAGCGGAGCCGAAATTCGCGCGCGGTGTAGAGTCCGCTATTGCCTGCCAGGCAAACGCGATAAAACACCAACAAGACACTTCCTCGCTGAAGGGATGATTCGCTTCAGCTCGTCAGTCCAATGCAGCACGATGCTTAACTGTTTGGAGCTGGCCGGGGCTTCCGATCGCGGTGAATGATGCCGCGCTCATGTGCGTACTCGAGCGCCTCAGCTATTTGCCCGGCTATTGGCAGCGCCTCTTGGAAGGGTCACCGCACGCTGCCTAATCGGCTCGGCCAGCATGGGCCTTCAACCAGCTCCTTTGCGAGCGAGCGCAATACCCTTGGCCCACCCGCCGGCCAAACGGCGAGCCAATCTCCTAAGGACCGAAGCCAGGTAGCTGGGGCAAGGTGCATAGTTGCCGGGCTTATGGTGCCGGCTCTCGTGCTACGGCGAGCGCGGGGCCCTAGCATTTGGCATTTCCCTTTAGCTTTCTCGGGCCGCATCCCGTGGACGGCGGTTGGGCGGTTCGCTTTTTCCTCCCCTGGGCTGAGGAAGCTCGCATCTCGTTCGAAACGCGCCCGTCGGAAAACGCGCCCGCCTCCAACAAAGTTGTCGAAGCGGTGAAATTGCGCCCCGAAGGCTTTTTTGAAGCTGTCCTGCCAACAGGCGACACTAGCCCGCCGCCACCCGGCATCTACAGAATTCAAATCCGCACCCATTACGGCGAAGCTTTTGAGCTTTACGATCCTTATGCTTTTCCCTGCGTCCTCACCGAGTTTGACTTGTATCTCATGGGCGAAGGCCGCCATTACGACACTTACCAAAAGCTCGGCGCGCACCTCATCACGCTCGCAGGCGTCCGCGGCGTTCAGTTTGCCGTCTGGGCGCCCAGCGCTCGCCGGGTCAGCGTCGTCGGCGACTTCAATCGCTGGGACGGCCGTGTCCATGCAATGCGTTCGCGCGGCTCTTCCGGCATCTGGGAAATCTTCATTCCAGAACTGGCCGAAGGCGCCATCTACAAATTCGAAATCATCGGGCCTGCAGGAAACATGCTTCCCCTGAAAGCCGATCCTTACGCTTTCCGCTGTGAGTTGCGCCCCAACACCGGCTCCATCGTCGCCAACCTGGAAACGTATCAATGGAACGACGCGGACTGGCTCTCCGAGCGTTCGGGCAAAGACTGGTTCCAGGCTCCCGTTTCGATTTATGAAGTTCATCTTGGTTCCTGGCGCCGCGTTCCCGGAGACCACAATCGCTGGCTGAGCTACCGCGAGCTGGCCGACCAGCTTATTCCTTACGTCAAGGAACTCGGCTACACGCACACTGAGCTGCTCCCCGTCATGGAGCATCCTTACGATGGATCCTGGGGCTACCAGACGCTGGGTTATTTCGCTGCCACGAGCCGCTACGGCTCGCCCGCGGAATTTATGGAGTTCGTCGACCGCTGTCATCAGGCCGGTATCGGCGTCATTCTCGATTGGACTCCTGCGCATTTTCCGCGCGACGCCCATGGCCTCGCTCAGTTCGACGGCAGCCATCTGTACGAACACGCCGACCCGCGCCAGGGCGCGCATCCCGATTGGGGCACGCTGGTATACAACTACGGCCGCAACGAAGTGCAAAACTATTTGATTTCCAATGCGCTCTTCTGGCTCGACAAATACCATATCGACGGCCTGCGCGTGGACGCCGTTGCCTCGATGCTCTATCTGGATTATTCGCGCAAGCCGGGCGAGTGGATTCCCAATCAATTCGGCGGCCGCGAAAACCTGCAAGCCATCGAGTTTCTCAAGCGCATGAACGAAATCGTCCACGGCAAATTCCCCGGCATTCTCACCGTCGCCGAGGAATCCACGGCTTGGCCCGCCGTCTCCCGTCCCACGTACCTCGGCGGTCTCGGGTTCGGCTTCAAATGGAACATGGGCTGGATGAACGACACGCTGAATTATTTTTCTCATGATCCCGTGCACCGCAAATACGAGCACAACAAGATCACTTTTTCCATGCTCTATGCCTTCACGGAAAATTTCGTGCTGCCCTTTTCCCACGACGAAGTCGTCCACGGCAAAAGCTCGCTGCTGCACAAAATGCCAGGCGACTTGTGGCAGCAATTCGCCAATCTTCGCTTGCTGTATGGCTACCACTACGCGCACCCGGGCAAAAAACTTCTTTTCATGGGCCAGGAATTCGCCCAGCGCCACGAATGGAGTGAAGCAAGCAGCCTCGACTGGCATTTACTCGAGTGGGATTCGCATCGCGGCGTCCAGCATCTCCTCCGCGACTTGAATCATCTTTACCATTCCGAGCCAGCCCTTTACCAGATCGACTTTGACTGGCACGGATTCGAGTGGATTGACGCCAATGACGCTGACAACAGCGTCCTCAGCTTTATTCGCCGCGGAAAGAATCCCGAAGAGGTGATGGTTGTGTTGCTCAATGCGACTCCGGTGGCTCGTGGAGGGTATCGTCTTGGCGTCCCGCACCCAGGCTACTACCGTGAAATTCTCAATACGGACGCCGCCATCTACGGTGGTTCAAACGTCGGCAACGCCGGCGGTCAGCATGCCTCCGACCAAGCGGCGCAAGGCCGCCCCCATTCTCTCGTCCTTACTCTGCCACCCCTGGCCGCCGTTTTTCTGAAGTGGCAACCTTGACTTCGCACGGAAAGATCGCGCCTTTTCCTTTGCACCATCCCCGCCACCAGTTACTTTTCGACGAAACACGCCTTGGCAATCCGGAGCCGCCCGCCGCCTTCAAGGTATCCTGAAAGCACAGGAAGAACGGAATGCCTGGAAATTTTGCGATTCGGCTGCGTTGTCCTCTTTGCGAGGCCGACTCCTGGGTCACGCTCGCAGACCGCCGCGAAACTTACGAGCAGATCCAGGAACAAACATGGGATTTCAAGTGCCGCGAACATGGCGCACAACAAGGGACGCCGCAAGAGGTCATCGGGGTAGCTCCCCTAGACGAAAAACCGGCTTCCACAGAAAAGTCTGCTTTTACTTTTGGCAAGCCGGTCTCCACCGAAACAACCAAAAGAATTCCTCGTTCCAGTGAGCGCATGTCTCTTCGCATACCCGTGGTGGTTTACGGCTTTACCAAGGACCACGGCGCGTTCCACGAAGAAACAGAAACGCAAACGGTCAATTCGAGCGGCGCCCTGGTGATGCTCAAAACCAAGCTGGCCATCGGAGATTCCGTGTTTCTCATGCAAAAGG
>WNGQ01010545.1_pt1 | contig 15243 bp, 14 predicted proteins | sample 5407661 | NCBI WGS metagenome assembly WNGQ01 (sample SAMN13153382, study PRJNA577476) | soil metagenome | isolation source: 60 cm soil or saprolite under Garry oak tree replicate 2 | place: USA:California | collected 2016-06-15 | reverse complement strand
GCTCGGCCTCGTCCGCCTCCGGGGTGGCACGCAGCGTCTCGGCCAGGCGGCGAGGGAGCAGCAGCGCCACCTCGCTGCGGCGGTGGCGCACCATCACCTCCCGGATTCGCGCCTGGAGCTCGCCCAGGTTTCGTGCCGATTCCGGCGTCCTGGCCGTCCCATGCCGCCCGCGGAACTCTTTCGGCGAGCCCAGGTGCCCCGGCCGCACCAGGCTGACGAGCTGGAAGAGGTCTTCCAGGCGGTTCTCCACCGGCGTGGCCGTGAGCAGCAAGAGATAGCGTGTGGGGAGCGACCTGACGAGGGCGGCGGACGCGCTCTGCGGGTTCTTCAGGTGATGGGCTTCGTCCACGATCACGAGGTCCCAGGAGTTCGCGGCGATTGCGTCCCTGAGCGGCGGCCTCCGGGCAGCGGCGAGCGAGGCGATCACGATCGGGTTGTCTCGGGACCACAGCGTGGGCTCCCAGGCGCCTCCCTTGATCACCAACGACGGGAGAGCGAACTTACGCTCCAGCTCCTCCTGCCACTGCTCCAGGAGCCCAGTGGGGGCCAGGACGAGGGCCTGGTCGGCCAGGGCCCGCAGTCGCAGCTCGCTGAGCACGAGTGCGGCCTCAATGGTCTTGCCCAGTCCGACCTCATCAGCGAGGATCGCCCGGCCGCGCATCTGCCGCAGCACCCGCTCCGTCGCCCGCAGCTGGTATTGGAAGGGATGGAAGCGAAGGCGGGGCAGCGACACGAAAGTGTCGAACCCGGGTCTGGCCCAGACGGCGAGGGCCTCGTCGACCAGGGTAGCAGCGGTCTCGTCCTGCGGTCTCCCACGTTCGAGTTGGCGCAGCAACGGGAGGTAGGCGCTCAGCTCCTCGAGCACTACAGGACTCAGCTCGGTCTCGGCCGTCCGGCGGCTCTGCATCCCGCGAATCGTATGCATCGTGACCACGCGGCCGCCACGCACGGGCCGCGCGCAGGCGCGGCCGAGCCTCCGATGGGGCGCGGGCCCTCGACCAGTGGGGGGGCGGGCCGGAGCTACCCGCGCCGCTACGTGGTGCACGATCCGTCGATGAGCAGCCAGAGCCCGCGCTCGAACTGCTCCTCGCAGTGCTGCTCGTCGAGGATTGCGGCGCCAGCCCCAGCGCCAGCAGGATCGCGCGACAGCGCTTCGATGAAGGGGTAGCGACCCGACCGAAGCAGTTGCTGACCGAACTCGAGGGCGGCTTCGATCACGGCCGGATCGGTAATGATCGGTTGACGGGTCCGAACGGTGCTGCCGGGCGCCCGCGCCCGCGGACGAGCCGGCCGTCACTTGACCACCTCCGCCGCCACGCGAGCGCGGCCCTGCTGCACCGCCCAGGCCAGCAGCACGAGCACCGGCGAGAGGATCGCGCCCACCACGACCATCGCCGCGCGCATCGAGACGGCGCCGCCGACGTAGCCGACCGGCGGGCCGCCCGCGATCTGCCCGAGCGCATCGACCTCGCCGCTGAGCGAGATCACCGTCGCGCGCGAGCTGGCCTCGGTATTCAGCGTCAGCCACGTCGTGACCAACGGCACGCGCACGCGCCGGCACGCGCCGAAGAACAGGTACGCCGCGACCGCCAGTGCGAAGCTGCCCGCCAGGCCGAAGACGACTACGCCGACGACGCAGCCGGCGTTTGCCATGAACAGCCATCGCACGAGGCGTCCCTGGTCGTTCATGTCCAGGTGCCTGCTCACGACCTCCGTCAGGCCCAGGCTGAGCAGCGACTGCACGACGGCGAAGATGCCGAACCAGACGACGGGCTGGAATCGCCACACGGTGGGAAGCGTGAAGTCGGCCAGGAAGTGCGCCGGCGCGAGCCGGTCGAAGCCCTCGCTGGAGAGGCCGAAGAACAGCGCGACCAGCAGGATCGTGACGAGCACGGGCCGGCCGCGGACGAGGTGCAGGCCTGCCACCATCGTGGCGCCGAGGTCGCGCCAGGCCGTGCGCTGCGCCGCGCGCCGCCGCTGGAACCGCCGCTCGCGCATGAACAGCAGAAGGAACGCCGCAAGCGCCAGATGCAGCGCTCCCCCAACCTGGACGGCGAGATTGAGCCGGACGCTGGCCAGCGCCACGCTCAGCACGGAGCCAGCGAGGCCGCCCACGAGCGACGCCTGGGCGCTGCGCAGGAAGATCCAGCCCGCCCGCTCCTCGCCGGCCTCCTCGCTCACCCACGCCTGCTCCGCGCCGTCGGACAGAGTGGCGCCCAGCCCGAAGAGGGCCTGGCCGATGACGATCGCGTCGAAGCGCGGGATGGAACCCTCCAGCACGAAGCCGAGGCCAGTCAGCACGACGCCCGCGATGACCGCGAGACGGCGGCCGAAGACATCCGCCAACGCTCCTGTGGGCACCTGAGAGATGAGCACGGTACACTCCAGGGCCGTCCCCACCAGGACGAGCTGCAGCGGGGTCAGGTGCGCGACCGCGACCTGATAGACCAGATTGACGGTGACGACCGTCGTGAAGAAGAGGGAGCCTGCCCCCGAGAAGATCAGGTAGATGGTGCCGGCGCCGAGGCGGTCCCTCCGAGGATGGGGTAGTTTCCGTTTGACCCCCAGACATTAGACGCTCCGCAGACGCTCCGCGCCACACGCCCACGATCTGCGTCATCGTGACCAAGCTATTTGAGAATGGCCAGTTCGCGCGAGATCGGACACAAATGTCCCTGCGGTCTCAGGATCGAAAAGGCATGATGCTGTCGATAATGACTGTTAAAGAAAGCAACGGCGGCCGACGGGAGCCTGAGGAGGCCGGCCGGGCTCCTCAGCTCCTCAGCTCCTCGGGCCGAACCGCGCCAGCTCGGCGGCGATCGGGTCCACCGCGTGTGGCGGGCTCAGGAACAGCACCTGCGCGCTCGGGCCCGTCCAGCTCACGTGGCGTACGTCCGTGATGAACGGTCCCTGGTAGTTCATCTCCCAGACCGTATAGCCCGTGAGACTTCCCGCCGGGTCGCGGTCGACGCTGGCCACGTAGGCCACGTGGCCGTACGCGCTCATCAGCGGCCGCTGCCACGAGACCAGCGAGCCCGGCTGCGGCTCCAGCTCCGGCCGGCGGCCGGAAAGCCGCGCCAGGTTCGACACCACGTCGCCGCCGTCGCCCGTGAGCGGCGGCGAGCCGGGGTCCGAGTACGCCGCCCAGGCCTGCTCGGCATACCAGGTGCACTGGCCGTCCACGCCGGTCGTCTGCGGCAGCCGCTGCGACGGCACGCGGCCGGCCACGCCGGCGATCACCTGGCCGGCCGACTGCACGGCCTGGGCCAGGCCCGCGACCCGCGTCTCCAGCGCGGTCAGCCGGGCCTGGGCGTCGCCGCGCTGGCGCGACAGGTCGTTCTGGCGGGCGCGCGCCACGTCGCGGGCATGCTCGTCGGCCTGGCGGACCCGGTCCAGCTGCTCGAGCACGTCGTGCTGGCGCTCCGAGACGAGGCGGGCCTCGGCCAGCGCGTCCCACAGCTCGCCGATGCTGCGCGCCTCCACCACGCCTGAGAACTGCGAGCCCTCCATCTGGTAGGCGCTTCGGGCCATCTCGCCGATCCGGTGCCGCAGCGCCTCCTCCTGCCTGGCGTCCCGGCTGGCCAGGTCGTCCGCCGCAGTCACCTGGCGCTGCGCGTCCTGCAGCTGGCCGTCGAGGCGGCTCAGCGCGGCCTGGGCCGAGCCCATGTCGCGCTGCGCCTGCTGGTAGGCCAGCGCGCTCTGCGCGACCTGCACGACGGGCGGCGGGGCCTGTCGTGTCGAGACCGCCCCGACCGGCGCCGGCGGCCCGGCGGCCATGATCGCAGCCGCCGCCACGCCCAGGACTGCCGCGGCCGGGCGCCTCAGCGTGGGAGCCTCACGAGCAGCCCGCAGGGCAGCAGCGCCAGGCAGCTGGCGGCGACCGTGCCCAGGGACAGCGTGCCGGCCACCGCGCCGGGGTTGCCCAGGCGCAGGAACGGCAGGGACTGGTCCACGGCCGGGACCACGCTGTGCCCGACGTACAGCACGCTGCCCACCGCCAGCAGGCTGCCGGCCACCGCGACCGACAGGACCTGCAGGATCAGCGGGATCCGGATGACCGCGCGAGGCACCCCGACCAGCGTCAGGATGCGCAGCTCGTCGCGTCTCGCGCGCACCTCGCTGCGCAGCAGCGCCAGCGCCACCACCGCGCCGACGCCGAGCGCCACGGCGTCGAGGACGACGGCCACCACCCGGATCGCGCCCAGCGCCGTGCTCAGGTGCTGCGCCTGGGCGGCCGTGTACGAGGCCGGGATCCGCGGGTCGACCGCCGGGTCGTCGCGCACCGTGGCCAGGACGCGCCTGGCCACGCCGGGGTCGGACATCTGCAGGACGTAGCTGGCCGGGAACGGGTTGCCGTCGCTGGCGGTGGCCAGCGACGCCAGCTGCGGGTCGTGCGCGGCCAGGGCGGCCGCGTCCGCCTTGCTGCGGTAGTGCGCTCCCGTGACGCCGGGGATCCCCACCAGCTTCGCCTGCAGGGCCGCCTGCTGGTCCGGGGTGGCCGAGTCGGCCAGGAAGACCTGCATCTCGGAGGCCGAGCGCAGCTGACCGGCCAGGCTGCGCTCGCCCAGCCACACCAGGAGCTGGACCGCCGCCGCCACCGAGAGGACGACGCCGATCACCGCGACCGTGACCAGCCAGACGCTCCAGCGGCGCCGCTGCCAGCGCCAGGCGTAGCCGCCGAGGCTGACGATATACCGGAGCGGCCAGAGCATCAGGCCGCCCTTGGCTGGATGCGGAGCACGCGCCTGGCGTACCGGTCGCGCAGGAGCTCGTCGTGCGTGGCCATGACCACCGTGCCGCCCTGCTCGTGATAGGCCTCGAACGCGTGCATGACCTCGGCCGTGGCCAGCGGGTCGAGGTTCCCGGTCGGCTCGTCGGCCAGCAGGATGCGAGGCTCGTGGGCGATCGCCCTGGCGATCGCCACCCGCTGCTGCTGGCCGCCCGACAGCTCACCCGGCACGCTCTCGGCCTTGTCGGCAAGGCCGACCATCTCCAGGGCGTCGGCGGCCCGGCCCCCCGGGTTGTCGAGGCCGTACTGGGCCAGCTGCAGCGGCAGCAGCACGTTCTCCAGCGCCGACAGCTGCGGCAGCAGCTCGTAGCTCTGAAAGACGCAGCCCAGGCGGCGCCGGAACCGGGAGACGTGCCGGGCCCGCAGCTGGCCCAGGTCGACGCCGTCTACCAGCGCGGTCCCGCTCAGCGGCTTCAGGAGGCCGTACAGCACGCGGAGCAGCGTGGTCTTGCCGACGCCCGACGGTCCCTCGACGCAGACGAAGTCACCCCGGTCGATCTCCAGGGAGACGTCGGACAGCACCGGTGCGCCGCCGTATCCCGCCGTGACGCCGGCGAGCGTGATCACGCCGCGTCCCTCGTCAACGTCTTCGGTGCGTTCTGATCCCAGGGCCGTTTCCCCGTCGAGAGGAATGCCCTGGGCCCTCTCGGGCACAGTCATGTGCATCCACCCTTCCTGAGTCATTCGGCCGGATGGACTACCCCCCACCCGGGCCGCGTCACCGTCCCCCCCAGGGGCGGGGCCGTGGGGCCCCAGGTGACAGAGCTGGTTTACATCGCCGGGAGCCACTATACACAGATCCCAGCCCGCCACGTCACATTTTCGTGCCATTGTAACGCCTGAACCGTTACAATGGCCGGGTGAGTGAGCCCGCCGGACGCAGCTCGGAGACGCCCGAACAGCGGGCCGGTGAGGGCCTGGACGCGGCTCCAGGACCGCCCCTCCCCCACTCCCCCGCCCTGGTCGCAGCGCTGCTGTGCGCCGTGGCCGGAGCCCTGGTCCGGGCTGTGGCCATCGGCACCTCGCCGGTGCCGGCGGGGCTGCCGGGAGGCCGGTTCGGCCTCGTCGTCGCGCTGCCGCTGCTCTCCTTCACCTGGCCTGCCGGGGCCCTGGCGGCGGCCCGGCTGCTGGGTCAGGTGCCGCTGGACCTCGGGCCCGCCGCCGCCCTGAGCCTGCTGGCTGTCGCCGCGCTGCTCTGGGCGGGCCGCAGCGAGGCGGGCGGCTCCGTGCCGGGGACCGCCCGCCCCTCGCTCGGGCTGGCGTCCGGGCCGGCGCGGCCGCTGTCGCGGCCTCGTGGCACTCGACCGTGTGGCCGGCGCTCGAGCGGTCGGGGGTCAGGGGCGTCGCCAGCATGCTGACCATGACGGCAGGGTGCCCTTGCGCCCGAGTCGGTCGCCCAGGTGGCCGAAGATGGCGGCGCCGACGGGGCGGGCGGCGAAGCCCACGAAGTGAAGGTCGCGAACGAGATCAGGACGCCGGCCAGGGGTCCCTCGCCGGGAAGAACAGGTTGGGAAGACGAGCGCGGCCGCTGTCACTCGCTCTCCGGCCGCTGACGCAACCGGGCATACTCCCCGGGATGGCAGGACCGGTCCGGTCGCTTCGCGCCGCCGCCGCCTTCGTGGACCGCGTGGGCCTGGCGCTGGTCTTCCCCAAGGAGGGCGTCGCGCTGCCCTCGCTCTGGGAGGCGGTGGCCGGCGACCCCGCCGTTCCCTTCATGGGAGAGCGCGAGGACGGCAGATCCGAGATGGCCCCCGAGGCCCACATGGCGGCCGGGCACGGCGGTCGACTTCCGCAACGCCGTCCTGACGCCGCTCGAGCGCGACGTCGCCGAGGCCGTGCTCGCCACCGATCCTCCGGTGACGGCGCCGGCGATCCGGCGCCTGGTGGGCCGTCGGGACGCGGCCACGCTCAACCGCGCCATCGACTCGCTGCAGCGAAGCCTCGTGCTCACCCGGGCCGGCACCGTCGAGCGCGGCAGCGGCTGGCCGGTGATCGGCTACGACGTGCTGGCGCGGCGCCACGGCGACCGGCTGCGCCGGCTGCCCGCGCCGGAGCCGGCCAGGAGCCAGCTGGCCGTCGCCGTCCGGCGGACGGCGGGCGACGTGACGCCGGCCGGGCTGGCGCGGGCGCTGGGGTTCACGAGGGCCGAGGCGGCGAGCGCCCTGGCCAGCTGACCGGCGCGGGCGGCTCGAGCCGGCTCGTGTCCGTCGCTGCGCCGACGTCGGCGCCGGGGGCGGGTCGGGCAAGGGCCTGGCCTGCCGGCCGCTGCCGGGCGCAGGCTGCACCCCGGCCAGGTGCGATGTCAGCCGGAAACGGCGAGCGGCCTCGGACGGGCTGGCAGCCCCGGTCGCCCGAGGCGGAATCGCGGCTCCGGCCGCCCCTGGCGAGCCCAGCGTTGGGGTTGCCTCCGCGGCCCCCGGCCGCGGCGCCGGGCCCCGGTCGTCGGCCCCGGTCGTCGGCCCCGGCCCCCGGCCTCCGGCCCCGTCGCCTCAGCGCTCAGACATACGAATCCGCCTCCGCCAGCTTGTCTTCGGCCCCGGCGCCCCGCCGTCGGCACCCTCGCAAGGGCTGCAGCGCTGCCGCCGGCGAGGGCGGCCCCCGGGCGTGCACCGGGTGGGAGACGGCCGCCCTCGCCGGCGTCAGCGGCCTCAGGCCGTCCGGGGGAGCTCCCGGCCGGCCAGCTCCGCCAGCACCGGTGCCTCCGAGTCGTCGAGGCCGCGCAGGAAGAACACCAGCGGGACTCCGACCTCGCGCAGCTCCGCACCCAGGCGGGCGGCGTCGGCCCCTGGCCGGCCCAGGCCGGCTGCCGCGGCCTGCATCGCCGCCAGCGCCCGGCTCACGTGGTGCCGCAGGCCCGCCAGGTCCTGCCCGTCGGCCTCGCGCTCCCAGGTCGTCCGCACCTCGCCCAGCAGGTGCAGCAGCCGGGCCGAGGCCGTGGCCGCCAGCTCCAGCTGACCCTCCCGGGAGAGGCGCTGCTGGTAGTCCGCCTGCGTCCGCAGGAGGCGGCGAAGTCGCATCTGCGTGGCGAGCGTACGCATGTTCGACTCAGATTGTAGCGAACGGGCGTTCGCGTGGCAAGCGGCGGTGTGTCGGTCAGACGCCGAAGGCGCGGCAGAGCTGCTCGGCCAGCTGCTGCGGGTCGGCCGAGGCGCCCGCCTCCAGGAACCAGCTGGTCACCTCGTTGACGGCCCCGACCACCGCCCGGCCGTACACGGCCGGGTCGACGCCGGCCAGCGCCGGGTCGCCGTGCTCCTGCGCATAGCGCACCTCCGACTCCGTCAGGCCCGCGAACTCGGCGTGGAGCCGGTGCCGGACCGCCTCGATGGACGGCGACAGCCCGACCGACTCGACCAGCAGCAGCCGCGCCACCCGGGACCGGCTGGCGCAGGTGTTGACGAAGGCCGCGATGCCGAGGCGGGTCCGCTCGCGGTGCCCGCCTCCGTCCTTGGCCGCCGCCTGGACGGCGCCGACCAGCGCCCCGCCCTCCTGCTCCAGCAGCACCCGGAAGCAGTCCTCCTTGGACTCGAAGTGCTCGTAGAAAGCGGACTTCGAGGTGCGAGCCTGCGCCACCATCTCGTCGACCGACGTGTCGTGGAAGCCCAGCTCCGAGAAGAGCTGCAGCGCGGCGTCGAGCAGGCGCTGGCGCCGCGCCTCCCGCCGGTCGACCGCCGACGGGTTCACCACGGCTGTCACGCTGACAGAGCCCGGGAGATGACCAGCCGCTGGATCTCGGACGTGCCCTCGAACAGCGTGTAGATCTTGGCGTCGCGGTGCCACTTCTCGACCGGGAAGTCCCGGATGTAGCCGTACCCGCCGCAGATCTGGATGGCCTCCTCGGTCACCTTCACCGCCACCTCGCCGGCCTTCAGCTTTGCCATCGAACCCTCGGCCTTCTTGAACTCCCCACCGTTGCGGCTCTCCCACAGCGCCCGCCAGATCAGCCCGCGAGCGGCCTCGATCTCGACGGCCATGTCGGCCAGCTTGAAGGCGATCGCCTGGTTCTCGATGATGGGGCGCCCGAACTGCTTACGCTCCTTAGCGTACTGGAGGGCGAACTCGAAGGCCGCCCGCGCGATGCCGAGCGCCTGCGCGCCGACCACCGGCCGGGTCGCCTCGAACGTCTTCAGCGCCACCGACGAGCGGGAGCTCTGGCCGGACCGGGCCCGGGCCAGCTTGGCCTCCAGCCGCTCCTCGCCGCCCAGCAGCAGGTCCGAGGGGACGCGCACGTCCTCCAGGATCACCTCCGCCGTGTGGGAGGCGCGGATGCCCATCTTCTTCTCCTTCTTGCCCGCCTTCAGCCCCGGCGTGCCCTTCGGCACCACGAACGACGCCTGGCCGCGCGTGCCCAGCTCCGGGACGACCGCCGCCACCACCACGTGCACGTCGGCGATGCCGCCGTTGGTGATGAAGATCTTGCGGCCGTTGATCACCCAGTCCCCGTTCTGCCGGACCGCCCGGGTCTTCATCGAGCTGACGTCCGAGCCGGCGTCGGGCTCGGTCACGGCGAAGGCGCCCAACGCCGGCTCCTTCGCGGTGCCGAAGCAGGCCGGCACCCAGGTGGCGACCTGCTCGGGGGTGCCCTGGTTGAAGATGGCGGCGACGGGCAGCCCGGTGCCCTGGATGGCCAGCGCGATGCCCGCGCAGCCCCAGCTCAGCTCCTCCGCCACCAGGGCCGGCATGATGCCGGTCGGGTCGCCGAACGTCTGGCCCAGGAACTCGTGCGAGTACAGACCGATCTCGGCCGCCTTCCTCACGACCGGCCAGGGGAAGTCCTCGGTCTCGTCGTAGAGCGAGGCCACGGGCCGCACCTCGCGCTCGGCGAAGTCGTGCACCCAGTCTCGGATCTCGCGCTGATCCTCGGACAGCTCAAAGGACACCATGGCTCGCCCTCACAACAATAGCTCAGCTTTCAAGGCAACCAGTACTGGTACGTACTGTTACCTCAGCGTACCAGGAGGCGGCTCCCGGTGCCCGACCGCGATGTGACTCACGGGCGGCGCAGCGACCGGTCCAGCTGGCGTGTGAGGCGGTGGACGACCGCCAGGGCGGGTACCGCGACGCCGGCCTCGGCGGCCAGCTCCACGACCGCGCCGACCAGCGCCTCCACCTCCAGGGGCCGGCCCGCCTCGACGTCCTGGAGCATCGACGTCCGGTGCTCCCCCACCCGGGCGGCCGCCTCCAGGCGCCGCTCCACCCCGATGTCGGTCTCGATGCCGAGGGCGCGGCCGACGGCCTCGACCTCCAGCATGAGCGTCCGCACCAGGTCCCGGGAGTCGGGATCGTCCAGCAGGTCGCGCAGCGTCGCCCTGGTCAGCGCGCTGACCGGGTTCAGCGTGGCGTTGCCGATCAGCTTGAGCCAGATCTCCTGCCGCAGCCGGGACTGGACCGGCGCCTTCAGGCCGCCCCGGGCCAGCGCCGCGGAGACGGCCGCCACCCGCTCGGTGCGGGAGCCGTCCAGCTCGCCCAGCGAGATCCGGTCGCCCTCGACGTGGCGGACCACGCCCGGCTCCTCCAGGCTCGTGGCCGGGTAGACGACGCAGCCGATCACGTGGCGCGCCGGGATGCTCTCGGAGATCACCCCGCCGGGGTCGACGGACTCCAGCCGGCGGCCGCTGCCGTCGCCCAGGAAGAACCACCAGGGGACGCCGTTCTGGGCGAAGACGACGGCTGTGTCGGGGCGGAGGGCCGCGCCCAGCCGCGGCGCGATCGCCGGCAGGCTGTGGGCCTTCAGCGTCACGAGGACGACGTCGGCGCCGGCCGCGGCCTCCAGGTCGTCTGTGCAGGCCGGCCGCGCGGTGAACGACGAGCCGTCCGGCTCGATCACGCGGACGCCGCGCTCGCGCATGGCCTCGAGGTGCGGGCCCCGCGCGACCAGGGTGACGTCGAGGCCGGCGCGGGCCAGCCGGGCGCCCAGGAAGCCCCCGGTGGCGCCGGCGCCGACGACGGCGAGCCTCACTGCGGCCCGAGTGCCGACGCCAGGGAGCGGCGCTGGATCTTGCCCGTCGGCCCGCGCGGGATCCGGTCCACGAAGAAGAGGTGGCGGGGGACCTTGAACTCCGCCAGGTACCGCCGGCAGAAGTCGATGAGCTCCCGCCTGGTCACCTCCGCGCGGAGCACGACGGCCGCGGCCACCCCCTCGCCCCAGGCGTCGTGGGGCAGCCCGAACGCGACCGCCTCGGCCACTGCCGGGTGCCGCAGCAGGACCTCGTCGATCTCGCGCGGCGCGATCTTCTCCCCGCCCCGGTTGATCAGCTCCTTGATCCGCCCCCGCAGGGTGAGGTAGCCGGTCTCGTCCAGCGTGCCCTCGTCGCCGGTGCGGAACCACCCGTCGCCGAACGCCTCGGCGTTGGCCGACGGGTTGGCCTCGTAGCCGTCCATGACGTTCGGGCCCCGGACGGCCACCTCGCCGAGGCCGCCAGCCGGGAGCAGGTCGCCCGTCTCGCCCAGGATGGCGATGTCCACGCCCGTGCCCACGCCGACCGAGCCGGGCCGCCGCTCCTGCGGCGGCAGGGGGTTGGAGGCCATCTGGTGCGACGCCTCGGTCATCCCGTACGCCTCGAGCACGGGCACGCCCAGCAGGCCCTCCAGCTCGGCCATCAGCTGCGGCGACAGCGAGGAGCTGCACGAGCGGGCGAAGCGCAGGGACGAGGCGCCGGCCGGCCGCTCGCGCGTCCGCGCCGTCAGCATGCCGTGGATCGTGGGCACGGCCGAGTACCAGGTCACGTCGTGCTCGCGGACCGCCCGCCAGAACTCGAACGGGCTGAAGCGCGGGGGCACCACGACGGTGCCTCCGGAGCCCAGCGTGGCGAGGGCGGAGGCGACCAGGCCGTGGACGTGGAAGAGCGGCATGACGCAGAGCGAGACATCGTCCGCGGTCAGCCGGTAGGAGGGCACGATGTTGGCCACGGAGGCCGCCAGGTGGCGGTGCCGGAGCGGCACCATCTTGGGCCGGCTGGTGGTGCCGCTGGTGTGCAGCACGAGCGCGACGTCGTCGTCGCCGGGCGGCTCCAGGCGGCCGCCCGGCGACGGGCCGGCCGAGAGGCCCAGCCTGCCGTCGCCGGCGAAGGCCGCCTCGATGACGCTGGCGTCAGCCGGCAGCGCCTCGCGGGCCGCCGCCGCCTCGCCCGGCGCGGCCAGCAGCACGCGCGCCCGCGTGTCCTCCAAGTAGAAGCGGAACTCCTCCGGCTTGTAGGCGGGGTTGAGCGGGGCCGCCGTCCCGGCCAGGGCAGCGGCCAGGAACAGCACGATCGCCTCGGCGGAGCTGGGGTAGACGAGGGCGACGCGGTCACCGCGCCGGACTCCTGCGGCCGCCAGCGCCTCGGCCGCGCGCAGCACCTCCTCGCGGAGGCGGCTGTAGGTGAGGCTGGGGCCGCCCGGCACGACCAGCGCCGGGTGCTCGTCCCGGCCGGCGTCGAGAACGCTCAGCAGCGTCGCCATCTCTCCCTACTCCCCGGCCTCGACCACCCGCACCAGCTCGCGGAGGAACGACTCCACGTCCGTGACCAGGCCGATCGACTGCCAGCTGCCCCGGTCGGCCAGCTTGGTCGCCACCGCCGGGTTCATGTCGACGCAGACGGTGCGCACGTGCGCCGGCAGCATGTTGCCGGTCGCGATCGAGTGCAGCATGGTCGAGAGCATCAGCGCCAGGCGGACCCCGGGCACCGCCGCCCGCATGCGCCGCTGGGCCTCGCCCATCTCCGTGATCACGTCCGGCAGCGGGCCGTCGTCGCGGACGCTGCCGGCCAGCACGATCTCGACACCGTGCTCGATCGCGCTGTGCATGACGCCGGTCCGGAGCTGGCCGGACTCGACCATCGCCCGCAGCGAGCCGGCCGCGCGCACGCGGTTGATGGCCCGCATGTGGTGCTCGTGGCCGTGCTCGATCGGCAGCCCGCTCTCCACGTTGACGCCCAGGGCGGTGCCGAACAGGGCGGCCTCGACGTCGTGGACCGCGAGCGCGTTGCCCGCGAACAGGACCTGGACGTAGCCCAGCTCGATCAGCCGGGACAGCGAGCGGCCGGCGCCCGTGTGGACGACCGCGGGGCCGGCGACGACCAGGATCCGGCCGCCCTCGCGCCGGATGGCCCGCATCTCGGCGCCGATCTGGGCGATCAGCACCTTCTTCGGCTTCTCGGCCGAGACCTCGCTGGCCATGAAGCTGAAGATCTCGGTGTGGCGGGAGCGTTCCAGGGGCACGACCCGGACGCCCTGGTGGCCGACGATGACCTCCAGGCCGGGCTCGGCCTCGTAGAAGGGGATGCACCAGGCCCGGCGGGCCTCGCGGTCGACGGCGATGGCGCAGTCCATCTCCTGCTTCTCGACCGGCACCCAGCCGCCGTTCAGCATCACCAGCGTCTCCAGGTTGCTGCTGGAGTAGAAGCCCTCCGGGTACACGCCGCGCCGGGTCACCCGCTCCGTGTGGACGGGCTCCTCCCTGGCCACGCGGGCGCCCAGCTCGCGGGCACGGCGAACGATCTCGTCCAGCGTCTCCGCGTCGTCCGCCGCGACCTCGATGCGGCAGGTGGAGGGGTCGTCCTTCAGCTGGCCGACGCGCAGCTCCTGGATGTCGAACGAACCGCCCAGGTCCATGACCAGGTCCAGCAGCTGGGGCAGCATCAGCGAGTCGATGATGTGCCCCTCCAGGACCAGGAGCGCCGAGCAGCGCGCCTCGCCGGCCATCAGACGGCCGCCAGCACGGCGTTGATCGCCGCCGCCAGCCGGGCCGCCTCCCGACCCGGGTCCTCCGCGTAGAGCAGCGAGCGGCCCACGGCCACCAGGCAGGAGGCCTCGTCACCGTTCCACGCCGCCCTGACCGCGCGCTCCAGGTCGCCGCCCTGAGTGCCCACCCCGGGCACCAGGAAGGGCAGCCGGCTGGCGGCGCGGACCTCGGCCAGCTCCTCGGGCGCGGTCGCCCCGACCACCAGGCCGACGTTGCCGGCCTCGTTCAGCCGCTCCGCCATCCGCGCCACGTGGAGGTAGAGCGGCCGGCCGCCGGCGCGCAGGTGCTGGAGGTCGGCCGCCCCCGGGTTGGACGTCCGGCAGAGCACGTAGACGCCCCGGTCGGCGTAGCGGGTCAGCTCGGCGAGCGCGTCGGCGCCCACGTAGGGGCTGGCCGTCACCGCATCGGCTCCCAGCACCTCGAAGACGGTCCGGGCGTACGCGGCCATCGTGTTGGCGACGTCGCCGCGCTTGGCGTCGAGCAGCACCGGCACGTCCGCGGGGACGTGGTCGGCCAGCTCCAGCAGGGCGCGCCAGCCGTCGGGGCCGTACTGCTCCCAGAACGCGGAGTTGGGCTTGTAGCAGCAGGCGCGGTCGCCGGTGCGCTGGATCACGGCGGCGCAGTGGCGCAGCGCGCCGGCCGCCCCGCCCGCTATGCGCGCGGGGTCGGGGTCGAGGCAGACGCACAGGAGCGAGCGACGGGCGCGGGCCGCCTGCCTGAGGCGGTCGAAGAAGCCGGACACCCGTCAATCATGCTCAATCTCGCCCTCGGCGGGCCGCCGGCCGTATTTGGCGTCCTTGGCCGTCGCCTTGGCTCGGCCCCGGTCGGCCATCCTGCAGTAGGCGCACAGCTGCCCCGTCGTGGGCTGGCCGCAGCGCGCGCACTCGTGGAGGTCGGTGGCCTGGTCGAAGGCGCCCGTCCTGACGGTCGCCCGGCCCTCCTTCATGAAGCCGACCAGGAACCGGTGCTTGGCGCCCGGCTGCTCCTCCTCGAGCCGGTTGAGCATGTCCTTGTAGGCCAGCGACTTGGCGCCCCTGGCCATCGGGCACTCCTCGAGGATGTAGTCGATGCGCTCGATGATCGCGTAGGCGGCCGTCTCCCGCTCGGACAGCCGGTAGAGCGGCTTGATCTTGCGCACCAGCTTCGGGTGCGTGCTCTCCAGCACCGAGCCCTGGCGGCCCAGGTAGTCGGTGTTCCAGTGCATGACGTTGCCGAAGAGCGTGGCCGCCTCGTCGTCCAGGTTGTGCCCGGTGGCCACGACGTCGTAGCCGAGGTCGGCGGCGACCTTGTTGAAGTGGTAGCGCTTGACCGTGCCGCAGGCCGAGCAGGGCTTGCCGCTGCGCGTGTCGAGCAGGTCGGGCACGACGAAGCCGTGGTCCTCCTTCAGGTCGACCTGGTGCAGCGTCAGGCCGTGGCGGGCGGCGAACGCCTCCGATTTCTCCTGCGAGCGGCGGGAGTAGTCGCCGATCCCGAGCCGGATGTACATGCCGTCGGCCTGGTAGCCCTGCCGCAGCAGCGTGTGCCAGAGGGCGAGCGAGTCCTTGCCGCCCGACACGGCGACGAGCACGCGCTGGTCCCGCCGCAGCATGCGCTCGTGGTCGATCCGCTCCTGCACCTGGCCCCGGAACCAGTCCGGGTAGCAGCGGGCGCAGTACGCCGTCCGGCTGCGCCGGATCTCGACGTTGGCGGGCGCTCGGCACTTGTGGCAGCGCATTTACGCTCGCTTCGCTTCGCT
>WNGQ01008702.1_pt1 | contig 15248 bp, 11 predicted proteins | sample 5407661 | NCBI WGS metagenome assembly WNGQ01 (sample SAMN13153382, study PRJNA577476) | soil metagenome | isolation source: 60 cm soil or saprolite under Garry oak tree replicate 2 | place: USA:California | collected 2016-06-15 | reverse complement strand
AAAAGGAGATAACAGGGGTTGGTAACGCATATAGCACCTCCAAGTCTGGTCGGCAAACCATTCTATCTTCCAGGACACCTCCCTGTACAACGCGTTATCCTATACCATCTATTCCTCGAGACTGCGCAATGCTCTCCTGTTCTTTTCCAGCGAGGCTGGAACGTATTTACGCCCGGCTGTACTAAGTACTCGTATTCTGCAAATAGCGCATTCCCCGATGTCGAGATGGCTTGGATGTACGTAAAGCGATGTTGTGCATCAGTCACATTGGCAAATACCTCGACCGATCCACCGTCTGAGACGCTCAGGTTCGCACCTTGATCGCCGATGCTCGGCAGTCGCGTATCACTAAACTCAGTCTTGCCGGTGTATTGCCCAGGACGGCCTAGCAGGTGGTTGAGGTCGGTCACATCCGTGTAAGCGTACACTTGGCCGATGGGCATCCCGTGCACCTTGAGGGCTTGCACAATCTGCAAGGCTGTCTGCCCGCTATGCGATGGCGCTGGTGATGCCTGCAGCGTCGGCGTGGCGTGTACGACGGTTGGCGCTGGTACTGTCGCTGATGTCTGTCCCGTGCTACCACAGGCTGCAAGCAGGAGGGCAAGCAGTGCTAAGGACTCTCACTCAAATAACCTGACTACCAGAGGGAGGTTCTTGAGGTTTAAAGGTATAATTCCACTCACCATGGAAAGCGTTTCTGACGATGTGCAGAGACGCAAGCTCTTCGTCGGACACTTGGATGCCGGTCGGATAGGTCCGGCTATCCTTCACGGCAGTGACTGTCAACCCTTCTTTGGAGGTGGTGTGGGAGATCAGTTCAATGATCGTTTCCAAAGAGGTCAACGGCTTGGCGCGCCAGTTGATGGAGATGAAGGAAAAGAGTCGGTGTTCGATCTTGTTCCATTTGCTGGTGCCTGGCGGAAAATGGCAGATGGTGATGGTGAGCCCGGTCTCGTTGGCCAATCGCTGCATCTCACGCTTCCATAAACGGCTGCGCGAGGCGTTGGAGCCACCCCCATCAGCGGTGATGAGCAGGTTGGTCTTCTGTGGGTACAAACTCCTTCCAGTCTGCTGCCCCCAGCGCCGAATACTCTCCACAGCGAACTCTGCCGTGTCATGATCGATGCCGACGTTGACAAACCCCTGGTTGTGGACCAGGTCATACACTCCATAGGGCACCGCCTTCCCATCGGCAAGCGAGAGGTAATCATACACATTGACGGCGGTCTCTTCTCCTTTGGCTTGCCACTCGCGCCCATTGTTCTTGAAGTTCCCAATGAGTTCCTTCTTCTTGCAATCCACCGAGATGATCGGATCGCCTGCCGCTTCAAACTGCTCGCATTGGTGCTTGATGTGTCCAAACTGGGCATCACGGTCCTCATGGCCACTCCCCTCAATGGTTTTCTTGTTCGCGCGCAGCGAGAAGCCCATCGCGTGCAGCCGCTTGCTGATGGCGGTTTCACCCAGCTGATGCCCTTGGCTCATGAGGGCTTCCTTCAACTTGGCCACACTTTTCGTCGTCCATCTCACCAGGCTCATCGGATCGCCTTTGGGGTCCAGCAGCGCTTCCAAATCGGCTTGCAAGCCGGGCTCGTGCTCCTCTTGCTTTTTTCTCCCTCCGCCTGCTCCTCGAATCCGCTTGCCGGGGGCAAACCGCTCTCCTGTCGCGATCTCTCGCTTTCCCGCTTTGATGGTATTTTTCGAGACCCCTGCCTCTCTGGCGACCAGGACGATGTTTCCCCGTTCCTTGGCTTCTAACGCCAGAAACTGCCTCCACTGCTTCTCATTGAGCAGCTGACGCATCTGCTGATATTTTTCCGTCCGACTCTCTTGCTCCATGCACAGCAGTATCGCACTTCTTCTTCATATGGTCAACTTATTTGAGAGATACCCCTAAGAGGATAGGTAGTCGTTTCATGGTGTTCGTCCTTGCTTCATTCAATGCCCCTTGCGCTTAATCCCAAAACGGGCGACGAGCTTTTTCCCAAGGGGATTTTCCGCGCTCTTGTCTAATCCTTTAACGTATCGTTGAGTGATCTTGATATCAGTATGTCCTAAAGCCGCAGCCAGGTCGGTTATTGGAGCGCCTAAGCGTACTTCGCCCTCAGCGAACGTGTGGCGCAATGCGTGATTTTTACTTCTTACCACCTTTGCAGTGAAACCGGAGCAACACGCGAGCACCTTTCCCTTTGCCCATGATCTGTACATCCTCGCCATACAGCCCTACTAATTCGCTTGCCCTGCGCCCTGTGTAGAGCGCTACAGCCAGTAACGCATAATTGCGTAGTCCTTGCAGACGGTTTCTATTGATGCTTTCCAGACCCGTCTCAATCACATCTGGCTCAATCGGTAGTACCTCAGCATAGGCTTGCACGTTACGCCTGGCAACGTCCTTGATAGGATTAGAGATATCGAGCTTATACACTTGCTGAACGAACGTGTACCAGGAAGACAGGATAGCCAGGCGTTGATTATACGTTGAGTTGGACACCTCGCCCTGATGCCTCTTGTTGGGTGTTCCATCGTTCTTGAGGCGAGTAGGAAGCCGTGTACTTGCCCATAGGAACTGCTGTATGGTATCCCCATAGGCCGTGTTCGTTTTTGCGGACCCGGAGCGCGTGGTGCGCTTCTGTGCTAGCCATTCGGTGATAGAGGCGTCTATCGTGAATTGTGGAAGTGTGAGCGCGGTATCATCGTTCATTGCAGATCACTCCTTATCATGGGGGAGGTAGATCGCTCCTCTTCCAGGGGCGAGGAACAGACAGGAGAAAAGATACTTGATTGACATGATCTTCTGCAAATTTCTCCGCATGAATCTCCCATGGCTGGTCTTTCCATTCAAGCGAAGCAAACACTTCGTTCCCAGGGCTACTTCTACAGCATGGCAAATTCTGGCAGTGTTGTATATAATGCCCTGTCTCATGCAACAAGGTGTGATGGAAACAATAAGGTGTAGGGCACTTCTTAGGTCTCAAGAAAATTGCAGCATACTTGCTATCTGGACGAACTGGTCGGTAGAATGCTCGAGTCGTCCTGTTCTCTTGCTCTACATATTCCTTGCCACGTTGAAAGAAAGTTCCACTTGCAAGCAACTCTTCACTACCCCTGAAATGCGATAAGGTGAAATCATTCATGAAATGGATGTTGAGGTATTTGATAGCATGTTCATTCAATCCCTGCTCGCGCAGAAACTGCTGATATCGCGTCTGATCAAAGTGAATGTCGTGAGTAACATTCGTATAGGTGCATCGCATCGTTAGCTGAGTCCTCTCAATATGGGCTAAATCTGACTATCACTAATGTCTCGTTAGTCATAGTCTGCTCACCTCTTCTAACGGTGGAGTTGGAAAATGGTAATGCTCAATCGTTTTCAACCTGACTGTCACGTTTAGTAGCAGAATGAGTTGCTTCCAGGTTCTCATAAAATCGCTGCGCCTGGAGGATAGCCAGTGCTAGCGTGTCATAATCGGCAGACTTCGCGAAATCGCGCCATGCCTCTGCACCAGTGCCAATATCGACCGTCAGTTCGTTGTACTTGAGCAGCCGCTTATAGTTGACCGCTGCGCCCAGGGCAAGCAATCGTTCTTCTGCCGCATCCAGCGATGACAGATACAAGCGTTGATGGTACTGACCTATTCGTTGCCGCTGGGTCTCCACCTGGCGCTCTAATTTCTCAATGCGGTGAGCTGCCTGGGTCAACTTCTCCTGACAGGATTCAATGTTCTGTTGTTCCTGGCCTTGCTCACTCACGATGATTCCAGCCAGACGCCTGGCAAACTCTTCATTGCCAGCGTACAGCAAGCTCACAAGTAATGCCACGGTTTCGGTCTGGAAGTTGCCCCAGGTCTGCACCTGTGTCGCGTACTGTTGGCGTCGCTGTTCTTCTCGCCGCAATCGATGCGCCGTCTGTCTGCACGCATCATCGCAGTATTCGCGCTTACGATGGCCGCCACTTACCTGCACAATCTCGCGGCCACATGCTTTACAGTTCATCTTCTCCTCATAGGCATAGTCAATTCCTCCTCTCCTACAATCAATCGCTACAGCCAGGCCAATAACGATGAGTCAAGTCACCCGGAGCGCGACCGTCGCAGCAATGGTATCACCACTCGATTCAAGGCTCCCCAGGATGACAAGGTTCGCAATGGAGAGCACAAACGCTTGACTCTTTTTGTAGAACACCACACGGCGACGCGCTGGCGCCATAGCTGGAGCTGGTGATGCAACGGCTGCAGCTTGCAGCCGACCCAGCTTATACCACCCAGGACACACAATAACCGCCAGGAGCATAAGCGTGCCAAAATACAGTGATGGATGCAAAACGCTCAGCATGTGAAGATTCTGAATGGCTTGCAGCATGATAACCTCTCTTTCTCAATTCAATCGTGCGCGCCCGTCGAGCCAGGTCGTCATTTCTTGCACCATCTGTTGATGCTCGGCCAACGCGCGCATGATCTCATCGGGGTTGATGGTCGTTTGTACCTCTTCCCAGTTCTCTGCATTGAGGCTGTCAAGCAGGCTTTGCATCGCTTGCTTTTGCGTGATCTCTCCCGTTGAAAGTTTCGGCCATTGCTCTTGAAGAAATCTGTTTACCGCTCTCGCAGCCCCCACGTACAGCTTGCGCTCCTCGCGGTCTAGTACAAGCTCGTGTGTTGCCTCGCTGTCAGAGTCGCCCAGGTGATACGGGCGCAATGCCGGTTCAATCGTTGGGTGTTGCACAAAGGCAAGATAGGCGTCCCATTCACCGGTGGCACTGGAGCGCCCATCGTCATAGTAGGGGTCCCGGTAGCAGTCGGACAAAAACCAACGTTTAGCGTGAGCGTTGTATTATCAGCAGTCAATTTGCCCGGTTTTCTGTGATGAAAACTCGCATTATCAGCGGTTCCGGCTGGTTTACACTGCGTATAACAAGAATTATCTACAAGTACCAGGAGCAGCAGAGTGGTTCTACTATCCTCAAATATGAGGTATAATTCTTTAGGTACACTCAACTTCACTCTTCATCGCAGCAGTACATTTATACCTTGGACTCACTGTGTATTAGCTCGTTGGCACACTTGATAACAGTTCTACAGAGGAGACATAGGAATGGCTGACCGCGTGGGGCAGCGGCTTGGCAACTATCAACTGATTCGTTTACTAGGGGAAGGCGGCTTTGCCGAGGTCTACTTAGGTGAACATATCCATCTCGGTACTCAGGCGGCCATCAAAGTACTCTACACGCAATTAATCAGTGACGATGTGGGCAAATTTCGTACTGAGGCCCGTACGATTGCCCGCCTGATCCATCCTCATATCGTGCGCGTACTGGACTTTGGCGTAGAGGAAAAGACGCCTTTTCTGGTCATGGATTATGCCCCGAATGGCACTTTGCGTCAACGTCATCCCAAAGGAACTCTTCTTCCCCTCGATACCATTTTGGACTATGTTAAGCAGGTAGCTGAAGCCTTACAGTATGCTCATGATGAGAAACTCATCCATCGGGATATCAAGCCAGAGAATATGTTGCTCGGGCGGCGCAATGAGATCTTGCTCAGCGACTTTGGCATTGCGCTGGTGGCTCAGAGTTCCCGCTATCAGAGTGCCCAGAAGATGGCTGGTACGATGGCGTATATGGCACCGGAGCAGATCCAGGGTCATCCACGCACTGCCAGTGACCAGTATTCATTAGGGATCGTTGTGTACGAATGGCTCAGCGGCGACCGTCCTTTTCATGGTTCACTAACTGAATTGGTGGGTCAGCATCTGACTGTTCCTCCTCCATCCTTCCAAGAGAAAGTTCCAACGATCTCTCCTTTGATTGAGCAAGTAGTACTCAAGGCACTTGCGAAAGACCCAAAACAGCGCTTTGCCAGCGTGAGCGAGTTTGCCATAGCCTTGGAACAGGCTTGTCAAGTAGCACTTTCTCATCCTGTTACTCCCACTTCTGAGACTGCAATGTCAAGTCAATCCTTGCCGCCAACTGAGAATATTGCAGCGATCTCACCGAGCCAGTTATCACGTCCAACAGAAGCCCCCACACCACAGAACCAATCGTTACAATCAACGACTGTAGTTAGCCCTCAAAGCCAATCGAGACAATTAAGGGATATACCCATTCCACCTGACCAAGCTTCACGCCCAACTGTTGTGGTGACGCCAACTGGTGCTCCTGCTGTATCAACTCCTTCAGTGAGAGAGCCAGTACCATTTGCTTCTCAGCCACCAAAACGCCGTCTTTCAAGGCGCACAGTCGTAGTAGGTCTTGCGGGAATAACAGGACTGGTCATGGTAGGAAGCGTTGTTACCTGGTTGGCTCACCCTCAGAAACCACAAAAGACTTCCCCTATGTCCAGCACTACATCTACATCTCATCATAGTACTTCCCTGTCTCAGGGAACTCTCCTCTATACTTACACGGGTCATGGCAATTCTTGGGTGGTTTCTATAGCGTGGTCGCCTGATAGCAAGCGCATCGCCTCTGGAAGCTTTGATGGGACAGTGCAGGTCTGGGATGCTGTTAACGGGGGTAATGTCTTTACCTATCGCGGCCATAAGGGCTATGTTAGCGCAGTGGCATGGTCACCTGATGGCACACGTATTGCCTCGGGGGGCGGAGATCAGACAGTGCAGGTGTGGGATGCAACTACAGGAAACCCCATTTTCACTTTTCAGGGGTTCTTAAAGGATAATAATGGGGGCGTGGATTCTATAGCCTGGTCGCCTGATAGCAAACGTATTGCCTCGGGTTCTTCATCTAAAGTGGTGAAAGTGTGGGATGCTGCTGATGGAGGGCACGTCTACATTTATTTTAACCATTTCGCTGCCGTATTTTCTGTGGAATGGTCGCCTGATGGACAGCGTATTGCTTCGGGGGGCAATGATAATAGGGTGCAGATCTGGGATGCTGCTGATGGTGGCCACTCCTTCATTTATCGTGGTCATTCTGCATCTGTGAATGCAGTGGCATGGTCACCTGATGGCACACGCATTGCCTCTGGGAGCACTGATCAGACGGTGCAAGTGTGGGATGCTGCTGATGGAGGGCACGTCTACATTTATCGTGGACCTTTTATTGAGATGCATGCAGTGGCATGGTCACCTGATGGCAAGCACATCGCTGCGGGATGTATAGACGTTAGCACGTTTGCCAGTGGAGCATTGCAGGTCTGGAATGCTGCTGATGGAAGCAACGTCGTTACTTATGGCGATCATTCCAAGGCTGTAAATGCTGTAGCTTGGTCGCATGATAGCAAGCGTATCGCTTCGGGTAGCCTGAATGGAACTGTGCAGGTGTGGCAAGCAGTGTGATTTTGGACGGTGGATTGCCGATTTTAGACGAAGGCCAGCCCCTGATAGACCGAATCGGCTTAGCGTTGGTTTTCGTCCGACTGCTACCAGAACCTCGTATATGGCGTAGGTGCTGTATACAGCCCCATTCTTCCCCCGCTGTTGGGCTTTCTTGTCGGGTAGAGTATAATGCTACCATGTCAAACGAGCTTATTCCCACTGACTACCAGCAGTTTTTACAGACAATCAAAACGCGCATCCAACAGGCTCAGCTACAGGCGCTTGTCGCTGTCAACCGGGAACTGATCCTCCTCTACTGGCATATGGCCTTTCGGTAGTTTTTTGACCGTGAGATACAACGTACCATATAAGTATCCTCCTATACTGAGGTAGCGTTACACACGTTATCATGAGGTGCAAAGTAACGGGAAATTCAAGAGAAAGACCCATCTTCTCCAGCCTCGTGCCAGAAGATGCTTGTGCAAACGGGAGAGGACGACGTAAAAATATAACGCTCGAGCACCGATACGTTTGTTCTCCCTACGGTGAGATGCCCCGTCGAGTACCCTGTAGAGATGTTTTAACCCTTCCTTTTGGTGATCATGCTTACTCCATTCTCGAGGCTATCGACGCAAAACGGCGGACGTGACGGCTTTTGCCGACTATATGGAAGAGGCAATTTCAATTGAGCCAGTAGAAATCGGTAAGGAAGTCCTGAATTAAAGCATGACTCGTGCTCATTGGCACCATAAGCCATGCCACACGTCATTTTAGATCGGAGCACTCCTTCCTGCCTCTGACTTCCCCTCTACTGCTCACGCTGACGCATCTTCTCCGCCTGTTCGTTATACAACTTGCTTTTCTCGTGCTCACCCAGGTGCTCATAACATACTGCCATCCTCTTGAGTTCTCCGATTACTCGGAATTGAAACTTTCCCCCTAACTGGACATTGATGCCCAGTGCTCGGTCACAATGTGCTATGGCTAATCCCCATTGCTCCTGCGCTTGGTACACGGCTCCTAGGTTATGATAGACTTCTGCCTGTTCCACCTGCCCCTCACTCCCCTCCAGTAATTGCAACGCTCTCTGCAAAGAACTCAAGGCCTGCTGATGGTCCCCCTTGTAGAGAAAGACCATACCAACACTGTTCAAACAATGTGCCTGCTCAACCAGGTTGTTCTCCTGCTCCCACAACTTGATAGCTCTTTGATAAGAGTCCAAAGAGCGTTCCACATCGCGCAGTTGCCAGTACAGTCCTCCCATTTCAGTCAACGCCTTCGCCTTCTCAGGAGCTTTCTCTTCCTGCTCTACTAGCCTCAGCACTTGCTCATAGCACCGCAGAGCGTGTTCCCAGTCCCTTTGTCCCTGCAAGATTTTGCCAAGTTCCACAAGTTTCGCTATCAGCCCGTCCGGGTCTTGCCCTTGCTGCTTCGAGGATACAACGAGGTCATAGTAACTGAGGGCCTTGTCCCACGACTCTTTTTGTCGGTAGATGTCGCCCAGGTCGCGATAGACGTTGGCCAAGGCCGCCAAGTTTCCTTGTGTCTGGTAGAGTGATACCAACCTCTCCAGGGTTGCAGCGGCTTGGTCAAGCAGACCTTGCTGCCAGTAGATTTTCCCAATATTCTGTACAAGAACAGCTAGCTCCGTCGGTTCTCCAAGTCGGGTAAAGATCTCCAGTGTCCGCTCTAGAGACATAACTGCCTGCTCCCACTTTCCCAGCTTTTGATACGCCCTGCCGAGGTTATGATTGATAATCGCTAGTTCGCTTGGATTTCCTTTCGCTTCCGACAGAGACAGAGCCTGTTCCAGGTAGTCTTGTGCCTGTTCCCATTGCTCCTGCTCTCCATAGACGGCGGCTATGTTAGCGAGTGCCTTGCTCACCTCCAGCAGATTCCCTGCCTCTTGTGCCAGAGGGAGTGCTTCCTTGTAGCTTGCCAAGGCTTCCTCTAATTTTCCCAGCCCTAAGTACATAGTGCCGATGTTGTTGAGGATCTGCGCACAGCTGTCCGAGTCATTCTGCACTTTCCTTATTGCCAATGCTCGTTCGTAAAAGGTGAGCGCCTTCTCATGGTCCTTCAGCAAAGAGTAAGCGGTTCCCAGATTATTCAGCGTGGTCGCCGTCTCCACGTCATCCCCGGCTCGCTCCCTATACCCCAGCGCCTGTTCATACGCCTCAATTGCTTCCTTCAGCCTTCCCTGTTTCCGGTAGATGAGTCCCATTTCGTGCAGAGTATCACCCAGGTTCCCAGGCTCATCCTGGGGCCTTTGCAGTGTCAACGCCTGCTCGCAGTAGTGCAAGGCCTCGTCCAAGTGTCCCAGCGACTCGTGGAGATCCCCTTGAAGGTAGAGCACGTAGCCAGCGGTGGCTGGATCATCCAGTTGCTCTAGTGAGGGCTGCACTCGCTCAAGGCATTGTAATGCCTCTGCAAATCTCCCCCACCGACGGTAGATGTTCGCTATAGTTTTCGCGCTATTCACCATCCCCGGTCTATTTCCGCTCTGCTCCTGAAGCTCTAACAATCCCTCCAGGTATTCCAGGGCGCGCTCCGCATCTCCCAACCTCCAGGACAACATACCTGCAAGCTCGGTATACTGTTCGACCCCCTTCGTGTTCTCTAGTTTTTTCTGCAACTTGAGCATTGGCTCCACTAGCAGAAGAGCCTCTTCAAAGCGTCGATTTTGCAGATAGACCTCGATGAGTTGTGTGTAGACCTCTGCCGCATTAGCAAAGCGCTGTTTTGCGTTTGCCATTTCTCCCTTCTCAGCATAGATCTCTCCGAGGATAACAATGGCTGTAGCCATCTCAACAAATCGATTATCTTTCTCGAAGGCAGTTGCACAACGTCCATAACACTCTAGAGCCTGATCCCACCAGCCCCGCTCGCGTGAGAGCTCCCCTAAAGCAGTCAGGTCCCTGGCGACCAAAATGGGGATATAGGATTGAAACGCGCTCCCAAACTGTACAAGTTCACCATCATCCTTCATCGTGATCACCTGACTGGCAGGGGCGGCCCCATTGTCCTCCAGCACCTGCTTCACCGTGATTGGCAGCCCCCTCTGTTCTTGCAGCAACAAGACCTGCCTGGCATAGCGAACTGCCAGTTCCCACTCCCCCTGTTTGATGGCGATATCACTGATCTTGCCCAGAGTATCAGCCACTTCGTGTGGGTAGTCTTCCGCTTTGAGCAGGGTAAGGATACTTTTATAGTAGCCCAGCGCCTCGGTCCATTGCTCCTGGGCTTTATACACATCGCCAATATTCTCTAGCGCTCTGGCTAACCTGATCGGTTCTCCAATCCGCTCTATCAACGTCAATGCCTGGATGTGGGAATCAAGAGCCTCTTTGTATTTTCTCTGGTAAAAATAAATATGCCCGATGTCTGTGTAGGAATAACTCAGATTGGCAGGCATATTGAGTTGCTTTCTTAGCTCCAATGCCCGTTCATGATATTCCAGTGCTTGTTTCCACTCTTGCTTTGCGGCATAGGCATTGCCAACATTCCCCAGCGAATTGGCAATATGCACAGGATTCCCTACCTGTTCCCTGATCGCTAATGCCTGTTGATAGTGAATCAGCGCCTGATCCCAAGCGCGCATAGCCTGGTGAACGCCCCCCAGGCAATTCAAGGCATGGGCAATCCGGTCAGGGTTCTTTATTTGTACACTCTTCTCCAGCGCCTCCTCAAGGCAACGCAGCGCTTCGTCATAGTGCCTCTGGTCCTTGTGAAACATGCCCAAGTTAATCAGGGTCGCGATTTCTCCATCTGTCGAGCCCTGCTCCCTATGGCTGCGTAATGCCTTTTCAAGATAGGAGAGGCCCTGCTCAATTTCGCCCAACGCAGTATACATCCATCCGAGGTTAGCCAGGGCTGTTGCTATCTGATCGTTATCTCCTGCTTGTTGCCACAATGCCAGGGCCAGCTTATGGTATTCAAGGGCCTCTACCGGTTCCCCTAATTCCCCCTGAACAATACCTCGTAGAGAGAGCGCTTCAGCAGCATGTGACAAATCTCTGGCCTGCTCCAGAATCTTTGCTGCCTGGCCGAGCATCTTTTGTGCCTCTTCTCTGCGTCCATCTTGCTGTAAGGAGAGGGCATTGAGAAATAAGTAGCGACCATAAGCCTCCCCCTGTTTTTGCAAAAAGGGCTCGCCTTCTTCCACCAATTGCTGCACAACAGCAAGCATCGCCGCAGCCTGACGCCTGCGCCATTTGTACATCAAATACTGGGTACTCTCATACCATACCCCAAAGATAACCTCTTGCCGCTCCTTTACCTGCATACCATGATAAATAAATTCAAGCCAGGGCTGAAATTGTTCATCTGGTATGCCCTGTAGCCACTCACTGTAATCAGCTTTTGAGAGATCCTCGATGTTGGCATCCTCCAATTGAGGGAGAGGAGCAGTGTCGGTATACGCAACCGCGCTTTTCCTCTTCTCTCTATAGTAAGTTGCTATCCTGCTGTGCAACTGTTCTCGTGTGGCCGGGTCCAATCTCCTCAGTTCCTCCAGGATCTCCCTGCGTACCAGTTCATGAAAACTCGGCTGTGCTACCAGCGCATCTTTACTTGTCCTATTCCCCGCATTCACAAACGGATATTGCAAAAAGCGACTGTACGTTTGTTGATTTAACTTGTGAGTACCAAAACTCTTCCCACCAGGGAGATCATTGAGCAATTCGCGCAGAGCATCCAATTCCAGGTAGCGCAAAAGAGGTGCATATGTCAGGAGAATGCGGTCCAACTCTGGCAGGCGTGTGCGCAAACGGTCATTGAGAAACTCCACTCGTGCTCGCTCATCGATTAGTGGCTGCTGGGTTCGCAACTGTTCTGCTGTGCGTTCCCCTGGCTCCAGCAGTTTGAAATACTCGACTGCCATGCCCAGGACCAACGGAAGCCCCCGACTCAGCTCATAGAACGCAGCGGGCAGTTCCTCCGTCGCCGCTCTGTGCAAGCGGCCCTGTAGAGGAGAGCACCTCTTGCTTTCTCAGATACGCCTTGACTTGCTCAATGTTGAAATCTCTCAATACATACGTGACAAAGTTGACGCTGGGATTGCTGGGCCATTGCCAGCCGCTGACCATGACCTGCAAGGGCTGTGGCGCAGCTTGTGCCAGACCAGGCAGAATATCTTCCCACAGCCAGCCGAGAAGCTCGGGATCTCCCTGTGCCAGCCGCTCATAGCCATCAATGAAAATGCAGAGGGGTGTCTTGCTTTTGCCTGCCAGGCCTTTTAAGAGGCGGCTCAGTTCTGTACGCAACCGCAGTTCTTGTTCCCGTCGCCCCTCTTGCGTGTTGACTGTCACATTCTGACTCAGAACAGAGGCACTGGCAAAGTCGCTCAGCTCTATAGCCTGCTTGACCTCCACCTTGACCCTGTTGCGCTCCAGGCATTCCTCTCGCAGTTGTTCGTAGTGTAGCCAATTTTCTTCTGACGAGACTACGCCATGCAGAGCGTTTTCCAGAGCGTTGAGAATGGCCTGGTAGTCTAGCATGATCTGTGCGATCCCGATGATCCAGGTCTGCCACTGGAGAGGAGGACAGACACGTTCTGCGAGGTAGGTTACCAGCAATGTTTTGCCTGTACCGCTGTTCCCTTTGACTGCCAGAGGACGAAACTGTCCACTCCTTGCTCCGCGCAAGAGGCGTGTAAAGAGTTCGCAGATATCTTCTCGGTCCGTAAAACCGTCCAGCGGTTCGCGGACGTTGGTTGCAATGGACTCTGTTGCCATTGTGTCGTCCCCTTTTCGCGGCTGCAAGAGGCTAGGTTCCTGACCGCTCGCTGTGTCTCGATCCGAACGCGCTTAGTTCTGTGTAAAGTTTTGCTTCACGCGGATGATTTTCGCTCTTTCGCTACCGCGTATCTGCTGGGAAAGGCTGTTGGCCTGTCCGTGTATATTCTGTTCACTGTCGCTGATCTCGGCATCATCGCTGGCGGTAACAATTTGCTCCTGGCGTAACAGGCTCTCTTTCATACGCGCAATCGCCAGAAGAAGCTCCTCGCCTTCCAGTGCCGTCAGCTTACGCACTGCGGGGGCCAACTGCGCCATCTTTCCTCCCTGCTCCTTCAAGCTCGTTTCAAGGCTCTGCCCCAACCAGTCCTGGTCGAGCTTCGGATTCTCCAGCGCTGCATCTTTCACCTCAGGTACAATCGAGACGACGACCTGCGTGGCCTCCTCGTTCACTTTCTTGTCGCTCTTGAGTAGATCATCCAGCACCTCCTTTACATCGTCCTCTTCAACCTGCTTTCCCTGTAGCGGATTCATGATCTTCTCGATTGTCTCCGTGCTGAGCGAAATATTCAGCGCCTTCAGGCCATTTTTGGCAGCGACGATTGCTGCAGCACCGGCTACGGCGGGTCCAAAAATGGGGAACAGTACCGCTGCCAGTGCGCTTGGTACCAGTACCGAGACCAGGCTCTTCACTGATTTTTGTTGGAAGAACTCGCGCAGACTCTTCTTCGCCCGCTCATGTGCCACCGGCACCGAGACGTTACCATCGGAATCATGGCTGAGATTGTTCATGATATCAGTAATTCCTCTCTCCTGCTTTCCAGCAGATCTCACAAAGGAGTCATTATCAGGACTTTGGCAACTCCCAATGTTGCCCATCAAGATTGGGACAGTAAGCCATGATTTACGCTCAAAACGAGTGCCAACAACCTCAGTCTTGATGGGCAAGGGCAAAGAATGTCTAAGACCCTGATTATGTAAATAGACGCCAGTGCCACCACCTTTTCGATTACATTCTTTCTCTTGCTGTAGGCCTTCCGTAAGTTTCACTCAAAACCGACTAACGTACCAGATAAGTGTTCAGCCCGTTGAAAAACGTCTTTTCTCAAACAAGCGTACAGACAAGTACAAGCGCTAAATAATGCGAGCAAGCAGTAAATTTGTTTTTGCTTGTTTGGCCTGTCAGTGCGATCCTGACCAAAAGATACGACGTACCATATAATGTAAATTGCAGGATTGGCTGTCCAATCTTTTTGGACAATTGCGTGTCGTAAAACAAACGTTCCTTTTGTCACTCAAGGCCCACCACAAGCCTATCGAACAAGGTTGCGTTACGACACGCAATGCTTGCAGAACTACGACATGAAGCGACCTAATTTACAAGCAGATCTACAGGACCGTGGACGAATTCCCCGGCAGCAGCGTTTGCACGACAGTAACCGCAACACTCCCGCCCGCGCCCACATTGAGGTCGACGACATGCCAAAGGTCGTCGGCCTGATCACCCGTCGCAAATTGGACCTCCTGGCGGGTGAGCTGCGTGGGTACGCCTTGCGGATCCAGTCTCAACACGGTGACCACCGCGCTCGATCCTGCGAAGGTCGAACCTATATAGTTGTGGACCCACACATGGTAGTCCCCGGCGACGAAAGCACCTGCTGATTTGCTGATGGTCAGCGTCTCGGGACCGAATGAAGTGGTGTTGTCCGTGTCCAGGCTCGCGTATGGAACCGGTGGCTGCGTTCGGTTCGCGAAGAACAGGTGGAAGCGCCCACCCTGTTCATCTGGTCCCGAGAGGTGAGCATCGAGATCGGTGGGCTGCGCTGCCCATTGCAGGATTGCCACAATTTTATCCACGACGACCGCGCTGCAATTCAGGGAGATCACCACCGGCTGCGAGTCGCCCGACGTGGGCACGTTGGCAGTCGCGGTGTTGAACACACACGCCGGCGCGCTAGCGACCACGGTCTTCTGGCCCGCTGGCCTGATGCAGTTGAACCGGAAGTTGCCGTTTGCGTCCGTGGTCGTTTGGAGACTCGTGCCCACGACGGTGACAGTCGCATTCGGGATGCCGGTTTGGGTTATGGGGTCGGTCACCACCTTTCCGATCAGATTCCCGCATGTGTTCTGCACCTGGATCGTCACGGTAGTGCCCTCGGGCGGCACGCTGAACTGCGGCTGCTGATTGGGATCTGCTGTCGTCTGCACCTTCACATTGCCGTGCGGAACGCAACTGAAGGTGAC
>WNGQ01003751.1_pt1 | contig 15250 bp, 16 predicted proteins | sample 5407661 | NCBI WGS metagenome assembly WNGQ01 (sample SAMN13153382, study PRJNA577476) | soil metagenome | isolation source: 60 cm soil or saprolite under Garry oak tree replicate 2 | place: USA:California | collected 2016-06-15 | reverse complement strand
GCCCCGGCTACCCCGCATCCCCGGCTACCCCGCCTGGCGTGCGGGAACGTTCGCGGGCGGCTGCCCGTTGCCAGGATGGTCGGCCCGCACCGGGCCGGGCGCCCGGCCCGGTGTGCCGCGCGGCGGTCCCGCTTATGCACGTGGCACTGCCGCCGGTGGGGTGTAATGGCATCAGGCGGCTGGCACAGCGCAGCCGGAACCGAAATGGAGGCTCCGCGATGGCGCGGACCCGCTATGCGACTGACCGGGGGCTCATCGCGCGGATGGGCGTGACGATGTTCCTGCTCGGCCTCGTCTTCGTCGCGTTTGTGCTTGCTCTGTTCTTCGTCCTGACGTACAACCAGCGCGGCGGTTCCGGCGGCAGCGGTGGCCTCATCGTCATCGCGGCGCTGATCGGGATCGGCAGCGCGTTCGCGTCCTACTACTGGTCAGACAAGATAGCGCTGAGAGCTTCAGGCGCGCGTCTGGTCAATCCCGGCGACTCGGCCGCGGCGGCCAGGCTGCACGGCACGGTGGACCGGCTGTGCGCGCTCGCCGACATGCCCAAGCCGCGGGTGGCCATCGCGCCGACCCAGATGCCGAACGCCTTCGCGACCGGGCGGAGCAGCAAGGTCGCCGTGCTATGCGCGACGCAGGGCCTGCTGGACAGGCTCGACCCGGACGAGCTCGAGGGCGTGCTCGCGCACGAGATGTCGCACGTGGCGCATAAGGACGTCGCGGTAATGACCGTCGCGTCTTTCCTCGGCATCGTCGCCGCGCTGCTCGTGCGGTTCGCTTTCTACTCCGAGCTGTTCGGCGGCGGCGGCCGCGGCCGGAGCAACAACGGCAACAACCAGGGCGCGCTGCCGGTCATCCTGATCGTCATGCTGGTCGGCATCGTGGTCTACGCGATCAGCTTCCTGCTGATCCGGCTGCTGTCCCGGTACCGCGAGCTGTCCGCCGACCGTTCTGGCGCCCTGCTGACCGGCAAGCCGTCATCGCTCGCCAGCGCCCTGCAGAAGGTGACCGGCGACATGGCCAGGATCCCGACCAGGGACCTGCGCGCCGCCGAGCCGCTGAACGCCTTCTACTTCGTCCCGGCGTTCTCGAAGGGCAGGGGCCAGATAACCCTCTCGTCGCTGTTCTCCACGCACCCGTCGCTTGAGCGGCGGCTGGCGGAGCTGGCTAAGGTTTCCCAGCAGCTCAGCAGGTAACCGCCCGGTCCGCCGCTGCGGGCGGGCCGCCTGATGCCCCGGAGGTTTCCAGGTGGGGTTCCTCGACACGATCCTCGGCCGGACCAAGCCGGTGGCACCGAAGCTGGACGCATTGTTCGCGCTGCCGTCGGCTGCGGTCACGCTGCAGGCGGCCATGGACCTGCAGCCGACCGGATCGGGCTCCGTGTGCTTCCGCGCGACCGAGGGCCGGGCGTTCAGGGACATCGAAAAGGACGTCAGGGAGCTGCTGGAGATGGGCTCGGGCACGCTGCCGGTAGAGGTGTCGTCAGACTCCTACGGCTTCACCTGGCTGGTCTGCCACCACACCAGCGATGACGTCGAGGGGCTCGTCACCGACCTGCACGCGGTGAACTCGTCGCTGGAGCAGGGCGGGTTCGGCCCGCAGCTGCTCTGCACGCTGGTGGGCTTCCGCAGCCCCGCCGGGCGCCGGCTGGGGCTGGTCTACCTGTACAAGCGCGGCACGTTCTACCCGTTCGCGCCGCTGGGCGGGGAGCGCCGGGACAGCGCGCTGGAGATGCAGGTCAGGGGCTATCTCGGCGACGACCTGAAGGTCGAGCCCGACCTCGGCCGGTGGTTCCCGGTGTGGGCGGCACCCGGCCTGTGACCGGGAATGACCTCGCAGGGCATATCGTTGAGATTGCACAGCAGGCAGCGCCGGGACGACGGCGGCCCGTCGGAAACAGGAGCTAACTGAGATGACTGTCCAGGACGAGACCACCACGCAGGGCATAAAGCTCACGGACGTGGCCGCGGTAAAGGTGAGCAACCTGCTTGCCCAGGAAGGCCGCGACGACCTGAGGCTGCGCATCGCCGTGCAGCCGGGCGGCTGCTCGGGCCTGCGCTACCAGCTGTACTTCGACGAGCGCCAGATCGACGGCGACGTCGTCAGCGACTTCAGCGACGTGCAGGTGGTCACCGACAAGATGAGCGCGCCGTACCTGAGCGGCGCGACGATCGACTTCGTGGACACGATCGAGAAGCAGGGGTTCACGATCGACAACCCGAACGCGACCGGCTCCTGCGCCTGCGGCGACTCCTTCCACTGATCAAGCGCGCCTGCTGCGCCCGCTGCGCCCGCGGACGGCTGCCGGAACGACGCCGCTGGTCGGCGCCGGGGTAGCCCGCCGCGGGGGCGCACGCCGCACGCAGGCGTGTGCCACCGATGCCGGCCGCTTACAAAGAGAGACTCCGCCGTGCGCATAGCCGTGACAGGGTCGATCGCGACCGACCACCTGATGACTTTTCCCGGCCGGTTCGTCGAGCAGCTGGTCCCGGACATGCTGGACAAGGTCGCCCTGTCCTTCCTGGTCGACAAGCTCGTGATCCGGCGCGGCGGGGTAGCCGCCAACATCGCGTTCGGCCTGGGCTGCCTCGGCCTGCGCCCGCTGCTCGTCGGCACGACGGGCACGGACTTCGCCGAGTACCGCGGCTGGCTGGAAGGTCACGGCGTCGACACGGCGGGCGTGGTGGAGTCCGCGCTGCATCACACGGCCCGCTTCGTCGGCACGACGGACCTGGACATGAACCAGATCGCGTCGTTCTACCCAGGGGCGATGAGCGAGGACAAGGACATCGACCTGGGCTCCGTGGCCGCCCGGGCTGGCGGCTTCGACCTGGTGCTGATCGGGGCGAGCGACCCCGAGGCGATGACCGCCTTCACCGCGCAGTGCCGACAGCTCGGCATCCCGTTCGCCACCGACACGTCCTGGCAGCTGGCCAGGCTCGACGGTGCGCAGGCGCGTGACCTGGTGGATGGCGCCGCGTACCTGTTCTGCAACGAGTACGAGGCAACCCTGACCGAGCGCAAGACCGGCTGGACCGGCGGCGAGATCTGCGCGCACGTGGGGATCCGGGTGACCACGCTGGGCGCGGCCGGGGCCCGGGTGGACCAGGCAGGCCAGCCAGCGATCCTGGTGCCGCCGGTGCCGGGGGTGGTGCCGCAGGAGCCCACCGGCGCCGGTGACGCGTTCCGTGCGGGCTTCCTCGCCGCGACCGCGTGGGGGCTGTCGCTGGAGCGGGCAGCCCAGCTCGGCAACATGATGGCCGTGTACGCGCTGGAAACCGTCGGCACCCAGGAGTACGAGCTGAAGCCTGGCCAGCTTGCCGGACGGCTCGCCGCCGCCTACGGCCCGCAGGCCGCCATGGACGTTGCCCGGCACTACAGCTGACCCGGCCCCGGGCTGGGGCAAGCGTGCAGTCGTCCACCGGGGGCCAGCCGCGCGCAGTCGTCACCGGGGCCAGCCGCGTGCGCCGTCAGTAGCTGCGCCTGACCAGGAAGGCCCAGCCGGTGGGCAGGTCAATCGCCGCCACGAACTCCTGGGACTTGATCGTGCACCAGGCAGGCACGTCGGTCCTGGCGGCGGGATCGTCGGCGAGCACGGCCACGATCTGCCCGACCGGGACTTCCCTGATGCGCTCGGCCAGCATGATGATCGGGATCGGGCATTTGCGGCCCAGTGCGTCGATCGTCAGGGCAGGCGCCGACGCGGGCGCGCCTGCGGGAGGCGTCTGTGAGGTCACGGTGGGTCACCTCCGCGATTGGATCCTCAGCGGCACGCGGACGGGCCCTGCCACGGTGCCCGCGATCTGGCCGCGGCCGCCGGCCGGATGACCGGCGGGCCGGGAATCTGCCGAACTGTTCTCTCGGGTATCACCGTAGCGATACCCGTGCGTCGCCGTGAGTAAGCGCGCTCATTGCCTGCAGCAGGCCGCGGTGGCTGGCACACCAGGGGCCCCTCCCGGCTGCCGGAAGGCTGCGCGGTACTGTTTCCACGACAGGCTGTAGGACGAGCAATGACCGGCCAGTGGAGCCGGGAGTCATCCGCTGGGAAGGCAATCTGTGAGTCCCATCCGCTGTGCGCCACGCCGAGATGGCGCCGAAACACCCGGCGGCGCGCCAGGCCGCTCGCCGGGCCAGGCCACGGCCGACGATCTGGTGCCGCCACGCACCGGCGGCCGGCCCAGCCGCCGTCAGTGGGCGGCGCGCGCGGCGCTGGCCGCCGTGCTGCTCGCCGTCACCACCGGGTGCAAGTCAACGGCCCTTACCCGGCTGGGCATGCTGCCGCCCGCCACCAAGCAGGGCCAGGTAACGCTGACCTTGTGGCAGGGCTCCTGGATCGCGGCCTGGGCGGTCGGCATCGTCGTGTGGGGGCTGATCATCTGGGCGGTGATCTTCTACCGCAAGCGCACCGACCGGGTGCCGCACCAGGTCCGCTACAACCTGCCGATCGAGTTCCTCTACACCGTCGTGCCGTTCATCATGATCGGGGTGCTGTTCTACTTCACCGCCAGGGACGAGAACTACATCAACAAGATGTCCGGTCACCCGGACGTGATCGTGAACGTGACCGGGTCCCAGTGGAGCTGGGAATTCCAGTACCCGCAGTACAACGTGACCGGCAGCACGAAGGTCACCTCGCTCGGCTCCATGTGGCCGGGCAGGCTGCCGGTGCTTGAGATACCGACCGGTGAGACGGTCAAGTTCAACCTGTACTCGACCGACGTGGTCCACGCCTTCTGGGTGGTGCCATTCGAGTTCAAGCGCGACGTGCTGCCCGACCACCCCAACCATTTCGAGGTGACTCCGACCAGGACGGGCACGTTCACCGGCCGCTGCAGCGAGCTTTGCGGCGTCTATCACAGCCGCATGCTGTTCACCCTGAAGATCGTCACGCCGCAGCAGTTCCAGCAGTGGATTACTACGCAGCAGGCGCTGCAGAAGGCATCTGGGGGTGCCCAGTGAACACGATCAATCCGCCGGTTCCCGCCGCGAGCCCGGCGCCGGCCGCGGCGCCCGCCCGCTACCGCAAGGGCTCACTGCTCGCCGACTGGCTGTCGTCCACCGACCACAAGGTCATCGGTCACCTGTACCTGATCACCTCGTTCTTCTTCTTCATGGCCGCCGGGCTGATGGCGATGATCATGCGCGCCCAGCTGCTCGGACCCGACAACCACCTGGTCTCCGACCAGCAGTACAACGAGCTGTTCACCATGCACGGCACGATCATGCTGCTGCTCTTCGCCACGCCGTTGTTCGTCGGGTTCGCGAACGAGATCATGCCGCTGCAGATCGGCGCGCCGGACGTTGCGTTCCCGCGGCTGAACCTGCTCAGCTACTACATGTTCGCGTTCGGCGGCCTGATCCTGCTGCTGAGCTTCATCACCCCGGGCGGCGCCGCCGCGTTCGGCTGGTACGCGTACTCGCCGCTGACCAGCTCGCTGTACTCGCCCGGGGTCGGCGGCGACATGTGGATCATGGGCCTGACGCTGTCCGGGCTCGGCACGATCCTGAGCGGCGTCAACTTCGTCACCACCATCATCTGCATGCGCGCGCCTGGCATGACCATGTTCCGGATGCCGATCTTCACCTGGAACATCCTGCTCACCAGCGTGCTCGTGCTGCTGGCCTTCCCGGTGCTGGCCGCCGCGCTGCTGGTGCTGGAGATCGACCGCAAGCTCGGCGCGCAGGTGTTCAGCGCCAGCAGCGGCGGCGCGGTCCTGTGGCAGCACCTGTTCTGGTTCTTCGGCCATCCGGAGGTCTATATCGTGGCGATTCCGTTCTTCGGCATCGCCACCGAGATTCTGCCGGTCTTCAGCCGCAAGCCGCTCTTCGGGTACAAGGGCCTGATCGGCGCCACCGTCGCGATCGCCGGGCTGTCGATGACCGTGTGGGCGCATCACATGTTCACCACCGGCGCGGTGCTGCTGCCGTTCTTCTCCTTCATGACCTTTCTGATCGCGGTTCCGACCGGGGTGAAGTTCTTCAACTGGGTTGGCACGATATGGCGCGGCCAGATCACCTTCGAGCCAGCCATGCTGTTCATTCTCGGCTTTATGATCGTGTTTCTCTTCGGCGGCCTGACCGGGGTCATCCTCGCTTCGCCGCCGCTGGACTTCGCGGTGAGCGACTCCTACTTCGTGGTGGCGCACTTCCATTACGTGCTGTTCGGGACTGTGGTGTTCTCCATGTTCGGCGGCTTCTACTTCTGGTGGCCGAAATTCACCGGGAAGATGCTGGACAACCGGCTCGGAAAGTGGCATTTCTGGGCCGTGTTCATCGGTTTCAACATGACGTTCCTGGTGCAGCACTGGGCCGGTGTCGAGGGGATGCCGCGCCGCATCGCGAACTATCCTGACCTGCCGGGCAATGTTACGACGCTTAACCAGATCTCCAGCGTCGGCTCATTCATACTCGGCGCGTCCACGTTCATCTTCCTGTACAACATCTACAAGACGCACAAGCACGGGGAAACGGTCACCGCCGACGACCCGTGGGGCTTCGCCAACTCGCTGGAATGGGCCACGTCGTGCCCGCCGCCGCGGCACAACTTCACCTCGATACCGCGGATCAGGTCAGAGCGGCCCGCGTTTGACCTGCACTACCCGCATATCAGAACCGGCAGGGACCGCGCGCTGGAACAGCAGCAGGCGATCGGAGCGCCCAAGTGAGGGCAGGGGGCTGCGCATGAAAGTCGAAGGTTACCTCTTCCTGGGCTGCGCGGCCTTCTTCGGCGGCTCAGACCTCGTGTACTGGTACTTCTCCCACGACCCGACCGGAACCACGGCCCTCGCGCTGTCCGTCGCGCTGGCGTTCCTCACCGGGTTCTACGTGCTGTTCACCGGCAGGCGGCTGCCGCGGCGGCCGGAGGATGACCGTGCGGGCGAGATCGAGCAGGGCACCGGCGAGGTCGGCTTCTTCAGCCCGCACAGCTGGTGGCCGCTGTTCCTCGGCATCTCCGCCGCATTCGCGGCCATGGGCGTGGCGATCGGCTGGTGGATGTTCCTCATCGGGCTGCTCTTCGTGGTCTTCAGCGTAATCGGCTTCGTCTTCGAGTACTACCGCGGCCACTACGCGCACTGACCGCGGACGTCTACGAGGCGTTTTACACCACGCGGGCGACGCGGCGGGTACGGCCGGACCCGATCCCGCGCCGGGTCCAGGCTCGCATCCAGGTGTTCCCCTGAAACTTGACGCCGCGATCAGGGCGGCTGCGCGCTGACCTCGGCACTAGGCGCCCCGCGTGGGTCGTCCAGGCTAGCCGCCCCGGGTGGTCGCCCAGGCTAGCCGCCCCGCGTGGTCGCCCAGGCTAGCCGCCCGCGTCGTCGTCGTGATGAGCCAGGCTGCCCAGCCCCGCGGGGGACGTGTCGCGGTCCTGCTCGCTGCCGTACCCGGTCCCCTGGCCGTCGCCGTGCCCGTTCCCGCTGGTCAGCTCGATGCTCTCGGTGAGCACCGTGTTCAGTCGCGCCCGTACCCGGCCGAGCGCTCTCCGGCCTTCCGGCGCCGGGATCCCGTTCTCGTCCGCGGAATCGGGCGAGGGCAGGCTCGGCAGCTGGGTCCTGGACGTCAGCACCGCCCGCTCCTCTTCCGAGACCGGACGCGTAACCTCGATGAACTCGCCGTTCGGAAGCTGCCGGATGATCCCGGTCTCGACGCCGTGCTCGATCAGGTGCTGATCCTTGCGCTGCAGGCCGAGGCAGATCCGCTTGGTGACGATGTACGCGATCACCGGGGCGACGAACGTCGCCACCTGCGCGATCCGGGTCGTCGTGTACAGCGAGATGTCCAGGTGCTCGGCAACAAGGTCGTTGGCACCCTCCAGCCACAGCACGCCATAGAACGTCACCGAGGCCATCCCGATCGCCGTCCGGGTGGGCGCATTGCGCGGGCGGTCATTGACGTGGTGCTCGCGCTTGTCACCGGTGATCCACTGCTCCAGGAACGGCCACAGCGCAGCGCCGGTCAAGATGAGCCCCAGCGGCAGCAGCCCGGGGATGAACACGTTGAAGCTGAAGGTATGCCCGAAGACATTCCACTCCCAGGGCACCATCTCGCGCAGCGAGCCCTCGAGGAATCCCATGTAGAAGTCCGGCTGCGAGCCAGCCGACATCGCCACCGGCGTGTACGGGCCGTACAGCCAGACCGGGTTGATCTGGGCGAAGGTCGACGCCAGCGCTGTCGCGGCGAAGGTGAAGAAGAAGAACGCGCCGGTCTTTGCCATGAAGTACGGGTAGAAGGGCGCGCCCATGACGTTCTGGTTGGTCCTTCCCTTCCCAGGCATTTGCGTGTGCTTCTGGTGCCACATGATGAACAGGTGCGCCGTGATCAGGGCAAGCAGCAGCCCGGGGATCAGCAGCACGTGCAGGATGTAGAGCCTGGGGATGATGTCGTGCCCGGGGAACGCGCCGCCGAACAGGAAGAATGCCAGGTAGGTCCCGACCACCGGGATGGACTGGATGACGCCCTCGAGGATCCGCAGTCCCGCGCCGGACAGCAGGTCATCGGGGAGCGAGTAGCCGAACAGCCCCTCCAGCAGGCCGAGCGTCAGCATCGTGATCCCGATCAGCCAGTTGACCTCGCGGGGCTTGCGGTACGCGCCGGTGAAGAAGATCCGCAGCATGTGCGCCAGGATCGCGGCCATGAACAGGTCAGCGGCCCAGTGGTGGATCTGCCGCATCAGCAGCCCGCCGCGGACGTCGAAGCTGATGCCGAGCGTCGACGCGTACGCCTCGCTCATCTTGACGCCGTCCAGGGCCTTGTACGAGCCGTGGTAGACGACCCCGGTCATGCTCGGCTGGAACCAGAACGTCAGGAACGTCCCGGTGAGCAGCAGGATGATGAACGAATAAAGGGCGATCTCGCCGAGCAGGAACGTCCAGTGGTCGGGAAAGATCTTCCTGAACGCCGTGCGGAAGCTCTTAGCGCCGCGGAACCGGTCGTCCAGCCAGCCTCCGACACCTTCGAGTGCCCGTTCAGTAGCCATGCCTATCCCCGCTCCCAGAAGCTCGGTCCGACCGGCTCGTGGAAATCGCTCTGCGCCACCAGGTATCCCTCGGCGTCCGTGGTGATCGGCAGCTGCGGCAGCGGCCTGGCGGCCGGCCCGAAGATGACCCGGGCACCGCGCGGCGCGTCGAAGGTCGACTGGTGGCAAGGGCAGAGGATGTGGTGCGTCGTCTGCTCATACAGCGATGCCGGGCAGCCCACGTGGGTGCAGATCTTCGAGTAGGCGACGACGCCGTCCACCGTCCAGTTCAGCACGGTCGGATGCTCAAGTTCTTCCGGCCGGAACTTGATAATGATCGTGGCGGCCTTGGCGAGCGCGTCGTCATCGTTCTCATACCCCTCGGGGACCACCGTGATCATCCCGCCGGGGGAGCTGAAATCGCCCGGCCTGATCGGCGTATTGGCGACGTCAGTGAGCAGCCGGGTGCCCTTGCGCCACACGGTGTGCCGGAGGCTGGTACCCGGCAGCGGGCCCATGTCGCGAAGCAGGACGACAGGCGCGACGGCGAGCGGCAGCGTCGCCGCGATCAGCGTGCGGCGCAGCAGCGGGCGCTTGACGAACTGGCTGGTGTCCGTGCCTTCATCGAAGGTCTCGGCGAATGCGGCCCGGTCCGCCGGGCTCGAGGCGAGCGGCTTGCGCGCCTCGGTGAGTTCCACGTCAGGCATCACGTTGCGGACCCAGATGGTCGCGCCGGAGGCCAGGCCGAGCATAGCTAGCGAGAGGGTTATCCCCAGCGCCAGGTTGGAGCGCAGCGCTGCATCTATCGAGCGGACGGGCAGCCCGATGTAAGCGGCCAGGAAGCCGATGCCCGCCAGCATGGCGATGATGAAGCACGCTGCCACGACGCGCTCGGCGATCTTGGCCTTGACCGGGTCGGGCGGGCCGGACGGAAGCTCGCGTGGCGTCACCTGGGCTGCCTCCGGGCCATCCTGGCCGAGCAGGATCCTCGCCTCGGCGGGGGGCGGGGTGCCGATGACACGGCGCCGGCCGGCAGGCGTCTCCGCCGGCTCGTCCCCGGGCAGCCCGCTGTGGCCGTTCGTCTCACTCATGTGCTTCGGTCTTCCCGTGCTTCGCTGTGATCCACATTGCGGCCAGCACCATGAAGAACAGCAGGCCGAGGAATGCCACCAGGCCCTCGGTGACCGGGCCGATCCGGCCCAGGCTGAATCCTCCCGGGTTCGTCTCTGCTCGCTTCTCGGTGACGTAGGCGATGATGTCGCGCTTGTTCTGCGGCGTGATGGTGGTGTCGTTGAACACCGGCATCGCCTCGGGGCCGGTCAGCATGGCCTCGTATATCTGGGTCGGCGTTGCCTGGGTCAATGCGGGCGCGAACTTGCCGTACGTCAGCGCGCCGCCGGCGCCGACGAAGTTGTGGCACTGCGCGCAGTTGGCGATGAACAGTTGCTGGCCGACACCGACATCGGCCCCGGCAGTGCTGACCTGCGCAGCGGCCGGGATCGGCGGGCCGCCGGCCAGCGAGGCGATATAGGCTGCGATCGCGTGGGTCTGGCTCGTGTTGAGCGCCACCGGCTTGCGCGAATTCTCCGCGGCAGGTCCCTTGGCCGGCATCCGGCCCGTGCTGACCTGGAAGTCCACGGCTGCCGCGCCGACGCCGATAAGGCCCGGCGCGATATTCGGCCTGCCCTCCGCGGCAAGGCCGTGGCAGCTCGCGCAATCATGCGCGAACAGGTTCTGGCCGTCAGCGATCTGCCGCTGGTCGGCGGCGGCAGGCTCCGCCGCGGAAGCCGGGCCGCCGGAGCCGGTAACCGCCGCATAGCCGATGCCGATCACGACGAGCATCAGCAGGACGACGGCGTAGCCCGCAGCCGGGTGCCTTCGCCTCGCGGTGATCCAGCGCACTGCGCTCCTCGGTTTCCGGTCAGTGGATCAGGTAGATAGTCGTGAACAGCCCGATCCACACGACATCGACGAAATGCCAGTAGTAAGAGACGACGATCGCGCTGACCTGCTGCTCGTGCGTGAAGCGCCTGGCCGCGTACGTGCGGCCGAGCAGGAAGATGAACGCGACAAGCCCGCCGGTGACGTGCAGGCCGTGGAACCCCGTGGTCAGGAAGAAGACCGAGCCGTAGTTGCTGGACTGCAGCGTAACCCCGTCCTTGATCAGGGCGAGGTACTCGTACCCCTGGCCGCTCACGAAGTAGAGGCCCATCAGGAAGGACAGCACGTACCACTCGCGCAGCCCCCAGCGCGCCATGTTGAAGATCGAGCCGGTGCGCCTGATCTGGCCGCGCTCGACCGCGAACACGCCAAGCTGGCAGGTCACGCTGGACAGCAGCAGCACCGTGGTGTTCACCGACGCGAGCGGCAGGCTCAGGTGCGCCATCGGCCAGTGCTTGCCCAGGCCCTTGTCCACCGAGCGGATCGTGAAGTACATGGCAAACAGCGCCGCGAAGAACATCAGCTCGGAGGACAGCCAGACGATGGTGCCGACGCTGACCAGGTTCGGCCGACTGGCTGGCGAGCGGGGAACTACCTCGGTTGTTGCTGTCGCCACGATGGCCATTATTACGACACCACGTAGGCGGACGTCGCGCGACCCCCCGGGTCGGTAGCATCCAGTTCCATGAAGGTCGTTGTGTACAGCCATGACGCGGACGTGCGCAGCCAGATCCGGCTTGCCATCGGCCGCCGGCCCGCTCCTGACGTGCCCGAAGCCGAGGTGATCGAGGTCGCCACCCAGCCTGCGCTGATCCGGCTGCTCGACCGGGGCGGGGCGGAGGTCATGGTGCTGGACGGCGAGGCGCAGCCGGCCGGCGGCATGGGCATCTGCCGTCAGGCCAAGGACGAGGTCTATCACTGCCCGCCGGTACTGCTGATCATCGGTCGGCCTGATGACGGCTGGCTGGCCACCTGGTCACGCGCCGACGCAGTGGTCAGCCACCCGATCGACCCGAAGGCGCTGGCTCAGGCGCTGGCCGGGCTGATGCGCAAGCGGGCGGACGGCGCGACGGCAACGCCGGCCTGACCGCGCCGCGTCGCCACCCGAGCCCGCCACCCGAACCCGCCACCTGCCGCCGGCCCTGTCCGCGCCGCCCGCCTGACGCGCCCGCCGCCTGACCCCGACCCGAGGGGGCCGCATGGATTCCCGCACCGCCTGGCCGTCGCTCATCGGCGCGCTGATCAGGGGAGAAGCGCTCACCGCCGACGAGACCGCATGGGCGATGAACGACATCATGGACGGCGCGGCCACCCCTGCCCAGATCGCCGGATTTGCCGTCGCGCTGCGGATGAAGGGCGAGACGCCCGGCGAGGTGAGCGGGCTGGCCGAGGCGATGATGGAGCACGCATCGCCGATTGCCGTGCCCGGGCGCCTTGTCGACCTGGTCGGAACCGGTGGTGACGGTGCGCGCACGGTCAACATCTCGACCATGGGAACGATCGTGGCGGCGGCGGCCGGCGCGCGGATGGTCAAGCACGGCAACCGGGCGGCAACCTCGGCGTGCGGCGCTGCGGACGTGCTCGAGGCGCTCGGAGTCGTCATCGACCTGCCGCCGCCTGCGACCGAGCAGCTGGCGCAGGAGATCGGCATCGCGTTCCTGTTCGCGCCGCTCTATCACCCGGCGCTCCGGCACGCCGCGGCGCCGCGCGGCGAGCTCGGCGTGCCGACATTCTTCAACTTCCTCGGGCCGGTGGCGAACCCGGCCCGGCCAACCGCGCAGGCGGTGGGCGTGGCGGATCCGCGGCTGGGCCCGATCCTGGCCGGCGTCCTGGCCGGGCGCGGCTGCTCGTCCCTGGTGTTCCACGGCGATGACGGACTGGATGAGCTGACCACAACCACGCGCTCAACGGTCTGGGTGGTGCATGACGGCGCCGTGAGCCAGACGGCCTTCGACCCGGCGGCACTGGGGATCGGCCGGTCGGCGCCGGAAGACCTGCGCGGCGGGGACGCGGCGCACAACGCCGCGGCGGCGCGCGCAGTTTTGGCCGGTCAGCCCGGCCCGGTCAGGGACACGGTCCTGCTGAACGCGGCCGCCGCGCTGGCTGCCGAAGCCGGGGTGCCCGGCCCGGCGGAGCTGCAGGGAGCCCTGGCGGACGGCTACGCCAGGGCCACAGGCGCGGTCGATTCAGGAGCGGCCGGAGCGCTGCTCGACCGCTGGGCGCAGGCCAGCCAGCGGCTCGCGCGAGCCGAGAGCTGACAGCGGGCAGGCTGACCGCCCGGGAACGGCAGCCGCCCCGGTCGGCAATCAGAAGTAACTCTCAGTGACAGCTGGAGCTGCCTTCGCGTGGCGGGAGTTCCTCCGTTCTTGATCGCGGAAGATTCGAGGGGTTCCAGCGCCCGAATCTTCCGCGATCAAGAAATCGGGCCAAGGCCGAGGCGCACAGCGGCCCGGCCGCGGCCCACTGGCGTTAGCTTGCCGCCCCGGGTGCGGCAGTAGCGGCCCGACCGCGGCCTCGCTGGCGTTAGCTTGCTGTCCTGGGGCGGTCGGCGACGGCCGGCTGGCCGCCCGGGCGCTGGCGCCGATCGCTCAGGCGGGCTCGGAGTAACCGAGGGCGAATGCCGCCTCAAGGTCGTGCCGCGAGTATGTGCGGAACGCGATATGGGTCTCGGTGTGCGTTACCCCGGGCACCTTGTTCAGGTGGCCGGGGATGACATCGCCGAGTTCCTCATGCCCGCGGACCCGCACCATCGCCACGAGATCGAACTCGCCGGTCACCGAGTAGACCTCGCTGACCTGAGGAATCCGGGCAATTGTCTCGGCCGTCTCGGGAATGCGCGCCACGTCGGCCTTCACCAGAACGATAGCGGTGACCACATGCGCCTCCTCGGCCGTCCCGGGCGCGGGTGCCCCCGGCTGTGGCCGTAGCGTACCGCCTGGCGAACCGCCGCACTTGTCCCGAGGGCCGACTGTCGCCCGTCGGCTTGCTGGCCGGCTGTCGCCCTGCTGGCCTGCTGGTCACCCGCTGGGGCCTGCTGGTCACCTGCCGGCCGGTTGTCGCCCTGCTGGTCACCCGCCGCCTGCTGGTCACCCGGCCGCCTGCTGGTCACCCGCTGGCCGGTTGTCGCCCGGCTGGTCACCCGGCGGCCTGCTGGTCACCCGGCGGCCTGCCGGCTGGCTCTGCCGCCGGGCCGTCGCCAGGGCTGGCAGCCGCGCTGAGCTCGGCTAGCGTGCGCACCCCGGCGGCGGCGAGCCTGCGCAGCAGTGCCTGCAGCACCTCGGCGGTGGCCATGGCGTCGGGGAGCGCGCGGTGGCACGGGACCGTCCCTGCGCCGAGGAAGTCCGCCAGTGTGCGGAGCTTGCAGTCGGGTACCTCGGCGGCGCCGAGCACCAGCCGGGCAAGCGTTACCGTGTCCAGCACCGGGAAGTCCGGCCATCCCGCGCCGCAGGCCGCGCATGCCGCGCTGAGGAAGCCGATGTCGAACGCGGCATTGTGGGCGGTCAGCACGCAGCCGCGGGCGAACGCGAGGAACCTGGGCAGCACCGCGCCGATTGGCGGTGCCTGGCCCACCATCGCATCGGTGATGCCGGTCAGCGCGGTGATGTCCGCCGGGATCGCCCGGCCCGGGTTGACCAGGGTGCAGAATTCTGCCCGCACCCGGCCGCCGCTGACCCGGACCGCCCCGATCTCTGTGATGCTCGCCTGGTCGGGCAGCCAGCCGGTGGTCTCGACATCGACGATGACGAACTCCAGCTCAGCGAGCGGCTGGGGCAACCCGGCGAGCGGATAGCAGGGCTCCGGCGGCAGGGCCGGCCCGCCAGCGGCAGGGCTCAGCACCTTCTCGGTAGTCACGCGTTCACCGTAGGACTGGCCTCTGACAGTCCTGCCGAGGGGCGCCGCCTGCCCCGTCCTGGCGCCTGCCCGGCTCGCGAAAGGCGCCTGGCCGGCTCGCGAAAGGCGCCTGGCCGGCTCGCGAGAACACGTCTCGCTACGGGTTCGTTATTCTCTTGCGTTGGTCAAGAAGGTGGGCGAGAGTGAGCGTTTCGGTTGAATCTGGCGGCTGATCTTCACTAGTGTCAGGCTCCGAGCCGCATCGCTTAGCAGTCGCCAGGGCGGCGACGGCGATCGGCCGCCGCCGAGTTTCCGCGGGCGCGGTGTGCCAGCGCGGGAAGCCGGGGAACCATCGGGCGATCGCCGGGCGCGCTGCCCGGCATCTCCAGGGGTGAATCGGCCAGGAGCCTAGTCTGGCCTGGCCGTAGGGCGTTCTTCCACAGCCCGAACCCGTCAGCTCACCCGGTAGGCGGTCAGTGGGAGAAGGAGCGTGTCACTTACGTGGGTACGCGACCATTCGTTAGC
>WNGQ01003750.1_pt1 | contig 15252 bp, 13 predicted proteins | sample 5407661 | NCBI WGS metagenome assembly WNGQ01 (sample SAMN13153382, study PRJNA577476) | soil metagenome | isolation source: 60 cm soil or saprolite under Garry oak tree replicate 2 | place: USA:California | collected 2016-06-15 | reverse complement strand
CAGGTCCCTGGCCAGGCCGAGCAGCAGGTCGGCGGACCGGCCGGTCAGCACCAGCGCGGCGGCCAGCTCCGCGCTCACGTGCTCGCTGGCCCGCGACGAGGCCGGCCGGGCCGCCGCCCCCATCCGGCGGGCGTCGAGCTCGGCGACCGCGGCGAGCTCGACGCCGTCCTGCCAGGCGGCCAGCCGCCGCGACGCCCGCAGCACCCCGACCAGCTCGTCGTCGGACAGCCCGCCGAGCCCGCCGTCGAGCACGTCCTGCGACAGGCCGGCCAGCACCGGGCCCGGCGGCAGCCGGTCGTCCCGGCCGCCGGCCCCGAACTCCGCCCCGGCCGGCCAGCCGCCCGCCGCGGCCCCGCGGCCCGCATCCTCCTGGCCCTCGCCCGGGCCCGGGCCCAGCACCGCCTCCGCCTCGGCGCCGGACAGCCCGGCCAGCCAGGCGTCGCCGTCCTCGGGCGGCCCGGCGAACGGGTCCGGCCAGCAGCCGGCCAGCTCCGCGTCACCCGGCTCGTGAGCGTCCCCGCCGGGCAGGCCGGCCCCGGGCGGGGAACTGGCGGGCCGGGTGGTCATCGGGGCGCCTCCGGGGCGAGAGTCCGGGAACGAATGTGTTATCGATAACTCTAGCGAGACCCACTGACAATAAGAGTCCACATTCGAATGCGCTCAGGTGCCGCCGTGCGGGCGAACCGGGCCGGGTCGATCCCCGGATCTACCGCATCGGATGCCGATGCCGATGCCGAGCAGTGGGCTGCCGACAGGCCGATGCCCGGCCGTCGCGGGCGGATGGTGGTCCGCCTTGACGCCGGGCACGCGGCCTGATGAACGCCCTCAGCGGGTGCGCGACAGGCCGTTGACCTCGGCTTCTCTCCTGCCGCGCTCCGCCTCGGCGCTCGGGTTGAGCACCGTCGCTGGCTGCTCGGCGGTGCCCCCGGCCGACGGTCTCGGCGGCATGGGCGGCAGCATCGTGCGCTGCCTGTTGCGTATGGCCATGGCGGCGGCCGCCGCCGCGCCCGCGGCGAGCAGGGCGGTTCCGGCGAGCACCTTCGGAAACCGCCTGGACCGCGGCTTGGGCGGGTCCAGCCTGCGTGCGGTCGCGGCGAGCATGGCCGAGAGCCTGGGAGCGACGGTTTCCTGCACGGAGACGCTGCCGCGTGCCGCCCTGACCGCCATCCACGCGCGGACCCGGCCGACTCGCGGCTTGGCCCAGTCAGCCGCGGTCCCGGCGCGATGCCTGGCGTTCCTGGCCGCGCTCTTCGTCATCGGACCGGCCTGGTCGGCCAGTTTCGACGCTTGCGTGGCGATCTTCCGTGCGCGCCACTGCATGTCGGCCGCCGGTATGGCGGTCCGCTTTCCGGACGTAACAGACACTCTGTCCTCCCCGATGAGTAATCCTCACCGAGAAGTTCCCCGCCCCACCACGGTCAATCGCCCGATGCCGCGTTCATGACCGGGGGCGGCGCATAAACCGGCCGAGGTGACGGCGGCCGGGCGTTCGCTCCGGGGCGTGCGTGCCCGGGCACTGGGTTGTACGTGGCAGGATTTCGGTATGACCAATGCCCTTACCGCGACGCTGCGGACCAACCGCGGGACGGTCGTCGTCCGGCTCTTTCCCGACCATGCGCCGAAGACGGTGCGTAACTTCGTCGAACTGGCGGAGGGCGGCCGGGACTGGACCGACCCGAGAACCCGCCAGACCGGACCGGCGAAGCTCTACGACGGGACCATCTTCCACCGGGTGATACCGAACTTCATGATCCAGGGCGGCGACCCGCTGGGAACGGGGACCGGTGGTCCCGGTTACACGTTCGCCGACGAGTTCCATCCTGACCTGATCTTCGACCGGCCCTACCTCCTCGCGATGGCGAACGCCGGGCCGGGCACGAACGGCTCGCAGTTCTTCATCACCACCGCGCCGACTCCGCACCTCAACCGCAGGCACACGATCTTCGGCGAGGTAGTCTCGGGCAGCGAGGTGGTTGACGCGATCAGCAAGGCGCAGACCGGCAGGAACGACCGGCCGGTCGACGACGTGGTACTTGAGTCCGTGGTGATCGAGCGCGACGGCGGCCCGGCGGGGTCTGGCGGCTAGCGACATGGCCATGCCCCCCGGCCCGAGCTCACCCTCAGACGTGTCCGCCTCAGCCCCGACCTGCTTCAGGCACCCGGACCGCGAGACGTACGTTTCATGCGTCAGGTGCGGGCGTCCGGCGTGCCCCGACTGTCTGAGGTCGGCGGCCGTCGGCCAGCAGTGCGTCGAGTGCATCAGGGAGGGCAACCGGGGAACGAGGCGGGCCGCTGCGCCGTTCGGCGGGAACGTGACCACCGGCACCCCGCTGGTCACGTGGACGCTCGTGGCCCTGAACGTGCTCGTCTATCTCGTCGAGATCGCCAACCAGAACCTGGTCATCAGCAACGGCGCCCTGGTCGGCCGGTTCAACGCGACCGTGGGCGTCGCGCACGGGCAGTGGTACCGGCTGATCACCAGTGCGTTCATCCACGAGCCGCTGACCACCGGGATCGGGATCACCCACATCCTGTTCAACATGTGGGCGCTCATCATTGTCGGCCCGGCGCTTGAACAGGTCTTCGGGCGACTGCGGTTCCTGGCGATATACCTGATCAGCGCGCTGGGCGGCGCAGTGCTTTTCGTCCTGATCGCCAAGCCGAATGCCGTCGCCTTCGGAGCGTCCGGCGCGATCTTCGGCCTGTTCGGCGCGTGGTTCGTGGTCGCGAAGCGGCTTCGCCGGGACAGCAGGCAGGTCGTGATCCTGATCGTGCTGAACCTGGCCATCACCTTCGTCTTCCGCAGCAGCATCGCCTGGCAGGACCATCTGGGCGGGCTGATCGCGGGCGGCGCGCTCGCGGCGGCCTACGCCTATGCGCCGCGGGCAAACCGGACATTGGTTCAAGTCGCGGCGACGGTGGCGCTGCTCGCGCTGCTTGTCGTCGGGGTAGTAGTCAGGGACCAGCAGCTCACGCACGCGGCGATCGGCGGGTTCCGCTAGCGCGGCGGCAATTCGGCTTTTCCGGCCCGGTGCGGCCGGTTCGCTAGCGCCACCTGGTGGCGAGCATGACGCCGGCGACGATCAGCGCGAAGCCGACGACCAGGTTCCACTGACTGATCGCCTCGACCGGCAGCTTCTGGCCGCTGACGTAGAACGTCGCGATCCAGGCCAGCCCGAGTATCAGGCAGCCGAGCATCAACGGCACCAGCCACGGCGGGCTCACCTGGGCTTTCGTCGACCGCGGCGGCGGGGTGTAGACCGCCTTCTTCCTGACACGGGACTTGGGCACGGTGATCTCCTGGTCTCAATCCTGCGGCGCGGCGAGCGCAACCTTGATCGTAAGCGTAGCCGGTCCTGGCCGTGCCGCCCTAGGACCGCGTGGGCGACGGGGTCGCGCTCGGCGACGGGGTGGTGCTCGGGCTAGGCGGAGGACTGGTCGGCGGGGGCGGCGTCGTGGCCGCTGGTGGCTGCACGTAGATGATCACGGAGCCGTGGGGCAGGACGGCCTTGCCCGCGGTCGGCGTGGACTTCCACACCATGTCGGGCGGCGTTCCCAGCGGCCCTGGCCCGGTGATGATGTGGTAGGCCAGCCCCGCCTGGTTCAGCTTGGCGGTGGCGTCGCTCTCCGAGAGCCCGACCAGCACGGGGACCGCGACGCCGCCGCCGGAGATCTTGAGCACGATCGGCTGGTTCAGCGGCCAGGTCTTGCCGGGCGGCGGGTTGCTGCTCGCGACCTCGCCGCTCCCGTACTTCAGGCTGGCCACCTCCGTGCTGCCGGTGGTGACGTTCTTCCAGCCCTTCTGCTTGAGCTCGGCGATCGCCGCGTCCGTGCTCATGCCGCGGACATCGGGCATCGTCTGGGCGCCGGGACGCACGTTGTAGTTGAGCGTGACGGTCGAGCCCTTGTTCTCCTTCGTGCCGCCCTGCGGGCTGACGCTCGTCACCTTGTCGTAGGGGCCGGTCGTCGACTTGTGCGACACCGCAAGCGGCGTCAGCCCGGCCTTGCGCACCGCCTGCTTGGCCTTGAGCAGCTTCATGCCGACCAGGCCCTTCGGCACCAAGGCCGAGGCGCTGCCCGTGCCGCTCACAAGCTGGTAGGCGACGATGGCCCCGGCGATCACGGCCAGCGCGAGCACGGCCGCCACCCACGGCCAGACCTTGCGCTTGCGCCGCGGCCCGCGCGCCCCGGTCTCCTGGGGCCCGTACTGATAGGGCGCCAGCGCGCCGGTCTGGCCCTGGAGCTGCGTCTGGCCGGTCATCGGGTCCATCCGCCTGGTGCCGGGGCCGTGTCCGGCATAGGACGCGGTCATCGGCATCGGCGCGGCGACCGGGAAGCCGGACAGCGCGCGCTGGATGTCGCTGCGCATGTCGGCCGCCGACTGGTAGCGGTCGGCCGGGTCCTTCTCCATCGCCCGCAGCACGATCGCGTCCGCCCACGCGGGCAGCTCGGGATCGACCGCGGACGGCGGGATCGGGGCCTCCCGCACGTGCTGATACGCGATCGAAACCGGGGAGTCGCCGGTGAACGGCGGCCGGCCGGTCAGCAGCTCGTACAGCAGGCAGCCGACCGAGTACAGGTCGGAGCGCGCGTCCACCCGCTCGCCCCTGGCCTGCTCGGGCGACAGGTACTGCGCGGTCCCGATCACCTGCGCGGTCTGCGTCATCGTGGCCTGCGTGTCGGCGATCGCGCGGGCGATGCCGAAGTCCATCACCTTGATCTCGCCCTGCCGGTTCAGCATCACGTTGCCCGGCTTGATGTCGCGGTGCACGATGCCGGCCCGGTGGCTGTAGTCCAGCGCCCGCAGGACGCCGTCGGTGATCTCGAGCGCCCGCTCGGGCAGCAGCCTCCGGTCGTCCCGCAGCAGGTCCCTGATCGTCCGGCCGTCGACGAACTCCATCACGATGAACGGGACGTGGGACATCCCCGCGTTGTCCTCGCCGGTGTCGTAGACGGCGACGATCGAGGGATGGTTGAGCGAGGCGGCGGACTGCGCCTCGCGCCGGAACCTGGCCTGGAAGGTCTGGTCCCTGGCCAGGTCCTCGCGCAGCGTCTTCACCGCGACGACGCGGTCGAGGCGAAGGTCACGGGCCCGGTAGACCTCGGCCATGCCGCCACGGCCGACGATGCCGTCGAGTTCGTAGCGGCCGCCGAGGAGCCTTGGCTGAGTCATGTCTCGCACTTACGTTACCGTCCTGCGTCGTGGTGGCCGGCCGGCCCGGCGGGATGAGCCAATGCGAGCCGTTGAGAAATCTATGTCATGACCTGTCCGGGCGCTCAATGCTGCCCCAGGTACGCCTGGATGATCTTGAGCGCGATCGGAGCGGCGGCGTCCGCGCCGAAGCCGCCGCCCTTCACGATGACGCCGACGGCGACCTGCCGGTTGCCGGACGCCGGGGTGAAACACGTGAAAACCGCGTCGTCGAGGTTCGAGTTGTTCACGCCGTTCTGCGCGGTTCCCGTCTTCCCGTAGATCACCATGCCGGTCGCCGGGGGTCCCGCGGTCTGGTACGCGGTACCGTTCGGGTCCTGCGTGACGCCCTTCATCATCTCGGTCAGGTAGCCGGCCTGCGCCGCGGAGATCGGGCTGCCCAGCGCGGCCGGCTGCGCCGAGTACACGGTCGACTGGTCCGGGGCCTTGATCTGCGCGACCAGGTAGGGCCGCATCGTCGTGCCCCGGTTGGCGATCGTCGCCGCGACCATCGCCTCCTGCAGCGGCGTCTCGGTGTCGTTGAACTGGCCGATCGCCGACAGCGCGACCTGCGCCGGGTCCGTCAGCGCCGGGTAGGCGCTGGCCGTGACCGGGAGCGGGATGGTCAGGTGCGAGTTGTTGAACCCGTAGGCGTTGGCCATGCGGTACAGCGCGCTGCCGCCGACGGTGTCGCCGAGCTTGGCGAACGCCGTGTTGCAGGACACGGTCAGCGCGAACAGCATCGTCGGATTCCCGTTCCCGCACGGCGCGCCCGCGTCGTTGTACAGGAAAGAGTGACTGCCCGGCAGCCGGTACGCCGTCGGCGCGGGGATGGTGGAGCTCTGGTTGGCGACCTTGCCGGTGGCGAACGCGGTCGAGCTCGTGATCAGCTTGAACGTCGACCCCGGCGGGAACGTGTCGTTGAGCGCGCGGTTCACTAGCGGCTGGTCCGGGTTGTTGCGGATCCGCTTGTCGACCTTGGCCAGCGTGTCGCTGCTGAACGTGGTGTAGGCGTTCGGGTCGAACGACGGGTAGGAGGCCAGCGCGAGGATCGCGCCGGTGCTCGGATCGATCGCCACCGCGGCGGCCGGCTTGCCCATGGCCTGCAGCGCCGCGTAGGCGGCCGCCTGCGCCTTCGGGCTGATCGTCAGGTAGACGCTCGCGCCCTGCTTCGGCTTGCCCGTGAAAAGGCCCTTCAGGTTATACACGGCCAGGCTGGGAGCTGTTCCGGCCAGGAACTTGTTCTCGGCCTTCTCGATTCCGGTCAGGCCGAACGGCGAGGTCGTGCCGAGGATGGAGTCGTAGCCGGTGACGGGGGCGTACTCCCGTCCTGCCCGGTAGAAGCGCTTGTAGTCGCCGCCCTTGACCAGCCTGGACCTGGCCACCACCATGTCGGCCCCGCCGGGCTCGTCGCCCGCGGCGATGATCTCGCCGCGCCAGTTCTTGAACTGCTCGTTGAAGACCCTGGCGTTGCCTGCCTCGGCCGCCAGCGAGTTCACGCGGAACACCTGCAGGTAGTTGACGTTGATCATGAGCAGCACGAACATCGCCAGGCTGGCGATGGACAGTCTGCGGATGGCCCGGTTCATCCGGCCCGCACCACCTGGGTCAGGCCCTCGTCCTGGATCGACTGCGGCGCGGGCCGCCTGGCGGTATCGCTGACCCGCATCAGCAGCGCGATCACTATCCAGCTCGCCACCAGGGATGAGCCTCCCTGGGACAGGAACGGTGTCGTGATGCCGGTCAGCGGGATGAGCTGGGTGACGCCGCCGACGATGATGAAGACCTGGAGCGCGAGTACGAACGCCAGCCCGGCCGCCAGCAGCTTGGCGAACGGGTCGCGCACGGCGATGGCCGCGCGCAGGCCGCGCTGAACGAGCAGGCCGAAGATCAGCAGCAGCGCCATGAGGCCGGTCAGCCCGAGTTCCTCGCCGAACCCGCTGAAGATGAAGTCACTCTGGACCAGCGGCGTGTAGAACGGCTGGCCCTGGCCGAGGCCGGTGCCGAAGGTGCCGCCGTACGCCATCCCCTCGAGCCCCTGGACGAGCTGTTCGGACGAGCTGTAGATGTAGTGCGGGTTGAACGGGTCCTGCCAGATCGTGAACCGCTCGTGCACGTGCGGGATGACGACCCCGGCCAGCAGCGCGCCGGCCACGAACAGCAGGATGCCGATCAGCAGCCACGACTTGCGCTGGGTGGCGATGTAGAGCGTGGCCACGAAGAGGCCGAAGAACAGCGCCGAGGTGCCGATGTCGGACTCGAAGATCAGGATCAGCATGGCGATCGCCCACAGCGTCAGGATCGGGCCGAGGTCGCGGCCGCGCGGCAGGTCGATTCCGAGGAAGCGGCGGCCGGCCAGCGACAGGGCGTCCCGCTTGGTGACGAGGTAACCGGCGAAGAACACGGCCAGCGCGATCCTGGCGAACTCGCCCGGCTGGATCGAGAAGCCGCCGAGTATGATCCAGACCTTGGCTCCGTTAACCGAGCTGAGGCTGGTCGGCAGCAGCGCGGGGATGGCCAGCAGGATCAGGCCGATCGTGCCGAGCGTGTAGGTGTAGCGCTGCAGGACCCGCGGCTCGCGGATGACGGCGAGCACGCCGATGAACGCGACGATGCCGACCGCCGTCCACATAAGCTGGTACAGGGCGGCGTGGCTGGTGAGCGTGCTGATCGTCAGGCCGGGGTTGCCGTTGCGGCCGGACTCCTGCAGCCGGTAGATCATCACGATGCCGAGCCCGTTGAGCACGGCGGCGAGCGGCAGCATCAGCGGGTCGGCCCACGGCGTGAGCTTGCGCACGCTCAGGTGGGCGAGCGCCATCAGCACGGCGAACCCGGCGATGTAGGTCACGAGCCCGGACGGGATGTGCCCGTTCAGGCCGAGGCCGGCCGCCGCGTACGCGAACGCCATGATGGCGACGGCGAAGCAGAGCATGGCGAACTCGGTGCGGCGCCTGCCCCGTGGCAGCGCCACCGACCGGTTCGCCGTGCCGCCAGACGGGAAGGCGTCCATGCCGGGCACAGCGCTCATCCGGCGGCTCCCGGGGAAACGGAGCAGAACGGCGGCAGCACCGGCTTGGGCGGATACGAACCCGACGACCCGGCCGGCGGCTTGGCGCCCTGCCCGCCGGTCTGGCCCGTCTGGCCGGTCTTGCCCGTCTGGCCGGACTGGCCCGCCTGGCCGGACTGGCCCGATCCGCTGGCCTGGCTGGCCGAGGTGCGCTTGGCGCCCGGGCTGGCTGAGGGCGTGGCCCGCGGGTGCGCGGCAGGCCGAGCCGACATCCGCCTGGCGGTCGTCTGGCCGAACCGCGCGGCCGACTGATTGGGCCCGGCCGGCTGAGTGTGCCCGGCCGTCGTCTTCGGCCGGTGCGCCACCCACTGCCTGATCGCGGTCTGCACGACCGTGCACCGGTAGTCCTGCCTGATCTGCGACACGATCTGGTGCGCCTTGCGCAGGCTCACCGCCGGGATGGTCGCCTGGATCAGGCCGGCCTCGCCACTGGGCACGGCGGTGATCGGGATGTCGGTCCGCTCGACCATGCTGGACAGCGTGATCCCCGCGACCGCCTGGTTCACGCCGCGGAACACCACGACCTTCCCGCCGGCGGTGCCGACGTAGTACTCGTCCTGGGTGACCCGCCAGCCGTACAGGCCCCCGGCGGTGACCACCGCGAGCAGCATGAGCAGCGCAACGGAGACCACGGGCCAGCGCCGCCGCAGCGGCCTGGTCGGCCCGCGCTCGTCACCGTCGTCCTCTTCGCCGGCCGCTGCCTCTTCGCCGGCCGCTGCCTCGCGGTCGGTAAGGCCGGGATGCACGCCGAGGTCGGCGTCCGTGCCGGTCCCGGTCGCGGCGTCCGTGCCGGTCCCGGCGTCCGTGCCCGTCCCGGCGTCGGCCACGGTCGCTCCGGCCAGGCCCGTCTGGCCGGTCGTGAGCAGGTGCGCGCGCGCGGCCGGGCTGTCGCTGCGTACCGGCTGGATCGGCTGGTCCGCGCCGCCGGTCAGCGCTCCGACGACGATGACGTCCTGGGTCGGCGTCAGCCCGGACTCGGTGTCGATGACGTCGGCCAGCACGCAGGTGATGTTGTCCGGGCCGCCGCTGCGGATCGCGAGGTCGATGAGCTTGGCGACCGCCTCGTCCAGATCGGTGAACTCGGCCAGCGTCTTGTGCACGGTCTCGTCGCTCACGACGTCGGACAGGCCGTCCGAGCAGAGCAGGTAGCGGTCGCCGACCTTGGCCTTGAGCATCGCGAGGTCGGGTTCGGCCGGAACGCTGCTCTGCAGCGCGCGCATGACCAGCGACCGCTGCGGATGCGAGGCGGCTGCCTCCGGGGTCAGCTTGCCCTCGTCGACCAGCGACTGGACGAGCGTGTGGTCGTGCGTGATCTGCTGGAACACCCCGTCGCGCAGCAGATACCCGCGCGAGTCGCCGATATGGCACAGCGCGGCCTCATCGCCGGACCACAGCAGCGCGGTCAGCGTCGTGCCCATGCCCTCGGTGGCCGGGTCGGCGAGCGTGATCTGCCGCAGTTCGGCGTTGGCGTCCGCGATCGCGTCGGCGAGTGCCTGGAGCATGTCGATGCCGCTCGTGTCGGCGTCAAGCGGCGCCAGCGTCGCGATCGCGACCGCGCTGGCCACCTCGCCCGCGGCGTGCCCGCCCATCCCGTCGGCGATGGCCAGGAGGTGCGGCCCGGCGTAGGCCGAGTCCTCGTTACCGTCACGGAGCAGGCCGACATCGGACCGGACCGTGTAACGGAGTGCAATGCTCATTTGCGCAGCTCCAGGACGGTCTTGCCGATGCGGACAGGCACGCCGACCGGGACCGGCGTCGGCTGGCTGACCTTCTGCCGGTCCAGGTAGGTGCCGTTCGTGGACCCGAGATCCTCGACGATCCACTCGCCATTCTGCGGATACAACCTGGCGTGTCTGGTCGAAGCGTAGTCGTCGGTCAGAACCAGGGTGGCATCGGCGGCCCGGCCGACGGTGATCTGCTGCTCGCCGAGGTCGATCGCCGTCCCGCTGAGGCTACCGCCCGTCACGACCAGCGTCCTCGGAGCGGCCCTGCTGTGCCTGGTCGGCCTGACCGGCCCGGTGGGCTGGTTGTGCCTGGACTGCTGCCGCGACTGCTGCCGCGCGGCCCGGCGCTGGCTGCGCGGCGAGGCCGGCTGGTCGAACAGGTCGGTACGCACGACACCCACCGCGGCGATGACGAACAGCCAGAGCACGGCGAGGAATGCCAGCTTGATGATGTCGAGAGTGAGCTGGTTCATCGGATCATGAGTCCTCGAGTGGCCGACAGCCCACGTGGGCCGCAGCCGCCGCCGCGGCTGCTCTGTAAGTAACTACTCGCTTCCCGCTGTTCGTCAGTACGTACTCTCCCGGCGGAAGACCAGGGTCGTGCGGCCAAGGGTAACGCGAGTACCGTCCGTGAGCGATATTCTCCTGATCGGTTGGCCGTCAACGAACGTTCCGTTCGTCGAGCCTAGATCGACCAGGACCACTTCGCCGTCCTCGACCCGGATCTCGGCGTGGTGCCTGGACACGCCCTGGTCCACCAGGCGCAGATCGCAGTCCGTGCCACGGCCAAGTATGGTCAGCGGCGAGGTCAGCGGGAACGTCCGCTGCGTCGCCGCGCCGCGACCCGGCTCAGCGGTCGAGACGAGCAGCCTCGGCGAGCCCGGGTAGCCCTCCTGCGGCCGCGGCAGGTCGCTCACCGGACGGCGGATCTCGCCGTCTTCCACGGTCGTGCCCCTGATCACGCCCGAGCGGATGCGGAAGGTCCCGATCGTGAGGTCGGGCACGCCCTCGAACCGGATCCTGACCGGCCCGACGAAGGAGTACCCCTGCTCCCTCGCGTAGTCCCTGGCCAGGGTGGCAAGCTCGAGCCCGAGGTTGTCGGCGTAGACCTCAAGCCGGTCGTAGTCGGCCTGGGCGATCTCGGCCACGAAGTCGTTGGGGACCAGGGTCCTGCCTTGTGCCACTATCGCCGCGCGATCGTCCATCTCGCGCTGGACGGCGCCGGCCACTTCGGTCGGCTGAAGGTCAGACTTGAAGGCGCGTGCGAAACCACCGTCATACATCTCCTGAAGCCGGTGCTCGAAGCGCTGCAGCACTCCCACCCATGCACCTCCTGTCCCGTTCGCATTCGATGGTATCGGCGACATGGCATAGCTTGGCGCGTGCTAACCTGCCAGAGCCCGAGGGCGGGTGGCGGAACGGCAGACGCGCACGGTTCAGGTCCGTGTGTCCGAGAGGACGTGAGGGTTCAAATCCCTCCTCGCCCACCGCGCTGTCTCGCTCCGTCCCTGGCAGAATCATTATCGTGCCGGAACTTCCCGAAGTGGAGTCACTTGCGGCGGACCTGCGCGAGCGCGCGGTCGGCCGCGTCATAGATCGTGCCGATATCGCCGAGTTCTCGGTGCTGAAGACCTACGACCCGCCGCTCACGGCGCTGCACGGCGCCGTCCTGACCGACGTAGGCCGGCACGGCAAGTTCCTCGACCTGGTCACCGGGACGGCCGACGCCGCGGGGCCGGCCACGGGCGGCGCGCTGCACCTGATCACGCACCTGGCCAGGGCCGGCTGGCTGCGCTGGCGCGAGGACCTGCCCGACCAGCCGGCCAGGCCGGGCAAGGGCCCGCTCGCGTTCCGGCTGCGGTTCGCCGACGGCGCGGGGTTCGACCTGACCGAGGCCGGGACCCGCAAGCGGCTCGCCGTCTACCTGGTGACCGACCCGGCCGCGGTGCCGGGGATCGCCTCGCTCGGCCCCGACCCGCTGGCGCCCGAGTTCACCGCCGAGGTGCTCGGCGGCCTGCTCGCCGGGCGGCGAACGCAGATCAAGGGCGTGCTGCGCGACCAGAAGATCATCGCGGGCATCGGCAACGCCTACTCCGACGAGGTCCTGCACGCCGCGCGGATGTCGCCGTTCCGGCTCGCCTCGAGCCTGGGCGCCGACGACGTTGCCGCCCTGCACGACGTGATCGTCGCGACGCTGCGCGCCGCCGTGGAGCGGTCCGCCGGGCTGGCCGCGTCGGAGCTGAAGAAGGAGAAGAAGGCCGGGCTCGCGGTGCACGGCAAGGCCGGCGAGAAGTGCCCGGTCTGCGGCGACGTGATCCGCGAGGTCTCGTTCGCCGACTCGGCGCTGCAGTACTGCCCCACCTGCCAGACCGGCGGCAAGCCCCTGGCCGACCGCCGCCTGTCGAGGCTGCTCAAGTAACTGCCCGGGTTCCATGAGCTCGCCGGTGCCGTCAGCGGAAGATCTTGCCCAGCTTGCTGAACAGGGCCAGGTCGCAGCCGCCGTCCATGACCAGCCGGTGCACCTTGGTGCCGAACCAGGTTCCGGTCACGATGATCTTCCGGTCGCTGCGCAGGATCATCGGGCAGGCGATCGCCTTGGACCGCGGCGCGAACGGGTTCTTCAGCTTGAGCAGGGCCGAGCACGCCGTGGCGGCGTTCGGGCGCGTGCCGCCCGCCGGTTCGCAGCTCAGCGTCCAGTGCCTGACGACCGGAGTGCCCGGACCGTGGTTGACCTTGAACGTGAGCGCGACCTTGGCGGTGGGGGCGGTCCCGCCCGGGCCGGCCGACGACGAGCAGGCCGCCGGGGCGAGGGCGACCGCCGCGGCGGCCAGCGCGGCGAGCAGATTCGCGCACGTGCGAGATTTGACTGTCACGACCATTGGACGCGTTTGCTCCCTGCGGGGTTCCGGGGCGAGCGGACGGGGGTGTGCAACAGGTGCTCGGCGGCGCGGGTTGCCGCCCGCAGCCGCCAAGATCTACGGGACACCCTAGCGTCGTGTCAGGCTTGGCAGATGCGGAAGCTGATCGCTGAGTTGCGTGCCGTCACCGGTCCCGCGCACGTGCTCGCCGAGCCAGATGTGGTGGCGGGCTACGCCACCGACTGGACCCGCCGTTACGCGGGCATCGCGAGCTGCGTGGTCAGCCCCGGCTCGGCCGGCGAGGTCGCCGACGTGATCCGCGCCTGCGCCGCGCACGGCGCGGCGATCGTGCCGCAGGGCGGCAACACCGGCCTGGTCGGCGGGTCCGTCCCGCCGCCCGCCGGACCGGCCCCGGCCCCGGCCCCCGTGATCCTGTCGGCCAGGCGGCTGACGCGCCTTGACCCGGTGGACGTCGGGTCCGGCCAGGTCACCGCCGGCGTCGGGGTGACCATCGCCAGGCTCCGCGCCCACGCGGCCGCGGCCGGGCTCCGCTACGGCGTGGACCTCGCCTCGAGGGACTCGGCCACGGTCGGCGGGACGATCGCGACCAACGCCGGCGGCATCCACACGATCAGGTACGGCCCCACCAGGTCCCAGGTCGCGGGCGTGACCGCGGTGCTCGCCGACGGCAGCATCGTCGGCAACCTGTCCGGGCTGACCGCCGGCAGCACCGGCTACGACCTCGCTCAGCTACTGACCGGCAGCGAGGGCACGCTCGCCGTGATCACGGCCGCGCGGCTGCGGCTGCGAGCCGCCGAGTCGCCGGCCGCGGTGCTGCTGGCCAGCGTGGCCGGGATCGACCGGGCCGCGGACCTGCTCGCCGTGATCAGGGCGGCCGTTCCCGGGCTGCTGGCCGCCGAGTACGTTGACGCGGCGGGCCTGGCCCTGGTCCGCGACGTCGCCGGGCTGCCGCCGCCGCCCGGCCGGGGCCGCACCGGGCTCCTGCTCGCCGAGATCGCTTCGGACCGGGGCGATGCGGACGACTTTCTGCAACGGCTCGCTCGCGTTCGATTGCCCGCCGACACGGCGATCGCCCGCGACGTGACCGGCATGGCCGCGCTGTGGGCTTACCGGGAGCGGCTGACCGAGGCGATCGCGACCGCGGGGATCCCGCACAAGATCGACGTGGCGGTCCCGGCGGGCGAGCTTGGCGCGTTCCGCGGCGAACTCGATGACGTGGTCTTGCAGGCGGCCGGCGCCGGAGGCGCAGGCCCCCGAGCCGGGCCGGCCAGCCCGCCGCGGGTCATCGTGTTCGGCCACATCGGCGTCGGGAACCTGCACGTGAACGTGCTCGGCCCCGACCCCGCCGACACGTCGGTCGACGCCGCGGTGGCCAGGCTCGCCGCGGCGCACGGCGGCTCGGTCGCCGCCGAGCACGGCGTCGGCCGGGCCAAGACCGGCTGGCTCGGCTGGACCCGCCCGGCCGCCGAGATCGCGGCGATGCGGGCGATCAAGGCGGCGCTCGACCCGGCCGGCCTGCTCAACCCGGGCGTGCTGTTGCCCTCCGGCTGACAGTTTCCCGCGGGCCTGGGCTGCCCCGTGCGCCCCGTTGATCTGATTGAACTTGGCTGTTTTTCGCCGTCGCAGACGATCGCTCGCGTCGCAGCCTGCGCTTTTGCCGATCCGAATTGCCGAACTGATGTCACGATAGGGGCGTGTGGCGCAGGCGGCAGGCGACGGCGGGACCCGACCAGGCGCGGATCGATGCCACCGCGCGGGCGGTCATCGACTGCGCGCCGGGCCCGGTGATCGCGCTCGGCCGGGACCGCGCGGTCTGCGTCTGGAACTCCGCGGCCGAGCGGATGTTCGGGTGGACGGCGGCCGAGGTGCTCGGGCTCGAGCCGCCGATCATCCCGAGGGAACTGCGGGCCGAGCACAACGCGGTGCTCGAGCGGGTCGCGAGCGGAGGCCCGGTCTCGCTGGCCACCAGGCGGATTTCCAGGGCGGGCGAGATGCTCGACCTGCGGATCGACACCGCCGCGCTGATCGACGACTCGGGCGAGCGGCTCGGCTGGATCATCCTGAGCCACCCCAGCGACGAGGACGGCGCGGTCCGGCACTACATGGCCGAGCGGGCCCGGGTCGTGCGCAGGCTGGGCGACGTGGTGGCCGACATGAACGCCGACCTGGACACCGAGGCCGTGCTCGACCGGATCGCGGCCAGCCTGCGCGAGCTGACCAGGGCGGACGCGGGCGGGTTCGTGCTGATCGAGGGGGAGCGGCTGCGGCTGGTGTCGATGGACGGGCTGCCCGCCGAGCTGCGCGGCCGTACCGCCGACATGCCGAGCAGCCTGGTCGGCGAGCTGATGCGGTCGGGCAACAGCGTGCTGATGCGGACCGGCGAGTCCGGCC
>WNGQ01006809.1_pt1 | contig 15253 bp, 14 predicted proteins | sample 5407661 | NCBI WGS metagenome assembly WNGQ01 (sample SAMN13153382, study PRJNA577476) | soil metagenome | isolation source: 60 cm soil or saprolite under Garry oak tree replicate 2 | place: USA:California | collected 2016-06-15 | reverse complement strand
AAAGGCGAAGTCCCCTCCTTGGCAAACTTGGCAAAGGAGGGGTGGCCGCGCCATCCAGTAAATGGTCCCGTTCCTTTGGAGGCGCGGCCGGGGTGGTTCGTTCCACTTCCGATAATCGGTGGCTTGAACCAACCACCCCGTCTGCGCCCGCTAAGGAGGCTTCGCGGCATTTTCTTAATGGGCGCAGCCACTCCTCCTTGTCCAAGGAGGGGACTTCGGCTTTTTTCGCACCTCGCGAAATGTCCAAACTCCAGGAGGCGGTCGTATGACCGCCCCTCACGAAATTCCGATCAAAGGCCAAAATACCGGAACCAAAAAAATCAGGATCAAAGACTCCACGACTGTCAAAACGAGACCCACCTTCAGAAGGTCTTTCGCCTCGAACTGTCCATAGGAGTACCCGACCACCAGCACCGGTGATTGATACACAAAGATCTTACCGCCCGCTGCGAACGTCCAGATCATACCGATCGCGAGCGGGTTGAGATTGTGCGATTTCGCGAACTGCATGAGCAACGGCATCGACGTACTGATGTTCGATGGCTCAGGCAGGAAGAAGTGATAGATGAAACCGATCCAGTAGAGAACGACCGCGGAATAGTTCACCGACTCCAGCAGCGGTTGAATGCGTAACAGAAATGCGGCATTCAGAACGTCAATGGCCTTCGTGTCGATCAGCACCACCGCCATGGATAGAACCGCACCCACGAGAATGATAGGCAGTGGATCCACTTTGCGGAAATCTTCAGAATTGAATATCCCGATTTTCGGAAGACATGCCGCCAGCCCGGCCCCGAGGCCGATCATTGCCGGCGAGATGTGATGAAGGAAGTCTGTCAGCCAGAGGGCAACCGTAATCGCAATTAACAGCGCTGCACGTTTTTCCTGGCGGTTGAAGGACCCCAGGTTCGCAAGCTGCATCTGGACATATGCCTTTCCGTCTGCCAGTTGATGCCTTTCAGGTGGATAGAGCCACAAGACCGTGGCCCAGCAAGCTGCGATCGTGATGAGATCGCACGGAAGATACGCCAAGAACCACTGGCTGTAATAGACAGGCACTCCACCGACCTCCTCGATCAAGCCACGCGCAACAAGTGAAGTTGCGCCTGCGATGATCATCTTGTCGAAGATCGTGGCCGTGTACGTGAAGATGATGAAGAGGCCTCGCGCGATGTTGCTCTTTGGCGCAACGCCGAACGCGTCCACGATTCCGAGGCAGATCGACGCCAGTATGACCACGCGCGCTGTCGCAGACGGCACAATGAACGTCATCAGAAAGTCGACGATGATGATTCCGACCAGAATCCGCGAATACGACGCGCCGATAAGAGACATGACAGAGTAAGCGAGGCGCCGCGCCAGTCCCGTCTGCGCCGCCACGGAACCGAAGATGATTGCGCCGAAGAGGAACCAGGGCGTATCGCGGGAGTAGCCGCTGAATGCCGTCTCGAAATTCACAGCTCCCGTCACCCAGTACAGGACGCAGCCGGCCAGGCCCGTGATGGCGTGATCAATGGGAGCGAAGATCCACAACAGGATCATCCAAACCGTAACAGCGAGGGCTTTGTAGGCCGCAGCCGAAATTTCCATCGGCACAAGAAACACGCTTAGCGAAACGGCCGTGCACAACGTCAACGTTGCGAGCTTTGACCAGTCTATCGCGCTCGCTGGCGTGGCTGCCTCGGATACTGTTGGAACTTTCGTCGTCATCGGCTTGCTTCGAACGGGGCTAAAGCCCGCGTTTATCCCCCCTCACGAAATGCCAATCAACGGCCAATAAAAAGGAACCAGAAAAAGCAATATCACCGATTCCACCGCCGTCAGGATCAGGCCCACTTTCAACAAATCCTTCGCATCAAAATAACCGTATGAATACCCGACTATAAGAACCGCACTCTGATAAACGAAGATCTTGCCTCCCGACGCGAACGTCCAGATCATGCCAATCGGCAACGGATGAAAACCCTGGGATCCAAAATATCGGAGCACCACCGGAAGCGATGTGCTCAGCATTTCTGTCTCGTTGGCGATAAAAAAGTGATATACGAAAGCTGTCCAATAGAGCACGATCGACGACGTGAACGGCCCCCGCACGAGCGGCGCCATCCAGTTCATCATTGCGCCCGTGAGGACGTCCAGGCCTTTGGTATCCATAAGAATTCGGCTCATGCTCAACGCGGCCGCGGTAAACCAGATCGCCCCGAAGTTCAGCTTGCGCAGGTCCTCGGCCCCAAGCACTCCCACATTCGGAGCGAGTGCAAGCAAACCTACTGTCAAACCCACCATCGAAGGATTCAGATGGTGAATAAAGTCGGTCATCCACAGCACCACCGCAATGCCGGTCAAAACTGCACATCTCTTCTCGGCCGGGGACCAGGGGCCAAGCCGGTCCAACTGCGTCTGCAGATAGTGCCGGCCCTCACTTTCCAGCTCCTCCTTTTCGGGTGGATATAGCCACAGGATGATTCGCCAGCAGCACAGAATGGTGATGATGCTGCAGGGCAGGTAAGCGATGAACCATTGGCTGTACAAGACGCGAACCTGGCCGGTTTCTTCGATGATGCCGCGGCCCAGAATCGACCTATCCCCCGCGATGAGCATTTTGTCGAAGATCGCGGCCGTGTAGGTCACGATGATCAACAAGCCCCGGCCCACATTGCTGCGATTTCCAAAGCCAAGCGCCTGGACAGTTCCGGCCGCAATGGTCGCGAGGATAGTGACTCGAGCGATACCCGACGGGATGAGAAAGGTCAGGAGGAAATCTACAACGATGAAAGCCAGCAGCAGTTGGCTATAGGACGTTCCAACTCGCGCCACCACGCTATAGGCGATGCGCTGGGCCATCCCAGACTTGTTGGCCATCGCGGCAATCAGAATCGCGCCCAGCAGAAACCACGGCGTTTCGTTGGAGAAGCCGGAAAACGCGCGCTCGAATTCGGAAACACCGAGAGCCCAAAACAGAAACACTCCAATGAAGCCGGCCAGGGCGTGATCCACGGCCTCCGTTGCCCACAAAACGATCATGAGGGCCGCTATCGCAATCGCATGCTGCGCCGCGGGAACTTCGTGCGTCGGCGTAAACCACATCGCAATCAAAACGAGAGGCGCCGCGATGAGACCACCCCACTGTCGCGTGCTTAGGGGTATCTGTGTTTGTAATTGCGGTTCAGCAGTTGCGTGCATGGGCGAATTATTGAACATCGCCAGGTAGCCGGGAATTACGCCACTGACGCGAATGGCGCGCAAAATCCTTGAAGGCGCGCCATTCGCGTCATTGGCGTAATTCGCGGCTACCCTACTTCGTTTCGGCCGGCGTCGATGTCGCGGGACCCATGCCGACGATTTGCAGGATACATTCGCCATCCTTCGCGCCGTCGTAGTGGATCTGCTTTCCGAAGTGTGTGACGAAGCTGCCCGCAGGAAGCGGTTTCATGCCATCCGGATCGTACTTGGGACCGGTATTGACCCACCAGGTTCCCGAGATCACGGTAATGAAACGGTCATTCGGATGAAAGTGGGGGCGGCTGTTGTGATGCGGGGTCCACTTGGTCAGGACCACGTAAAGGCCAGGCTTGTCCGGGTCGCCAACCAGCACCGCGTTTACGGAGCCGCTGGGACTGGCAACCCACTTGATGTCCTTGGGAAGCTGTATGGCGATCGCTTTAGGGTCGAGGTCGGCGGCTCTTATGGATCCCAGCCACACGAACATAGACAACACTAGCGCGAGGCGGACGATCCGCCGCATAGTAAGGAGACGAAGCATGTGTTCCTCCTGCTGAGTTCAGATAATCTTTGAACCTGGCTAGAGTAATACGCAGAGCCCGCGGGGTCAACGAACACAGATCAGAAACACCTCGCCTTCAACTTTGTTTTGGAGACTTCACTCGGTTTTAGGATAATCCCTTCCCTGTCTAAAACGAGCAGAGAGGAATCAACTTGAAACTCTGGTTTGCCCTCAAACGACTGGCCCTCGGATTTACTTTCATCGCGCTGGCGGCCGGTGTTCTGTTGTTGTCGGATCTGAATCAGCGCAAGACGGGGGCGGCAAGAATGCCGCACGTCGCCGTCTTACAACATGCTTCGACTGCGCTGCTGGACGAAGCGGTGCAAGGTATGCTCGATGCGCTCGCGGACGCCGGTTATCGCAATGGGCAGAACATCGTCATCTCGCGCTTCAATGCCGAGAACGATCTGCCGACCGACAACGCTATTGCGAAAGAGGTCACGGACGGCAAATTTGATTTAGTTCTCACGTCCAGCACGCTGTCGATGCAAGCCGTCGCCAATGCGAATAAGGCCGGTAAGGCGATTCACGTTTTCGGCGCAGTGGCCGACCCATTCAGCGCCGGCATTGGACTTAACCGCGATAACCCGATGGAGCATCCGCGCCATCTGACCGGTATCGGCACGTTCATGCCGGTAGCGGCCAATTTTCAATTAGCGCGGCGAATGTTTCCCGGACTAAGAACCGTAGGCGTCGCGTGGAATCCGGCCGAATCGAATTCGCGTGCGTTCACCGAGAAGGCGCGTGAGGCGTGTCAGTCGCTTGGCATCGAACTGCTCGAAGCAACCGTCGAGAACTCGTCGAGTGTGGGCGAGGCGGCCAATTCGCTGGTTTCGCGTGGCGCGCAAGCACTGTGGATCGGCGGCGATGTTACGGTAATGGTCGCGGCGGATTCCGTGATAGGCGCAGCGAAAAAAGGCCGCATTCCAGTTTTCACGCTCACGCCTCCGACGGCCCAACGCGGCGCGCTCTTCGATCTTGGCGCCAATTTCATAACGATCGGCCGGCAGACCGGCGATTTGGCCGTAAGGATTTTGCGCGGCGCAAATCCAGCGGATTTCCCGATTGAAGATCGGGTGCCGGAAAGGTTGATCGTTAACAAGCTCGCGTTAAGCGGACTGAAAGACTTTTGGCAAATTCCTGATGATGTCCTTGCCCGCGCAGACACGCTCATTGATGAATCGGGCATTCATGAGAAGGCGGCTGCCAAGCCCGCAGCAACCCATCCACCATTAGCCAGCCAATGGCACATCAGCCTGGTCACCTACGTGGATGCACCTGCAACCGAAGAAGCGCAAGAAGGCGTGATAGACGGTTTGCGCGAAGCAGGTCTGATTGAAGGCCGCGATTATGTGATCAAGTCGCGTAGCGCGCAAGGCGACATTGCGACGCTCAACGGCATTATGGATGCCGTCACGTCTGAAGGCGCGGATATGGTCATTCCGCTCTCAACGCCGACACTGCAAACAGCCTTGAAAAAGATCCGGAAAACACCCATCGTGTTTGCGCTGGTCGGCAATGCGTTCATCGCGGGTGCGGGCCGCACCAATGAGGACCATTTGCCGAACGTGACCGGCGCAACGATTGCCAGTCCGTTTGAAGAAATGCTCGCGCTGCTTCGTGAAGTGATGCCCAGTGTGCGGCGCTGCGGCACGATCTTCACACCGGGGGAAGTCAACTCCGCCTATTACCATGAACTCCTGACCAAAGCGGGCCGCAAGGCGGGGTACGAAGTCGAAGCCGTTGCCGCCAGCAACAGCAGCGACGTGGCTGATGCGGCGTTGGCGTTGATGACGCGGAAGATTGAGGCGGTTTGCCAGATTTCCGACAACTTAACGGGCGCCACTTTCACCAGCATTGCGAAAGCCGCCGGGCGCGCCCGGCTACCGATCTTTTCATTCAATAGCGCACAGGCAAGACAGGGCGCGAGCGTCGTCCTGGCACGCGACTTTCACGATGGAGGGCGCGAATCGGCGTTGTTGGCGGCCCGCATTATGCGCGGCGAAAGCACTGCATCAATTCCATTCAAGCCGACAACACGCACCAGGTTGCTCATCAATCAAACGACGGCGCGAGCGAATGGCTTGATGATTCCGGCGGCGGTATTGCAGCGGGCAGATGAGGTAATCAACCCATAGTATGGAAATCACGAGGGAACATTTCGGCGATGCCATGAATTTAATTATCCAGGGCCGGCTCGATGGGTATTGGGCGGACCATCTCGCAAAAGAATTGACTGAGGTATTGCGTGAGGGAGTGCATCAAGTGCGGCTCGACTTAGCCGGCGTGAAATATATGAGTTCGGCCGGCATTGGCATGCTCGTGCAGTTCTATAAACAATTCGAAGCGATTCAAGGTTCTTTCACTGTCATTAATGCGTCGGCGTCGGTGCGTACCTTACTGAGTTTGACCAAACTGGATACGTTGTTGGTTGCCGATGGAGGGCTCGCCCGGCCGGCGGCCGCAGTCGCGCCGCTCATTCGTCAACTGGAACGCGGCGGGGTAATCTTTGAAATCTTCGATATCGCGGCGGGTGCGGCGTTGAAGTGCGTGACGGTGGGTGATGCTTCGCTGCTGGCCGGGTGCCGTTTTCGCGAGGCGGATTGTCACAGGATTTCTTTTCCTGCTTCGACCTTTGCTGTCGGTTTGGGCGCTTTCGGAAATGATTTCACGGATTGCCGCTCGCGGTTCGGCGAATTCCTGTCTATTGCGGGGGCTGCGGCCTATCTGCCCACTGATGGAACGAATGTGCCGGATTATATGCTCGCGGCGGCAACCTTCATTCCCGAGTTGCAGGTGCTCTATTGCGCGATGGCTGAGGGTCGCTTTTCGCACCTGGCGCGCTTCGAAGCTACAAAAGAAATCGGGGCAGTCAAGCTCAGCGACCTTACCCATGCCGGTTTTGAGATTGCCGGCAGCGCAACCATCGGTGTTGTCATTGTGGCCGAAACAGCGGGCCTTCTGGGAGCTTCATTGCGGCGTTCGCCTGCGCTTGAAGAAAACGGCGCGCGCGACACTCGACTGTTCACGTTTCCGGCCGTTCGCGAGTGGCTGTCGTATTCGGCAGAACGCGCGCACACACGGAGCCTCGCCCTGGTCGTCGGCATCGCTTCGAGAAATGATGAGCGCGAAGACGCCGGCAAACTGTTTTCAATGTTGCGGCCGCTCGGCCCTGCTCCCTGGCCGGCCGGGCATTTTCACGCCGCCGCGTTTTCTTATCGGCCTTTGAAGAAAGGCACGCTCGATTTGAGGACGATGGTGGCGACGCTATTTGAAAGCGAGAACCTCGAGAGCGTGATGCACCTGCTCAACGACACCCGCGAAATCAGCGGCGCGGGCGAGAGCGAATTCGTGCGCGGCGCCTGCTGGTTCGGGCCGATTTCAGAGATAACGGAAAGAGTTTAGAAATGACTCTGCTCATCGGAGCGTTCACGATTGGCTTGATTCTCTCTCTGCTGGCGCTCGGGGTCTTCATCAGCTTTCGCATATTTCACATCGCTGACATTACGGCGGAAGGCTCCATCACGCTAGGCGCAGCGATTGCGGCAACAATGATCGTTGCGGGCATTAACCCGGTGTTGGCCACGGCGTCAGGGTTTTTCGGTGGCATGATGGCGGGCACGGTGACGGGCGTGCTGCATACGAAGTTTAATATCCACAGTCTGCTCTCCGGCATCCTGGTAATGACCGCGCTGTATTCCGTCAATCTGCATGTGATGGGCAAAAGCAATGTGCCCATGGCTTCACAAAAAACGCTTAGCAGTTATGCCGAAGTATTGGGAGCGCGGTTCGGCGGCGACATTCCGGTCTTTGGCTGGGATGTGAGCTCGCACGATGCCTCGGTTCTGGTGCTGATGCTGATCATCAGCGCGCTAATTGGCGCCCTCTTGTATCTCTTCTTTCGCACAAACCTCGGTACCGCGATGCGCGCCACAGGCGACAACGATCAGATGATTCGCGCGATGGGCGTCAGCGTCAGCAATATGATCATTCTCGGTCTCGCCGTCTCGAACGGTTTGATCGCACTCGGTGGTGCTCTGCTCGCACAGTATCAGGGTTTTGCGGATGTGCAGATGGGCATCGGCATGGTCGTGTGGGGATTGGCCAGCGTGATTATCGGCGAATCGCTCGTCGGTAAAGAGAGTTTGGGACTCGCAATCACTGGCACAGTCATGGGCTCGGTCCTTTTTCGCCTGCTCGTTGCGATCGCGCTGCGCTGGGGTTTGAATCCGAATGATTTGAAACTCATCACCGCTATCTTCGTGTTCTTATCGCTCGTATTGCCGGGTTTCCTGCAGCGAATGAAGAAGACGGCAAGCGTTGCCGGTACACTTGCGAAATCTGAAGAAGGGAAGGCTCGCTCAGCGCATGCTTGAGACTCGCGGCATTTCGAAAGTGTTCAACTCTGGCACACCGAATGAAGTGCGCTCGCTCGAAGCGGTCGATGTGACGATTGATCAAGGATCGTGGGTCATCGTCATAGGCACGAATGGTTCGGGGAAATCGACCCTGCTTAATGCGATCGCCGGCACGTTCTTTGTGGATTCGGGCAACATTAATTTGGCCGGACGCGAAGTGACACGCTGGCCCGAACACGAACGAGCGAAGCTGATCGGGCGGGTGTTTCAAAATCCCTTCAGCGGCACGGCGCCGAATATGTCGATTGCGGAAAATCTGGCCATGGCGGCGCGGCGGGGTCAACGGCGGGGTTTAGGTTGGACATTGCGCTCGAATTCATTAAACGAGTTCATGATCGGCGTCGCCCGCTTGAATATGGGACTGGAAGACCGGCTGGATAACTTCATCGGCAGTTTGTCCGGCGGCCAGCGGCAGGCGTTGACGCTGTTGATGGCAACCTGGCTCAAACCGAAACTGTTGTTGCTCGACGAGCATACCGCCGCGCTGGATCCGAAAAGCGCCGATCAAGTGATCAAGCTTACCGAAGAGATCATCAATCGCGACAAGCTGACGACGCTGATGGTGACGCACTCCATGCAGCAGGCGGCACATCTGGGCGATCGCTTGATCATGATGTATCGCGGACGCATCATTCACGATTTTCGCGGCGCCGAAAAACGCCGCTTGCGCGCCGAAGACTTGCTGGCGCGCTTTGAAGACGTACGCCGCGCCGAACAGCTCGATGAAACCGTTGCCGAGATGTTGCGGTGCAATTACGTGTAACGCGTCACGCCAGCGTGTTATTTGAGCGCCATGACCCGGCCCGGATCAATCCGTACGATGGAGTAGGTGATGGGTTCCTGGACATCTGTAAACAGATGCGGCGTACCCGCCGGGATGACGACCATGTCACCCTTGCTGAGCCGCCGGCTGACGCCGCCTTGAATCCCTGTGCCGCTCGAGCCGGGACCGCTGAGCTGGGTCACAGTTTCGGAGTTGGCTTCACGGCGCTGTGGATTGACGAGCCTGCCTCCGGTCACAAAAGTTCCAGACCCTTCGAGTACCTGATAGACCTCGGATATCTTGTCGTGCACGGCGGCGGCCATGAGGTTCGTTCCCTTTCCCCGATGCACAACAGCGATGCCGACATTGTGGCCTCCTGCATCCACCGTGCGAATCGGTATATCGGTAGTGTTTGTCGACTTCTCCCGCTCGACTGTGGCCTGAATATCGGCGGCCTTCACATCCGTTGCCGGAAGTGATCGCGTCGCCCCTGCCTGAAAAAGTATGAACAAAGCTAGAAGGCTCCTGAACATGGTTCTCTCCTTTCCAAAGAAGAATCAAAAAACGTTCCGGTTGAGAATTGAAAATTGATTGGTGGTTAATGATTAATGCGCTTGGCAAATCTAAGATTTTTCAACGACATTACTCGATAATCACTAATCAATTCTCAATTCTCATCCGAAGTTTTTTTTCCCTTTTTATTTCAAGAGGTCCTTGACCTTGGCGATACCGGCTTTGGCACAGGCGTCGTCCATCTCTTGGCTGGACCCCGAACTGCCAACGGCTCCGATCGTTTCGTTACCCACCTGGATCGGCACGCCGCCGCCAAGCGCCAGGATATCGGCGACATCGCGTTGCGCAGCCAGCGTCGGATCGGTTGCCGTGCGCTTCTGAAACTCCAGCGTGGTGGTGCGGAACATGCGCGCGGTGTAGGCCTTCCGCCGGGCCATCTCCGCCGTTTGCGCGGTCGCCTGCTCGTCGCGCAGGATCACCAGCACCTGGCCGGAGCGGTCAACCACCACTGCTGCAGTGTTAAAGCCTTTCGACTTGCATTCCGCAATGGTCGCTTCGGCGATGGTCTTCGCCATTGCCAGCGATAAGTTGCGCTGCATCACCACGCCCTGCGCGGACGCACGACCGGACAAAATCATGGCAATGCCGATTCCCACCACCGCTTTCAGCGTGTAAACCATGAAACCCCCCTTTCATTTGCGTGACACGATTCTACTCCTTACTTGGCATTTGGATACTCTGAGAGGAGGACTAGCGCGACGGCTTTTCCTTTCCCACTTGTTTGGTCAGCTTGAAATCGCCATTCCGATTTTCATCCGGACGATTCCAGCTTCCGCTTAGCGTGTTCTTGTTGAGCTTGCCCTCAATGACGTAGTGGCGGCCCCTCGGCTGGTAGGTGGCTTCGAATTTGACCATGCCGGTCTTGGGATCGAAAGAGGCCTTGTCTATAGGAAAGCTGTCGAAGTTTCGGTACATGCGCGCGCCGGGAATGCCTGGACGCACGATGCCCGTGAGGGTCGTTCCATCCCAGTGGAGTTCGAGCGTGATGGTGTTCCTGTCATAGAACGCAGGACCAAAGTCACCAACCCATGTTCCGGTCAAGGGATCACCTCCTGCTTGCGAACCTTGCGCGCGTGCACAAGAGGCGACGAGGCAGGATGAAAGAAGCAGGCAGATCAGGCGAGGACTCTTCATGCCGATTCCTCCGACTGCTGGAATCGTACCACGGCGCTTTGGTTGTGGTATAGGACCCGCAAATCCGCACGCCTCAAACGCTGTCGAGCAAGTTTGGCAGGCATGTTGTATCCTTTTTCCGGCTGAAGCTAAGTGCACCGTTTCCTAAATACGGTCACGTATAGCGCCCTCACCCGCCGCTTCGCGGCACCCTCTCCCAGAGGGCCCAGAGGGAGAGGGACTAACCTTCCGAATGGTCCTTCTCCCCCTGGGAGAAGGCGTATTTATGAAACTAAGTGCTGAGGAACCTCGAACCTTGAAAGGAGTCCTATGAAGAGATCGATTTTTGTAATTGTATTGGTGATGCTAGCGCTGGTTGGCACAGCGTTGGCTCAGGCGCCCGCTGGCGGCCAGGCCCGGGGCGGCAGACCAAACATATTTGCCCCGCCCGCGACGCCATCAGGTCCGATTGCCGACATGGTGAACTCCATCTTAACCGCCTTTAACAATCGGGACACGGCGTATCTTACGAAGATAATAGCGCCCGATGCAGTCTGGCTTGACGAAGACGGTCATCATCTCCTGGCCATGGTGTGGATGAATCGCCTGATGTCCGCAAATCCGCAGAAGAAACTCAGCATCACGAATCTCAGGGTCGGAAATTGGGATACGTCCGGTTGGGCGGGTTTCAACTATGTGATGGAAGGCGCCAATCAGGTGAAGGGTACAAACAGCATGCTCTTCAAGAAAACAGGCAATGATTGGCAAGTCGTACTGGTTCATGGTGCGGTCGACACCACGATCGGGGCCCACTAGGCTTACACGGTGGCTCCAGTCGTAGCGCATGGACGAGATGGCACACGATAGTCACTCACACATTCCCGTTGTCGACATAAGCGCTCTGGTATCCGGAACAACAGGTCGATACGACGTGGCCGCCAGAATAGGACAAGCCTGCTGCGACTGCGGTTTCTTTTACATTATCAATCACGGAGTGGACGAAGATCTTCAACGGCGGCTGGAGGAAGTCAGTCAGCAGTTCTTCGCTCAAGATCTTGAGACAAAGCTCGAAATAGACATGTCACGTGGGGGTAGAGCGTGGCGAGGATACTTTCCCGTCGGCGGCGAACTCACATCGGGCAAGCCTGACCTAAAGGAGGGCATCTACTTTGGTGCTGAGCTTAACGATGATCACCCTCTTGTGAAAGCGGGCACACCGTTGCATGGACCCAACCTTTTTCCACCCAATATGCCGTACTTCCGAGAAGTAGTGCTGGATTACATGGCAGCAATGACACGGCTCGGCCACTTCCTGATTGCCGGCATTTCCCTCAGCCTCGGCTTGGAAGAATCATACTTTGCCGACCATTACACTTTGGACCCCCTGATATTGTTCCGTATCTTCAACTATCCTCCGCCATCACCAAACCGTGAGGTTGAATCCCGCTTCGGAGTCGGTGAGCACACCGACTATGGACTGCTGACTATACTGAGGCAAGATATGTCAGGAGGTTTGCAGGTGAAAGCGAAGTCTCATTGGGTAGACGCCCCGCCCGTACCCAACTCGTTCTTGTGCAACATAGGAGACATGATGGATCGCTTGACAGGGGGGCGCTATTTGTCCGCGCCGCATCGTGTGCGGAATCCGGCAGGCCGTCATCGTTTATCATTTGCATTCTTCTTCGATCCAAACTTCAATGCGGAAGTGAGGCCAATAAAAATTGATGCAGAAGTGAATGACAACAGGGAAGAGCGCTGGGATCGTGCCAGCGTTCACGAGTTTCGTGGTACGTATGGTGATTATCTGTTGAGCAAGGTATCCAGGGTTTTTCCAGAGTTACGCCGCAAGGTCCTCTAGTGAGCAATTTACACTTCCACCGAACCGGTGGAAACAGAAAGCGAGGATACAGACCATGCGCAATTTGACGCCAGGCATCGCGTGTCTGGCCATCGTCCTGCACGGCTTCTGGCCTGCACTGGCATCGGCACAGATCACCCTCGAGATCAAGGATTACGTTGCGATGCCGATGACCGGACTGGTCGACGGCAAAGGCAGCAACGACGTGCTGCTCGCAAGGGTCAATGGTTTGCGAGAAGAACCGGGAGGGGCGAATCGCCTTTTTGTTATTGACCTGAACGGCCTGCTTTACATTCTCGACAAGGACACCAAGAAGCTCACGACTTATCTCGATTTCAACGGTCGTGAGGGCCGGTCGGGTCTGTTCCACAAGTTGTTCATCGAGTCTGGTTATGGGAACGGGCTGAACGGTTTTTACTTCGATCCCGACTATCGGAGGAATGGCAGGTTTTACACCATCCACATAGAGGACCCCTCGCTTCCCGGATCGAACGTTCCGGACAACACCAAGTTTCCCGGCTTGAACATTTCGGGCTACACGACGACTCCGGCTGTCTCAACTCCTGGACCGGCGCAGGACGAGGGAGTCCTGATCGAGTGGACCGACACGAACATTTCGAATGCCGCCTTCGAAGGCACGGCTAGGGAATTGATGCGGGTGCAGCTCAATACCCGCGCTCACCCGATGGGCGACATGATCTTCAACCCGGCGGCCCGCGCGGGCGATCCCGACTGGCGGGTCCTGTACATCGAATGCGGCGATGGTGGGTCCGGCGAGGCGACCTCCAGCATCCGGTCCAACCCGCAGCGGCTGGACAATCTCGTCGGCAAGATCCTCCGGATCATTCCGGATCTGAGCGAGCACGCCGCGACGAGCACCGTGAGCGACAATGGCCGCTACCGGATTCCGAACGACAATCCCTTCGTCTCAAAGCCAGGTGCGCGGAAGGAGATCTGGGCGTACGGGATGCGCAACCCACACCGGTTGAACTGGGCCATCGACCCAGGCAATGCAGCCAACAACCGCCTCATCGCCAACTCGGTCGGACTGCACACCTGGGAGACGGTCAACATCATTCGCAAGGGGGCCAACTACGGCTACTCGCAACGCGAGGGAAACGAGCTGCTCAAGCCGGACAACACGACGACGAACCTGCCGGCGGTCGACAAGATTCCGGTTCAAGTGAGTGATATCACCGAAGAGTCGGTCGTGCCGACCTATCCCGTCATTGAATATGGACATGTCCCCGGAGGCGGAGACGCCATCGGCAGCGGTTTCGTCTACAACGGCAAAGCGATTCCCATTCTCCGGGGCAAGTATGTCTTTACCGACATCACGACCGGCCGCATCTGGTACGCCGACTACAAGGACATGCTGGCCGCCGACGATGGTAAACCCAACACGCTGGCGCAGATTCATGAGGTGAAAATCCTCTGGGATAATCCCAATGACACGCCCGATGCCGGGAAGCAACTCTACGATACGATGTTCCCGATCGCCGAAGCCGCATACCATTCTCGCGGTGGAAAAGACCCGGACTTGCCGGGGCGATCGACCATCTCAGGTCAGGGGCGCGCGGATGCCCGCCTCTCCATCGACGCAGCCGGGGAGCTGTATCTCTACACCAAGACCGATGGGATGATCCGCGCCATCGCGGGAGCCACTGCGAAGTGAGTTCCATCGCTCTGTACTACTATCGCCGGGTTTCTTCGATTTTTGCGAAGGTTTTAGCCGCGAATTGCTCGAATTACGCGAATGGGCCGCACGCCATTAATGCCGTTGGTAACGACAGGAATTCTTGCGGCCCATTCGCGTAATTCGCGCAATTCGCGGCTCAGACGTTGGTTGCATCTACGCTGCGCTGTGATGTAGTTTTCAGGTATGAGATCAGAGTCCGAACCACAAATCGCGGTGAAACAGGTAATTGCAGAACGTGATGGAATTACGGAGCCTTGGAATATTACTTGGCTCGTTAGAAATTTGGGGCGATATCCGATGCGTATTCTGTCTGTGCGTTTGCCGCATGGGCAATTTAAGTCAGAGGAGCGCCGGTTCGAGCCTGCAATGGATTTAAATGGAGGAGAAGAGGTACAGTTCCGGACTTTCGTCCGGTGCGATGAACCTTCCGGTCTCGTTACGGAGAACGCTTTCGTGATTTTCTACGTAACCTGGCGGGGTGAGCCGTGCAGGATTTTTGTTCGGCTCCGGGTAGTCGTGAACTCTGATGGCCAGCCGGAGACAGCGACCGAATTGACCACCACGCAGAAAGTGGGTTTCTCCGGCGTGTCATCCTAAAACTCGTCGCCGGTTGCGAAAGGCTTCAATGGCTGACAAAGAAAAAGATCTCTACATCCTGCAGCGCATGCGTGGCTGACACAACAATTGAGGCCTCGGCTTCGAAGAGACCACGGGTATGGTCTCCAATCGGGTGAAGATGGACCAAAAGGACGTCATTAAGGCGCTCAAACGCTTGCGCTCACATCACAGCGACGATCCGGAATACAAGAAACTGCGAGGAGATTTGCCGAAGGACTGGCCGATCTAGAAGATGGTTTCAGCTCTGGTGTAGTAATTCATCGTTCGCCCTAATCAGCGATTCGAGCCGGGCGCCCGCACAGTGGGTTGGCGCAGGCTGAGATTCGATACTCCGTTCCAAAACTCCCGTTTGCCCGTCATCGCCTGAACGTGGCCGTCCCACTCCAGCGTGAACGCGGTTAGGCCAAGTTTTACGGCCGCGCGAACT